>ERZ779969.475-NODE-475-length-10861-cov-1.58088_pt1 | contig 10861 bp, 7 predicted proteins | sample MGYA00511538_ERZ779969 | MGnify/ENA primary metagenome ERZ779969 (study PRJEB29588, sample SAMEA2151391) | human gut metagenome | biome: human gut; feature: human-associated habitat; material: faeces | place: Denmark | collected 2008/2010 ... | reverse complement strand
AATATAGGGACTTTCAGTTCCCTTTCTCTGACCATATCCATAATTGTTTACCTCCTGTTGGTATCTTGAAAATAATGTATAAGTTAAATCATTGCTTTTTCCGTTTGTTCCAGACTCCATACTGCCGGAATATGCCAAGTTCACGCTTTTTAGGCTTTTTAGGCTTTTTAGGCTTTTTATCTTCCGTTTCATCGGAACAAGGGGCATACTCTTTTAGCGCATCGGCGTTTATGTGATAAAACTTTTTCGTCCATTTGTCTTTCGACTTGCCCTGTTTTCTGATAGGGTATGTTCTGCTACCGTCTTTCGACAGTATAAGCACGTTCTCGTCTGCAAGGGCTTCGCCTATGGACTTTGCAGAAAGCCTTGACGAAAAAATTTTTCTCAATTCCTCGCCGCTGATGATAAAGCTTCCCTCAAGCTGGTTATCGTAATAACAAGGGCCTTCATCGAAGCGTATCGCGTTACGAAAATCCTTAATATCGTTAGAGACGTTTTGTGAATTTAAAATAGCAGCGGCTGCTTCCTCGACTATGTTTCGAGAGGAGGCATATTCACTGCTGCGGTTTTCAAGGTGACGCAATGTGTCATCTATCTGTGCTTCGATAGAGTTTTCGATAGAACGGCGCCTTGTGATCATTGTCATATCATCGTTCGAAACGCTTCTGATAAACTCACAAAATATATCACAGGTGCAAAACAGCAAGGACTTTATAGCATAGTTTCGGTTAAAGCCCGAATATCTCGCAGCCTTGCTTTTGTGATTTTTGACATCGCTAAGCCTGCTGTTTAGATTTTTGCTGAGTCTGTCATAGTTTTTGCAGACCCACTCGATAAAGCACCGCACCATTTCAAGATACTGATCTTTATTACGGCAAAGCTTGTTGATCTCCTTCGGCGGTATCGGATCTTTAAGATTTACTACAAGGCAGCGATTTAGCGTGCTTGAACTTTTAAGCAGATATTCACCCGTCACAAAAAGCATACTTTCATTTTTGATCCTTTTGCCGTCACGGACTATCTGCCCCGGAGTTTGAACACGTTTGAGATTTTCCGAAAGTTTCTGTTCGTTATTCTCTCTTTCTCTGTTTGAATCAGTGCCGCAGAGGTCGTCTATCGCCACGCAGCAATGCTTGTACTCGAATATCTTGTCGATCTCGCTTTTATTGCTGTGCAGATTTATAATGTTGGGACTGCCCTCGAAATAATCTACAAGCAGTTTGGTTATTGCCGATTTTCCCGAACCCGAATCGCCGTAAACGTAAGTGTTGAACTCAAATCTGCTTCTTTGCGACTCATCTATCAGCGGCATTATGAATGGCGTAAGCGCCGTCAATACGCCGGGTATATTATCCGAGTCAAGAAAATCCGATACCCACGGCATAAATTCAGCATTTTGCGTTGACAGCGGGCGTTTAAATTTTGCGAGGGCTTCGTTCTGCGGTGCTATATCAACGCCTATACGTTCCGTATCGCCAATAATGCAGTTGCCAAGCAGGAAGACGTAGTGCGCATTTTGGTCATCACCTATTTTAAAGCGATTATACCCTTGGGTAAGAGAATATCTGATTCGGGGTTCCATATTAAGAATAGCCCCTTTAATAGTTCCCGACAAAAAATCGTTACATGTGCTTTCTCTTTTATTAAATTTGACCTCATTGCGAGGAATAAAGCGCATAGCTTTTTCAAGACCGATGTACGGAATTACCGCCGGGTCGGAATGCGACCTCTACATAGCAATCACCTGAGGCAACTGCCGTCAATGACTTTACTTCGTAGTAATCGGTTATTTCTATAAGAGCGTTTGAAAAATGCTCGCCGTGATAGTAGATACCGTCCGGACCTGCTGAGTAGCCCCTGGGGTAATTTTTTATTTCCATAAGTAAGATCCTTTCGAATAATTTAATGTTCACATTATATCACCTTCTTTTTTATGTTGCAAATTCGCACTTTTTACACTTTTTACAGCTTCGGAACAATTTCAGCTATTTTGTATAATAAAAATGTGATATATTTTAGAAAGAATGAGCCGACTTTTTTCTAAATAAAAATTTTTTATCCGTTTTTGTAATTATAGGGAGGTAATTGTGGTGGCAAAATCAAAATGTAAAAAAATCATAAATTTCAATGATCTAAGATGTGATAGCTTTGACAACACATTATGTAACATTTCTGAGGAAGAAAGATTTGATTTTTGGAATCTTTTGTATAATGATATGTCTCAGAAGATACTGATTACTCCGAAACATGATACAAGTAAAATATGTTGTGATTCGATTCGCGGTATTGTTCCCGTCATCAGCACAAGAAGATTTGAGTTTGACGACGACGCACACACGCTGGTGCCTTTAAAAAGCGAAAAAGATGTCGTCAAACTGTTCTTGAATATAATAAATAAGAAAAAAGCCAAAGATGCTAAGGGAAATGTTGAAAGAATCAAGGATGATCCGGAAAAAACTAAAAAAAATCTTTTTAACTTCATAAAGAACTATGGCTTCTTTTTCCATATTACAGATGATGAGTATATAGAGTATGGTAAAATGATCTGTTTAATAGAGCGATTCTCGATTCTCGTTGACCTGATCCATGAGATCTCGTTAAATCTAGATAATGATAATTATTATCAAACTATACTTGCACTTGTATTAAAATTATTGCTTTCTAAGCCGGTAGAAATAGAAATGCGAAACTATACATACAGATCCTGTGTGCATAACTATTATGATCTAATAAATGGTCCATATCATTTGAAAACAGATAGTAGTAGACTAGGGAGTTGGGGAACGAACAGTGACGATGATAAGTATGGTTCTTATGAAACAAAAATTAGCAACGATGAATTGAATGAAATATTTGAAGAGTGCTTTCCCGAAATTTCAGAAAAAGAAAACGAAGAAGCGGAGAATTCCAAGGAAAACAAAGAAGAATCTGATACTGAGATAATCGAAGCAGAGAATTCCAAGGAAAGCGAAGAAAAATCTGATCTTGAAAAGATTAAAGCGGATTTAAATATAAATGATGTAAACCACGTAGGTTCCCTTTATTATCAAAACAATGCGCTATTTTTTAATTTTGAAAATCTCGAAAACAATATAGATGATCTCAAAATTATTGTTTTTATGAAGCTGTATTTTGAACAAGTTGGGATAGTGAAGGGATGTATAGAAGAAGTAGCAGATATAGAAAATGTAACAGAAAATTGTGCAGCAGACAAACGTATAGTAACCCAACTAGAATATGTCGGCAAACCGGATTTGAAGAAGTTCACACCAAAGATGAAAGAAGCATTGATAATCATAGCTAAGAAGGTTATTTGCGATGAGATCGAGCATAACATAAAAAATATTAGACCGAGTTTTGACTTAGAAAAAGGACTTTCATTAAGGGTGAACACACTTTTGGAGGCGATGTATTATTCTTTATTACTGAATTATAAGCAAGGTCAGGGGTATCGACGCTGCACAAGGTGTTATGAATATTTTCTTATGTCATTAACAGACAATAAGAGAAAAAATTGTGGCAGCAGAAAGGATTATAATAATAAGAACTCTAAATCGCCCGCCTCCAATAAATAGAATCTTCTGCTTGATCTTACCATAAGTGAAGGACATATTATCGCAAGCAGCTAACATACTATATATGTAAATTATAAAATATACTGTAATTTTACTATAAAAAAATAAGTTTAAAAACCACAATGATAAGGGTTCAACCGTTACCATTGTGGTTTTTTTGTAAGTATTTCAGATTTTCTGTCTATATATAAATGTAAAGCTGCTGCATCTTTTTTGTCATTTTTAGGGCACTTCTCCCCCTTACCCCCATAATTCTTATTTCTAATTTTAGGGAGTTTTGATAGCTGGTATTATATAAATACTGCTTACTAAATAATAGTTGTGAGGTTAATATTTTTATATATTTGTCTGTGACATAAAATTCAAATAGCAAGATAACATGAAATTAATTTGACAAATATTTGTTGAAATTTAATTGTTAGGAGGTATTATATTGAATATTTATTTCATAGATACACTGGAACTCACTTACAGTTCCGACTTCGATGACATAATTAAACTAACTAAAAATTTTAAAATGGTAGACCCTAAAAAAGGGGCAGGTAATAAAGAATTTATTTCCACTGAATTAAGTGGCATGGGCATTATAATAAAAACAAGAAGAAGCAGTAAGGCTGAATTGTATAAAAACAGCAATAAGTACAAATTAGTACTTAGGATAAATCCTAATAAATTTTATAAGCCTTATATGAAGACTGAGCATATAAGCAATATTATAGAATTTTGCGATATGGTCGAGCGGTTGGATATGCAGATACAGTATTGTTTTAGCGGCTTGACGATAGATGACTTTGAGATCACGAGGGTCGATCTGACGAAGGATATTCACGGTATCCCTGAGGACAAAATTACTCAGTACATACGCATTATGCGTCAGCTTTATTTGACGCTTGGTTTTCATCACAACAAGAAGCTTGAGGAGAATACTGAGGATTTTGATCCTGACAGTTCATTCAATGCTGTCAATGACTCTAAAAAGGTAGAATTTGTTGTATATAATAAAGGTCACGAAGTTCGCAATAAGAAGAACAGCAGTGATGAACAGAAAGAACATTACAAAGACACGATGCGTGTTGAAGTGAGGTGCAGGAAAAAGTTTGCGGACAGACTTTCAGAGAAAGTATACACGGCTCAAAAGCTGGTGGAAATTTACCGCAGGAGAATGGAGGTCATAAGAGATGTTTTCGATGACGTTTTTGTGCTTAACAAAGACAGTTGTTTTATATCGCCTTATTGGCAGAAGAAACAGATCAAAAAGTATGTTTCGGGCAAGACAAAGCTTGCCGAAAAGATGAATGATTTTTCAAAGCAGCTTGCGCACGCCTCACGACCTACTATGGAGAGCGTGATTGAGAACAGCGAAAAATGTCAGCGGTCAGTGTCAAAGCTGCTAAGCAAATTTGAGGATATGGGCGTTTCATCAGTTCCAACAAGCGACAAGGAAACGCCGTTTTTACAATCGCTGAACACACTTTTGGGGTTTTCTCCGCCGAGTGAGGAGGAAAAGGCGTTGTATGAATATATACGCAGGAAGTCTAGGGGGAAGGAGGTGTTTTGGTATGGAGGTGATGATAGAGGGTGATTTGTTGGAATCAAAAGAAGAACTATTTGAAATAGGCGATGAATCTCAAATAGTTCTTCTATGGTTATTATTTCCAATATCTATTGAGCGCTTCTGAACAGTATGTCAGCAAATCAGACATATCATTATCGTTAAAGTGCTTCATTATGCTCTTGTCAATCTGCAATATGCCGAGATATTTTGAATGGTGCATATAGCCCATATCTTCAAACCTCTTGAATGGATTACTTAGTATCAGCTTCTCTACATCTTTCAGAGTATAGTTGCCCTCAGTAAAAATACATTTTTTCTTCTCAGCAGGCAATCCTTGTTCTTTACGATCTTTATAATACTCTGAAAAAGCATACGCAACATCGTCAAAATCTGCTTCACCCTTTTCGTTCATAGTTGAAATAAGTGAAATGAGAAATACAGGCTTGTATGAATAGCTCATAGTCATTTTCTTGCAAAAATCCATAAATAATCGCTTTCGATTAGTGGGGGTTATTTCAGTCCAGCCAAATTCTTTGCAGAATTCTTTTACGCGTTCACGCTCAAAATAGTAAAGTGTTTTATTTTCACTTATGGGAACTTCCAGATCAGCTTTTATTTTGCCCTCTCTGATATATTTACCGATCGTTTCGCCTTGTGCTGAAACGTGACGGGTAAGCTCAAGCTGAGAATACATCTTGTCTGCTTTCTCCTGCCAATTGAACAGATCAATGATCTCATAGTCGGTAGCGTGGATAGGATAATCAATAAGAACAGTAGGCTTATCACCATGTTTGAACATATCCTTATCCCAAGACATACCGTGTTTAGTTCCAAGAACCATTCCGCCGGGAACGTATTCGCTGATATTAAGTATTCTGTGAAGTGAGTATGGGCAATTGAACATATTGGCGTTATCTACAAAGTCAAAGACCATAAGAAACTCTTTGCCTTCGTGGATACGCATACCTCTTCCGAGCTGCTGCATATATATTGTTTTTGACATTGTAGGTCTTGCCATAAACAAAACTTCGGTTATGGGGCTGTCCCAACCCTCGTTAAGCAGGTCACAGGCACAAAGAACTTTTATCTTTTTATTCTCATAGTCTTTAAGTATTTGCTTGCGTTTGCTGTTTTCTGTTTTTCCTGAAACACTTTCAGCCTTAACGCCATTGTTTCTCAGTAATTCAGCTATTTTATCAGCATGATCGACAGAAGTGCAGAAAATTACTGTCGATTTATCTTTTACATATTCAAGATAAGTATCAACTATCAGTTTGTTTCGTTCAGGAACAACGACTGTTGTTTCAAGATCCATCGAATTATATTTAAATCCGTTTATACGCACATCAGTCAAATTTATATTCGTTTTTACCCTGATACAGCGTACAGGCACAAGAACTCCGCTTTCAACGGCATCTTTTATATCAAGTTTATGGGCCACATTCTGAAACACTTCAAGCAGATCTTCGCCGTCCGCACGCTCGGGGGTAGCTGTTAGCCCGAGAGTAAATGAAGGCCTGAAATAGCTGAGAATGGTAGCGTAGCTTTTTGCAGAAGCATGGTGGCACTCATCTATTATCATGTAATCAAAATCATCGGGACGGAAAAGATCAAGATTTCTGATAATACTTTGGATACTGCCGCACACGACCTGTGTATCTGTTTCGTGATAGTTTTCATAAAATCTTCCTACAGAAACTTCCGACCATAACTTCTCGAAATTTTCAACACCCTGTTCAACAAGTTCTTTTGTGTGAGCAAGAAACAAAACTCTTTTTCCGATAGATCTTGCGTCCAGCACGCCAATAGCTGATTTTCCTGAGCCTGTTGCGCCCTGCACAAGAGCAATTGTTTTTCCCTCTCCGCGCATTTTATTAAGACTTGCCAAAGCCTCTTCTTGGTGCTCTCTGAGTTCAAAGACTTTCCCTTTCTGTGAGGGCATATCATCGTCTATATATGTAAGCGTAGGAGTATAGCCTAAAAAGGTGAGCAGCTCATCTTTTACTCGTTCGGGTGTTTTATCAAGCTGTGAATCAGTCCAACGGAACACTTTCCAGCCATTATGAACCATGCTGTTTTGTTTCAGCAGATCATCAATGTACTTGTCTTTTGAAACCTTAGTCGGGTTGTGCCATGTTTCACCGTCTATTTCAAAAGCGATCTTATCCGCTTCGGTTTTTATTGCAAAATCAATAGTTCGATGTTTACCGTAAATATCTACAAAGGGGTACTGAAGATAGACATACTGCCCTTTTTCAGCACCAAAAACATCGCAAAAAAGCTGAACAAATTTTTCTTCAGCACTACTGTTCCCTGCATTATTTGAGAGCCTAGTCAGCATCTTCGATCACTTCCTTTAAAAGCAAACGTTTTTCAAAGCCTCCGCGATTTGCGGCTTTTTCTTTTCTCACGTTATCAAGTTCCTCAGCAGAATAACCTCTTGCAACAGCAACGGCTTGCATTACTTCGAGAAGATCAGCCAGTTCCTCTATTGACTTGTCAGACTGATATTCTGCAAGCTCTTCATTAAGTTTGCGGTCAAGATACTGTATGTAGGTTTCTTTATCCATTACCTCAACAACACATTTCTTACCCGACTTTTCGATTATTTCAGGGATCTTGTCACGTACAAGTTTGTCATACTTTATTGTTTTCATTACAGCCTCCCGGCTTTTGGTTTTATCGCTCATTTCGCTATTAAGCCTTTCACAACTTAAAATAAATATCAGGCAGAATTACTGCCGTTTCGGTTTCGTCTTCTTTGCCTTTCCAAGCGCATATAAAACGTATTTTTGCGTCATAAAGTTTGTATCCGTCTGCAATTAATTTCTTGACCTTTTCATAACAAGCTGAAGAGAACTGCAAAACAGGCAACAGTTTTTCTTGGTATCGAATATACAATCTGTTGTTTTGCGCGTATAGGTGCGTGCCGCTTCGCAGTTTCAGTATCAGCAGCTTTTTATCCTTGAAAAAGTCAAGATATACATCTCGGTGAGATAACTGCATTATCAGTTCGGTAGGCTTAGAGTATGAGTGCAGGTCGATCTCGTCTGTGGACGCTGCGTCTGTAAATTCATCAAAGGCATCACCCGTGTAGTGTATGTGCAGAAGTGATTTTGCCCTTGTTATCCCAACATATAGTTTTCTTTTTGATTCGTCGGTATCAATGTCAGGATCATTCAGCATCATAAAAACATTGTCAAACTCTCTGCCTTTTGACTTGTGCATAGTTGACACAGTGACCACACCCTGCTTGCTCTGATAAAAGTCCTCTATTTTTGATTCGTGCAGGAACATATCAAAGTCAGTGCGATATTTTCTTGCATTGGTTTCTGCAAAAGCGGTGAGAATATCAAGTATCAACGGCAGACATTCGCTATTGCAGTATTGCTGTTTCAGCTTTTCAATGGCATTTTCCCATTGGGTATCGCTTATAACGGGCGTGACCTCCTCACCCTCAACTTGAAGCTTCTTCAAAAAGTAACGTATCTCCGCTATGTCATACATATCAAAGCCGTCGATAGATTGGATAAGCTTTGCGGGAATATTCCGTTGTTTGAGAATGCCCATTACGATCAGAGCTTCTCTGTTTGTGTTTGTAAGGACGCAGGTAGTTCCTGCCGCATTTTCAGCCTCTATATCGTCCACCACTGCAGTTTCTATGTATTTTCCACTGTGCTTTATAAGCTTTGTTTCACCGCTGAACTGCGAAACAGCTACAATATCCTCATCCTTCATTCTGTCAGATATTTCTTTTACGAATCTATTGGCGAAAGAAACTACGCTCTGACAGCTTCTGTAATTATCAACAAGAGCGTATTGGTTAGCATTGTGCTCAGTGATGAGCTTTTTTAGAAATGCCGAATCAGAGCCTCTGAACTGATATATGTTTTGGTCATCATCACCCACGGCAATAACACGCATATCATCATTACGCTCCATAAGTGCTTCCACAAGCTGATATTCATATTTATCCATATCCTGTGCTTCGTCGATAACAAGCACTGTTTTGGTTATTCGGCCAAGGTCTACATCACCACTTTTTATAAGCTCGCCTGCGTCCTTGACGATATTTTCTGAATCTTCGATGTTTCCGATCTTACCAAGCAGGTCAAAGCAATATGAATGGAAAGTCTTTATTTCCACAAAGCTTGCCGCATTACCGATGAGCTTTTTTAGACGCTGTTTAAACTCGATAGCTGCCGCCCTTGAAAAAGTCAGCATGAGAAGCTGTTCGTGCTTTACGTCCTCCAACAGCAGTAAAGCCGCCAGCTTATGCACCAGCACTCTTGTTTTACCGCTTCCGGGGCCTGCTGAAACAACAATGTGTTGAGATGTATTGTCACGAATTATCTCAAGCTGTCTTTCAGAAAGTGTGTCAAAAAGCTGACTGTATTTTGCAGGCGTGATATTTCTTACTATCTGAGCGGCACGCTCCCCCGAAAAATACTGCGACAAGAATTTCTTATAATCCATTTGGAAATAGTCATTGACAAAACGTAGAGCTTCATCATAGTTTCGCACCATCATATTTGCGTATTCGCCAACAATATGTATCTGCTGTATTTTCTGCTGATAAAATTCATTCAACTGTTTGTAGTCCTCAAGCTTGTACCTGATCTTATTATCGAGAACAAGCCTTTTTATCCTCATTCCGCTGTACAGAACAAGAAATCCGCCCTCAAGCTTGATAGCATTTATCTTTGAAAGAAACAGCAAAGCTTCCTCGATGTCTTCCTCCGAAACGTCAGCGTCATATGCGTTCATAAGCTCAAGGATAGAAAACCCTACCAAGACTTCTTCTTTTTCGCCTGATACAAAGTCGCTGTTTTCAAATAGGTAATGAATGATAAACTCGGCAATGCGATAACTTTTTTCACGCTTTTCCGCAAGGACCTTGAAATTAAGCTTTGGCACTATAAGTACTTTATTTGTGGCGGCGTCCTGCTCTTTCTGAATGTAGCTTCGTATTGTCCAGTAGTAAAACAGCGTTTTGATCGAATTGACAGAGCTTGACTTTATGCCGTTTGCGAGTGCCGCTTCGTTAAGTTCTTTGTAATTCATACAGAGCTTGTCTGCGTCAATATAGTTCAGCAGAAACTTTTCAAGTGTCTGAAATTTGCGCAGCACAAGAAGCGATTTGTTCTCAGTATCTGTTTTGAAAATATATGCCGTAAGGTCTTTGGTATCGGCAAGAAGTTTATCTTCTCTCATCATTTGGATTGAGTGGATAATATCTGATTTCTGCAAGCCTAAACGGTCTGCGAGATAATCGACTCTCGACTCAGCGTCCTCATTTCCTGCTCTGGAAATGCTCTTGCTCGATATTAGCGAGCTGATTATCCTTTTGGCTGTAACACGTTCCTGCTCGTCGGTAAAGCGCAAAGACGACTCTATCTGCTGAGATGCTTCTATCATATTCTTTACAAGTATGCTGGTCGCATATACTCTTGGAACATTTTTACCTCTTTGAAGATAACCTGCATTTTCAAGAGCCTGTATCGCCGTTTTCACTCTCGTTTCTATGTCGGCAACGCTGTCGTCCCAGCCGGCTTGCCTTGCTACTTCAAGCGGCGAACAGCATACCTCAGGACGTGTTTTGGTCAGGTCTTTTACAGCCTTCCAGACCTGCTGTATCTCGCTTATGCTTAATTTTGTCTGATTGAGCAGCATAAAATGCTTATCAAGGTCGCTGTCATTGAACAATACGTAACATTCTGCCTGAAGCGAC
>ERZ779969.471-NODE-471-length-10885-cov-2.10222_pt1 | contig 10885 bp, 10 predicted proteins | sample MGYA00511538_ERZ779969 | MGnify/ENA primary metagenome ERZ779969 (study PRJEB29588, sample SAMEA2151391) | human gut metagenome | biome: human gut; feature: human-associated habitat; material: faeces | place: Denmark | collected 2008/2010 ... | reverse complement strand
GTTCGATTTTTCTTATGAAAGTAGTAATTTCATGTTTGAAAGCCGTATCATTTTGATACGTTTTTGTGTGTTATTTATATGGTTGAATTTCTGGTGTACCCAAATTGTACCCATTCTATTTCCGTGCATCACTCTTTAAAATCATAAGTGTCCTCTTCTCCATGAGTGCATCTGCGATACGTCTTTTTTTATCATCTGTTATTTTCTTCTATTGTTCCAGCGCCCATTCTACAGCTTTTAACTGGTCTTCCGGTCGTTCACTTAATACTACATGTTCTTCCATCATGCTATGCACCTCCTTAACACTTCTCATAGCTTACACCTACATATAAAAAATAATCTACTGTTTCCTGCAAATCTATTATATTTTTTTTACTTTGTTATTCAAATCTATCGCTTCATTAAGCCAAACTACTGCAATGCTTTTCCCGAGTATGAAGCTCCCGGCAATCTGATTCACTTAACTGCAATGACACCTACAAAGCCATCTGAAACAGCCAAACCAACTTATAATGAAGATGATTATGACTGCGCAGGTGCATCTGTCGTATTAACTTTTGAATATGGATTGGTGAATGTTTTCCTTTCGGAATGGTGTGAAATGAAAACGAGATAAAAATTGGAAGGATTTCTCCAAATGAATATCTTAACCAAAAAATCACATGGTCACATGCATAGTGCTCACTTTAATACCCCAATAATACCACAAGGCAAAAAACAAGCTCGCAAAGACCCATTTGACTAGACTTTACGAGCTTTTGAACACTACTTATTAAACTCAGCAAATTGGGAGACGGCTTTAAACATACTTATTTAATTTTCATCTGTTTTCTGCCGTTATTTTATCTCTGTTACATATATATATTATTTGGGCTTGCTGATTTTCTGTTGACACTTCATTATATTAATAATTTTTATCCTTAGGCGGACATAAATCATTACCATAACTATTGCATTTACGCCATTTTCCATTTCTATCTTGAACACGCATTTCAGACTGCTGATTAATTGCAATATTTCTTGCTATATTAATTGCCTCCTTTTGCGTATCCGTTATGCGTGTAGCGCATTCATTGTTAGCACCTACAACAGCCCACTTATCACCATGTTTTACAACAAATTGATTTTTTCCCATTTCACTTACCTCCAGTTAATTTACAACTAATTTATTATAGGAAAGTGAAAATGAACCATCCAAAACATTCTCACTATAAATTACTTATTCTACAGGAATTTTAAATACTTTACCATTTTTAGGATAAATTCTTTTTCCATTTTTGGTAATATATGGTCGAAAAATATATCTTTGCTTTGTCTTTTCTTTTTTCATTACCTAGTACCTCCATCATTTATTTCATTCAAAATGAACGATTTTAATTGATTTTAGTAAAAGAATTTGATATACTAGAAAGGCTTAATTAACTAGTGGATGGTTTTTTCTTTCACTAAATCATGTAAAGTTGCAGGGTGTCCGCCTTGCAGCTTTTTTATGATAACAGCTTTGCTGTAACCATTTTACATTTTAGCATATATCTCATGCAGTTACAACTATATATTGTATTTCCTGTTATTTTTTATACAATATATAGTATTATTTACTTCTTGCTTCTGCATCTATTGCTCTTACTATCTTTTCAATATCACATATAAAATTTTGTACAATCTCTTTTGTAATAATATTAACTTGTGCATCTGTATGGGCTCTATCCGACTGATGTGCAATGATATTTCTCCTACTGAATAACTCATTCAGACGTCTTTTTAATCTACCTTTTGTATTTTCTGTTCCTCCTCTTTGATAGAAGGCTCCATCTGCAACAGATGCCAAACTGATTCCCAATAATTTAAGTTGATCTTTCACGGACTCATATGAAACCATTGTAATCGCGCGATAATAATTATTTATATATTCAAGGAACCAATCTATATCCTCACCAGATTTTAATGCAATCTCTATAGCTTTCATATTCACTTGAAGATTCTCATACTTGTCTGTATGATTCCAATTTTCATTGTATATTTCACACAAACCATATTTTGTCAACTCATGCATATAAAAATCTAGTGCACTTGCCAGAAATATAATCTGTGCGCGCCAAATATTCTCCCCTTCGATAACTTTTCCTGATTCAATCAATTCATCCACTACATCAAATTGTGCATTTATGGTTTGTATAGTCTCTACAAAATGTTGTAGGACTTGATCCAACTCAAATCTAACAACTTCTGTCTGAAATTTATCTCGTGTATTTTCATTCCTTGCCATTAGGTCAAGATTTCTTTCATCCATACAGTACCTCCTATCCTAAAATATTTTCTTCCAATTCATGAAAAAATTTTTTATTAAGCATAGGTATCGCACCATATTTCCCTGAAACATATCCTTTTTCTAAATTTTCAGATTTACGTACATTTTTAATTTCAACAAGAGAATACAAATCCGTTGCACGCTCCTTATTTAATTGTGTAAACCATACTTGATCTCTTCTAAATAAATCTGTGTCTAGCAAACTTGTGTCATGTGTTGAAAAAATTAATTGTGCAAATTTATCTTTCTGATAATATTGAAATAATTGTACAATTTGGAAAATTACTGACTCATGTAAGCTAGATTCCAATTCATCACATATAAGTATTTTCCCCTTATTCAAAATATCAATAATCGGGCAAATCATTTGAAATAAACGCTTTACTCCAGTTGATTCTTCAGTCATTAAATCGACTTCAAATTGATCATATATGACTTTTGCTTCTATTCGATTACCCTCTTGAGCTCCTAGCAAACTTTTCAATGCGTCAGGTAATTGTAACTCTTGAGGTAAATCCGTCAATTTTATTTTTTCAAGCTTTACTTTTACATCTTTGGCTCCAGTTCCTAATGCTCGTAGCATATCCACAAATACTTTTTTTATCATATCGTTATTTTGCATTAACTCAATCGAGTACTCTGTCCAATTATTAATTTCCGGATTATATACCACTATATCTGTATTAAAAAACATAAAAGCTTCTTCAATTTCTTTTATGTTACTATAATTAGCAGCGCAGGACAAAAATAACCTATTATCTTTCAATATACTAATGCTTACATCAAATACTCCTTTGTATCTATCTCCGGGTCTAACATCTAATCCATTACGTTCAAAAACTTTCACTTGTCTTCCCCTTGGAAAATAATACAAATATTCATCTTGTATCAAATTTTGTTTCACCGAAAATCCATACGCATATCTGATATCATTTCTTACAAATTGAATACTATATTCACTTGGCGTCTCTTCTGCACTCAATTTATGACGTGCCTGAAATACGCCTTGTCCAGGTTGATGATTAATGCTATTGCTAACCAAATCTCTCATAAATGACAAAGCACTAATAAAATTACTTTTTCCGGATCCGTTTGCACCATATATAACTGCAGAACGTAAAATTCTAAAATTACCAAATTTCTTTAAAAGTTCCTCAGACGTATTATCACTCCCAGCAATCATAGAGAAACTTACTTTTTCTTTAATTGATCTATGATTTGAACATTTAAACTCTAGTAGCATCTTCGTCACCTCGTTCGCTTGATATAAATTCATATTAATTCACCTTTAATGTTTTGTCAAACGTTTTTGCTCATTTTTTGCAAATTCGTCATTTTAAGCATCTTCTTTCTACTTTTTATATAATTATATGAAGCGATTTTTCATTTTAAACACAAAAATCGTTGGCAGGAACTCTTCGACAAAGGTAATCGTCAATACAGAATAAGACATACAGCGAATAAACTACCTGCTATATAATATACTCTGTATTTAACTTTTAATCATTCATACCCAATAAAACTGTCCGCTATCTAGGGTACATTTTACATTCAATGCACTTTTCTACTACACTTACCCCAAATAATATCGCCTAATAAATCTACCTTCAATACACAATTCAGCAAAGAATATATTCGCAATATTTTACTGTTTAATTTCAAAAATGCACCCGTTTCCGGGTGCATCCTCTATTCCGACTCATGATACAACTCATCCAACATCTGTTCCAGCGTTCCATCCTTTGCATAAGGCAAAGCATCCAACTGTCTGAAATTATGCTTGATGTCCTTTGTATCCTCAGCAAACCCCAATATGTAACTTGTTGCTATCTTATATATGATTTCCGTCGGTGCAAGCCCGTATACCTGCTTTTCAAAGATGTGCTTCAAGCGTTCCTTATTGTCCGGGAATTGCTTTTTCATCTCATCACTCTGGTACAAACGCTTTACAATCTCTGTAATATACATACCGGATTTCATGTATAAATCAATAAATGTCTTATCTGGCATATCAAAACAGCCAGGATTCTCCTGCTCCAGCATATCCACCATTTTCTTGACCATTGTCTTTGGTGTAAATATCTGGTTAGTTTTCTGCGGAGGGATATAATCAAATATATCCTCTACGCTTTTTTCATCAAAATAATCAGCAAGTTTTTTCTTTAAGGCAAGAAATTCTTTTACAGAATCATCAAATACCACCGAATCGAATAGTTGCCCTTCAAAATGCTTGGTCTGTCCGGTTTCTTTCTCCACATAATCACCACCGTCACGCAAAAGCTTAAACTGATCAATCGTAATGCTCGTCACTTCCAGAAATACTTTATCTGGGATGAGAGTATCAAAGGTAGCAAGCGTTACCGTATTATCTCCATATGCCATCAGGAATGACGGAATTGTCCTTGAAAAGCCACGTAGGTGATCTCTAACGCCATCCTCGATTGTTTCCTTTTCTCGTTCCCTCTTCTTCGTTTCTACAGTCTTGACCGTCTCCTTCGTGGATTCTTTTGCGAAATCAGAAATAGCTGCTGTCAGCTCCTCATTGAATTTCTCCATAGCGGCTTTCTGCTTCTGCTCAAATTCTTGATCAATCTGTTCCGATGTTTTTCCGGTTTCATATCTTGCCTGTTGCTCGACAACACGTTGATTTTCTATGACATTTCGTTCAATCTCATAATTAATATGCAGCTTATCAATCATCCGGTCAGCTTCGTGGTTCAGTTTGGATTCAATCTGTCTTTTATCGGCTGCTTTCATATCAGAACCATAGGAAGACTGTGCTGTGTCCAAAACTACCTTAACTGCACTCTGCTTTACTGCCTCTTTCAACTTGTCAATTGCCTTCTGTGCCTTGTCCGGAGACTGCTCCATTTGTGACATTGTTTCCTGTACATGTGAAGTCATATCATAGATTTTATCGCCAAAAACATCCTGTGTTCTGCCAATCACAAATTCATCGCTTAACGCCACTTCTCCATTTTTGTCCAATGATAAATCTTTCTGCACTTCCTCTGTCAGATTTACCTTGCTTTTGGGTTCTTCTATCGGTTCAAACTTTGTGATAATATCAATGACTTCCTTTGGTGCGCCAAAAATATTGCTGATATTCTGAAACAGGAAGTTACTCATAAAACCACGCTTTACAACCTCAAGAGAACGAATTTTTCTAGGAATAGTCAGTACCTTTTCTGCATCCAGTTCTACCAATTCTCCCTGCTCGTCCTCACCGATTACAGGGAAGAAATTGAGCAATTCTTTTACATTTTCCTTGCATTCCTCTGCATTACCGCCGCCCTTTGCTGTATTAGGATTCAGATTGTTGGCAAACTGCTCAAAGATAGTTAGTGTTCTTGCTGGATCAAAATCAAATACATAAGCATTTTCTTTTCTCTTAAATGATGTTCCTACCTTAAACAAGCAAGGATTCTGCGCTCGAAATGCTGCCTGCATATAAAGTGCCGGAGAACGCATATTACTAAGCATCAGCACCGCTGTCCATTCCGGAATGGTAATTCCTGTCGTAAGCTGACCAACCGACAATGTGATGGTCTTTTCATGCTCAGCAATGGCGTCAACCACTTTATCATAAGATTTCATAGTTTCGTCTTCGTCGTCCAATTTTCCATCACCTGCTGCAAGGACAATCTCATACTCCTTGAATACAGGATGCTCTTTTAATTTCTTTGCCAGTGTCTTTGCACTTTCCACCCTGTCAAGCAACCAGAAGGTGTGCTTTAATTCTTTTCGCAATTCTTCCGTAGAAAATGGGAATTTTGTCTGTCTGGTCATAGCATCTAAGAATTTATCGACAGAGGATTCATGATTGAATTTTCCATTGGTAACAGCAAAAAACTCATTCAAATCGAAAGCGTATTCTTCTGTTTCTCCGTCTATTTCTATGCCCTGCTGCAACTCATCCTTGACAATCTCTGACATCTGATAGGTGTAAAGATTAAGCTGTGGCAATGTTGCATATGGATTTTCTTCCTCCGCTGAAACATCCCAATCTCTCTTTTTCTTCTGTTCATCCGCATAAGTCCAGTTATATATCGCATCATCAGCAAATTTATTATTGGCAAGTGCTTTGAATGGTGTGCCAGACAAGTGCAGGGTAAATTTACGCTTGATACGGTCAAATGCAACATCTGTTTTGTAGGTATCCACGCCCTCATGTGCTTCATCAATGACAAGGACGTCCCACTCCATATTGGCAACTTCGCCTAATTTGTCATATTGCCCGCCGAAATAGATTGAGCCCTTCATATCTTGCAACGATACAAATTCAATACATTTTACAGTTTCATCGTCATCAAAAAACAAATGATCTACATATTCCTTCCGTGTCAGCACACTTCTCCTGTCTTTAAGAGCATCAACCTCACTTACAAAAAAGTAACCAGATTCACTTCCCAGGAATTTAACATAATCCGAATACCACGAGTTTGCAATTGCAGGTCTGTTTGTTACAATCAGTACCTTTTCTGCATTGATTTTCTGTACAAAATCATAAACAGATAATGTCTTGCCAAATCTTGGCTTTGCATTCCACAAAAACTCACCATTTGTATGTGTCGCTCTGTAATCAACAGTCATTGCTACAGCACACTGCTGTTCCTCCCGAAGTTTATATGGAATTACATCATCCGCTGTCTTTAAGATGCCATGATCTTCCCTAAATTCACGGAACATCTGCTTGGATGTGACGCCATCTATATGGAACCATTCATTGTTTTTTCCCTTTTCCTGCTCTATACCAGCTTTTCTCAGATATGCATGAAAATCCTTATCTATGAATGTCTCTCCGGAACCATCATCAAAAGTAGCATTGCCCTTCCATTCAAGTCGCCACTTAATATCTGCAGTATGTGTCTGTTGCCTGATACGCGTTTCTACATTCTGTTCTGTATATCCAATCTTCGTCCACCCATTATGACGAATCACTTCCGGAGTGGAATAACCATAAATCATTGGAACCACCTGTTTGGTTGTCTGAATATTAGGTTTATTCATGCTATTCCATCTCCTTTACATTGTTTTCAATAAATGCGATTTCTTTCTCGGAAAGTCCATATTTTTTATAGAGTTGCTTGTCTATATTGGATATTGACACCGACCAGTCGATATCGGAATTTTCGGTAAAATCTTGGAGGGGAACATATTTCCACTTATCAGCATTCAAATCTTGTGTTATTTTCAAAACACTTACTAACGTTCTTGTAAATTTTGTTTTTATATATTTGAGTGCTGACAATGCCTCCTGTTCCCTTTTAAAACTACCTACTCCTAAAAATGTATGAGTAAAACCTGTCATTGGTTTCAATATTTCTGGATTTGTTAGTTTTTCTCCGAATGTTCCATTTCCGTCTGCTTTAGGTGTTATTATCTTGTATTGTTCAATCTGCTTATCTGCCAAATCAACATACTTTTTGTTAATAAAACGACCATATCTTTTTCCTTTATATATTCCATAAATCAATATATCGTCCATATCTCTATTTTCATGAAAACACTCAAATTCAAGTACGTTACTTGACATTCTACGCTCATGTCTGTCATATTGCGGATAATCTCTGAATAAATTACTTGTATTAAATTTCGATGCGACAAAAGCAATATTTGAAATTGCCCCACTCTTTTCAATACATGGATGTATTTTTCTCAATATGCCGTTTATTTCCTCATGTATCGTAAATGTTTCTATCGCTCCATATTTTTTAGCTTTATCCCGATATGTAATAGCAACACCACCTTTTATATCTGTATTACTAAATACCGCGCTAGCATCTGCTTCATACTCCATTACTTTAAAATGTTCATCTCGCAGCATTTTCTGGTTCCAGTCTTTTGGAGTTCTTCCTGCATTGAACAAAAATCGAGCTGGCGTAATAAGTTCCGTTGCATTACTAACACTATAAGCTGCTTCCATAAATTGATGATATACCGGTAATGCTGTATTACTATTTCCTTGCCTATCATCCTGATACGGTGGATTTCCAATCGCAAAATCAAACTTCATCTCATCTACCTTCCTTCATGCTTTTGTACGTCAACGACTTATCTCTGCGCCAGTCATAGATCCGGCAGTATACTTCGTCCGGTTCTTCTATATTCTGCTTTTCCGGCTCATCTGCTACAACAAAGTCAAATAGACTGAATTGATGATATTCCTCTTTAGGCTTTCCAAATGGAACTGTCCCGGATATTCCATCCATCTGCCACAGGTTCCAGACAATTACATTTACTATTCTTCGCAGTTCTGCATCTGTCGGCATTCTGTTCCATCTATCCTGCATATAATCCACAAAAGTTATGAGCAAATTGATTCTTGCAATCAGAAGGCTGTCTCCCTGAAATTCATAACCATACACACTCTGATACGCTCTGAGCACCCATTTAAACCATTCAGTTTCACTGTCTGTATTTTCATTTACTACACGCAGTTTTCTGTCCAGAATACCTATGCGTTGCTTAATTCCAAGCAATTTTCCGGTAGCTGCATCATAACGTGATACGATGTATGGAGCTTCGCCACATGTAATCTCTAGCCTTTTTGAATCGACATATTTTTTCCATCCATCCTCCGTGTCAAATTTCACTTTTTCTGTGTTTACCTGCCACCCCTGTTTCCGTTCAACATTAAAAACATATTTTCTCCCAAACCACTCCTCATCGCAGTGATTGTTCATTTTGTTGCATATCCATGATGGCGTAAACACTTCAGCTTTTGCTCTCGTGCGTTCCTGCTGTTGTTCCTTATTCTTTAACACCCTCGGCTGAATCTCATACTGCGCAAATCCTTTTAGAATTTCCTCCGTCATTTGTTCCGTCGCCTTGATAGGAGTACCTTGAGAGCTATATACCGAAGTTGCAAATATAATATTTTTCTTTGTTGTCTTATCCTTTAGCAGCGCTTTAAGATTTTCACTGACCGGATAAGCATTCAAATCTATTAACTTGTCCATTTTTCCTCATTTCTCAAGCCAGCTATCCTTGATAGCCAGCTTGGTAAAAATGTATACATTTTTTCATTAGGAAAAATTGATTCTTTATTTGTGATTTTTTGTGAAGTTTCGACTGAAAAATACTGAAATTCGACCGATTTCATGGTATAATAATCTAATAAACTTTTATGTATGTGATAACTGGAAATGTATACCATTTCAGTTTGAACACAAAACTATTTAACTGGATTTTTCATATTTTATAGCTTTACTGTAAAAAGTTTTAGAACACATGTTGCATGCTCTCGCAGCTTCTTCTATTGAGATTTTTCCAGCTCTCCAATCCCTATGCATCTGATAGAAATTTTCCGGAATTGGTAATGGTGGTCTACCGAACTTCACACCTCTCGCTTTTGCCGCTGCAATTCCTTCCGCCTGTCTTTGCTTGATATTTGTCCGTTCATTCTCCGCAACATAACTTAATAAAGCAAGAACTATATCGCTAATAAATGTTCCTAACAAATTCTTTTCTCTACGAGTATCCAAAAGTGGCATATCAATAACAACTATATCAGCCTCTTTCTCTTTTGTTATAATCCGCCATTGCTCATTCAGCTCCCTGTAATTTCTTCCAAGACGATCAATTGACTTTATATATAGGACACTATTTTTATTCAATTTGCGTAACAGTCGTTTGTACTGCGTTCTCTCAAAATCTTTGCCCGATTGCTTATCCATATAAATATTTCCTTCAGGCACCCCCATTTCTATAAGTGCAACCTTTTGCCTGTCCTCATTCTGTTCCTTTGATGAGACCCTCATGTATCCATAAATTTTTATATCTCCCATTTGTCTAGCCTCCTTCATCCGCCAATATATTTTATCCTAGTATTTGCGAATACTCTGGTCTGTAACCAGCTTAGCCCTAAACACTTTATCGACCTTCTGATATCTTCTATATCATTTGATAATCATTTCAATATATCATTCCTCACAATCTCCTCCGCCCTCATCCTTATATTATTCATCCGTCTAACCCACTCCATCTGATCCGCAGCCTTAAGTTCTTCCGTCACGCCCTCAACTCTCGCCATCTGCTCCACCAACTGATCAAACGCCTTCTCTGCCCGTTCCTGAACCTCCAGCAAATGCTCCATAAGCGTACCATTCAGTACCATCCCTGTATAAATCCCCTTGTGCCATTCCTTCAGATAACTCTGTCTCATCAGTCCGAACTTTCTAAGTTCTCCTTCCGGCTCTGGATTTGCCACAATATTCGGTATCAGATAATCTCCATTATTTTCATATGTTATGTTCATAAATACCTCTCTTTCTCCGACCATCCCGGTCTGTCTGCTCATTCTTTGCTCTTGTCTCTACATTCTTCCTGTCTATCCTTTCCTGCATAGTTTCCTGTTCCGGTTTTCTCGTCAGATTCAGGAACTCATGCAGCAGGTTCTTCTCCATCAGAAACTTCTTCATTTCCTTTATACGATTTGAGAATTTCTCCACCCGTGTTTTTAGATAGTCCACTGTCTTTTCAAGCTCTGCGATCTTCGCTTCGTATTTATCAAGCAGCTTGTTTCTTGTAAGTGCTTTCTCAAATGTCGCCACGATCCGGCTCCATTCGGACTTC
>ERZ779969.455-NODE-455-length-11165-cov-2.19424_pt1 | contig 11165 bp, 8 predicted proteins | sample MGYA00511538_ERZ779969 | MGnify/ENA primary metagenome ERZ779969 (study PRJEB29588, sample SAMEA2151391) | human gut metagenome | biome: human gut; feature: human-associated habitat; material: faeces | place: Denmark | collected 2008/2010 ... | reverse complement strand
CATCGATTGTAGCGACTGAGATGGGAGTCAATCTGAAGATCACATCCGGTCCGGCGATTGATAAACCGGGCGATCTGGCTGCAATCTTAAACAATCTGTCCGAAAACGATGTTTTATTTATTGACGAGATTCACCGGCTAAATAAGCAGGTGGAAGAGGTATTGTACCCAGCGATGGAAGATTTTGCAATTGATATTGTGATCGGCAAAGGTGCTGGTGCCCGTTCAATCCGGCTGGATCTTCCAAAATTCACACTGGTTGGTGCAACCACACGCGCTGGTATGCTGACCGCTCCGCTACGTGACCGGTTCGGTGTTGTCAACCGGCTGGAATTCTACAATGTGACCGAGCTGATGCAGATCATTCTCCGGTCTGCGGCCGTGCTTGGTGTCAGCATTGACGACGAGGGGGCGTTGGAGATTGCCAAGCGTTCCCGTGGTACGCCGCGGCTTGCCAACCGTCTGTTGAAGAGGGTACGTGATTTTGCACAGGTAGAAGGTGACGGCGCGATTGATTACGATGTTGCAAAAACCGCGCTGGATCGTCTGGAGGTAGACTCTATGGGACTGGATAATACCGACCGCAATATCTTAGAGACGATGATCCACAAATTTGGTGGTGGACCGGTTGGTCTGGATACCTTAGCAGCAGCCATCGGTGAAGATTCCGGCACACTGGAAGAGGTATATGAACCATATTTAATAAAAAATGGCTTTATAAATCGGACTCCGCGTGGTAGAATTGTTACGGAACATTGCTACAGACATTTTGGATTGGAAAATCTGATAGAATAACAAAGGAGATTTTGTATTATGGCAAACAAAGTAGATATCCCGGTAGTAATCAATGGGAAAGTATATACATTAAGCGGATATGAAGGGGAAGATTATCTTCAAAATGTTGCGACTTATATCAACGGCAAGATTGCAGAATGCAAGACTTCCGATCAGTATCGTCGGATGAATACCGAATATCAGGGAATCCTGCTTGCTTTGAATATCGCAGATGATTATTTCAAAGCAAAGAATCAGGCGGATTCTATGGTAACTGAGGACAGCAACAAAGAGCAGCAGTTGTATGATCTGCGTCACGAGGTAATCGAGTCCCAGATCAAGCTGGAAAGCTCTGCACGTATGATTGAGGAATACAAAGAGCAGATCAATGCATTACAAAGAAAGATTATTCAGTTAGAGGCAGAGAAAAACCGCAATGAATAACAAACATTCCAAAATTGAAGTACTCGCACCTTGTGGTGACTACGATATTTTAATTGCCGCTGTACATGCAGGCGCAGATGCCTGCTATATTGGCGGCAATTCTTTTGGTGCAAGAGCATATGCGACGAATTTCGACGAAGAAACGATAAAGCAAGCTGTCACCTACGCGCATCTACATGGGGTGAAGGTCTATCTGACCGTCAACACCCTGTTGAAGCAGGAGGAGCTTCCCGCATTATATGAATACATTCAGCCATTTTACGAGATTGGCGGCGACGCTCTGATCATTCAGGATCTTGGCGTTTTTTCTTATGTCCGGGAACAATTTCCCGATATCGCAATCCATTGCAGTACACAAATGAATATTACATCCCGGTATGGCGCAGAATTTATGAAACAGCAGGGTGCCACCCGTGTTGTGACCGCGCGCGAAATGTCTCTAGCTGAAATCCGTGCGATCAAAGAGCATGTCGATATCGAGGTCGAGACATTTGTGCATGGTGCGATGTGTTACTCTTACAGCGGCCAGTGTCTGATGAGCTCCCTTGCGGGGGGCAGAAGCGGCAACCGGGGACGTTGCGCACAGCCATGCCGGAAATGCTATGACAAAAGCTATCTGTTATCCATGAAAGATATGTGCGCCCTGTCGCTGATCCCGAAGTTGATGGATGCCGGGATTGATTCGCTAAAGATCGAAGGCCGGATGAAAAATGCTTACTACGTTGCATCGACGGTGCACGCTTACCGAACGATCGTAGATGATTGTCTGCATGGTAAATTTGACCCGAAAAAAGCAGAGGCACTCACCTTTGAGCTTGCCAATATCTATAACCGTGGTGGATTCTCGGACGGATATTTCTTCCACCACAATGGTGCGGAAATGATATCAAAGGATCGCCCGAACAATCAGGGTGTGGCAATCGGAAGTTTGGAGCGTGTTGAAAAGGGAACGATCACACTCCGTCTATCAGAAGCCGTATACCGGCAGGATGTGTTGGAGCTGACGACAAAAAACGGCGAAGCGGTGGAGATTACATCCTCAAAGGACGGAACTCCCGGACAGCATCTGACTTTGAACTGTCCGAAGACCAAGCTTCTGAAGAAAGAGCAGATCGTCTACCGTACCAAATGTCCGAAGATCTTACAACATGTGCAGGATGATTATATTAACTCTTATAAGAAGCTACCGATTTCTGTCTCTGTTACAGCCCGAATCGGAGCACCGCTGACCGCGATTGTAACCTGTGAGCTTGATAACCAGACTTACACTGCAACCTGTACGGATATGCTCGTGGAGAAAAGCAAGCAAGGAGGAACCACAATAGAGGCAGTCAAAAAGCCATTGGCACAGCTTGGCAATACGGAATACGAATTAGCATCGTTTACCTGTGATCTGGATACCTGCGCGTTCCTGCCAAATGGTGTGTTAAAGAAGCTCCGCCGTGCATTGCTTGCAGCCTTAGAAGCGGAGATTGCTAAGGCACATACACGTGTCGCCGGAAAACAGCTGTCGCGGGATACCGTGTATGAATCTATGATTACAAAGTCCCCTGCGAATGCATCTGACACCCAGAGTTCGAAGCAGGAGCAGATGATCTTTAGTGCTGTAACACAAGAACAGCTGCGTATCATCTTAGAAGAACTTCCACATGTGGAGTCCCCGGTGACAGGTATCACAATGCCGCTTGCGCTATACAACCAGTGCAGGAATATGATCCCGGATTCCATCCGGCTATACGCGGAGCTGCCGCCTGTAATTCATGACCGGTTCTGCGTCGATTTGCAAGAATCCGGAATCCGTGGTATATATATTAGAAATATAGATGCACTGGCAATTCTTGCCAGTCAGAAGTTGCCAGAAGACTGCGTGATTTTATGTGATGCCAGCCTTTATTGCTACAATCGTCTGGCGCATGCATTTATCCGGCGATTTTTTGCGGACACAGACATTTCATTTCTGACGCCGCGGGAGTTAAAGCTAGAGGAGCTTGACGCACTTGCAGGCGAACCGCTTTGTCTCACATTATATGAGTATCAACCGGTTATGCTGACTGCGAATTGCCTGCAAAAGACAAAATACGGCTGCAAAAAAGAGCCGGTTACCCTGACCGTGACTGACGAGATGGGGAATCGTTTTTTTGCAAGAACCAACTGTGATGACTGCTATAATATCATCTACAACAAGGTTCCTTATTCTATATTGGATAAATATAAAGAGCCTGCTTTTTCCAGACTGCATCCCCGGGGATATCTGGTTCGTTTTACAATCGAAAACGAGCAACAGGTTCGTAGGATTCTGCAGATATTATCTGGAAAGTCCTATGATTCCTATGAAAAAACAGGCGGACATTTATATCGAGGTGTATTGTAATGATCAACATTATTTGTGAAGTATCAAAGTATCTCGTTTTGCTTTTCATGGTACTTTATACCGTCAAATGTTTTTCGGTGCTATCATCGAAAAACGAAGAGCAGAAGCGTAAAAAACTAAACAAACAAATCGGATATGTATTTGTAATCCATTTCTTATGTTACCTGATCCTGTATCTGCGGCTGGGGCAGTTGAAGATCCTGATCTTTTATGTGGCACAGATTTTTGTCGCCATCTTGTATATGGTGCTTTACCACAGCATCTACAAGGATTCGTCCAGATTGCTGACAAACAATGCATCGTTTTTGCTGTTAATCGGCTATATTATGCTTACGCGTCTGAATTTTAACTTGGCCGTGAAGCAGTTCATCTTTGCCACCGTCGGTCTGATCATAACTGCATTTATTCCATATATCATGTTGAAATGGAAGAAGATGAAGGATTGCGGCGTGTTGTATGGCGTGATTGGTCTGTTGTTCCTGCTCACAGTATTTATTCCGGGGCTCGGAAGTGAGAAATACGGTTCGAGAAACTGGATCAACCTCGGGCATCTGTCCGTACAGCCAATGGAGTTTGTAAAGATATTATTTGTATTCTTTGTAGCATCCATGCTTGTAAAGGCAAGCACGTTCAAAGAGCTTTTTGTAAATGCGCTGATCTCCGCAGCATTTATGGGTGTGCTTGTGTTAGAGAAAGACTTAGGTGCGGCAGTGATCTTCTACATAACCTATGTTTTGATGGTGTATGTTGCAACTTCCCGTCCAGTTTTTCTGGTCGGTGGAATCTCGCTTGGTGCAGGTGCCGTCATGCTAGGCTATGCACTGTTTAAAAATTCGCTGTTCCAGCATGTTATGGTGCGAGTCCATGCATGGCAGAATCCGTTTGCAGATATCGACGGAGGCGGTTATCAGCTGTCCCAGTCGCTTTTCGCAATCGGAACGGGCGGATATGCAGGTTCTGGACTGACACAGGGAGCGGCTGGAAGTATTCCGGTCAGCGAAAGCGATTTTATCTTTTCGGCAATCTGCGAGGAACTGGGTGTAATCTTCGGACTTGCAATGATTCTTGTAATCGTGAGCATCTTCCTTTCCTTTGCCAATGTGGCAATGAAATGTAAGGAGCCATTTTATAAATATGTCGCACTTGGATTTTCAAGCATCTATATTGTGCAGTGCTTCTTAAATCTCGGTGGTGTGACAAAATTCATTCCTTCCACAGGTGTGACACTTCCACTAGTCAGTTATGGTGTCAGTTCGGTATTAAGTACCCTCATTATATTTGCGATTGTGCAGGGGGTATATGTAATAAGTAGTAGTGAGGCAGTGAAGTATGAAAGAGAAAAAGAAAAAGCAAGACAGAAGCTCCGCGAACAGGAGTCAGCCGTTAACACCGGAAGAAGAACTGATCGCGAAAGAAAAACAACGAATTAAAAAGAACAAGATCAAGAATCGCCCGATCGTTGTAATCACCTATCTGATGGTGACAGTGTTTGTCGGCATGATTGCGTATGTGATCTATTTCATGCAGTTCAAGGCTGAAACTGTGATTGCAAACTCCCGGAATGTCCGGCAGGATTCCTTTGCCAAGACGGTAGAACGGGGCGATATCATCACGAGTGATGGTGTTGTGATTGCGACAAGCGAAACGGACGAGGCTGGAAATACGAACCGTTCTTATCCGTACAGCAACATGTTTTCCCATCTGGTTGGCTATGATGAATACGGAAAAGCAGGACTGGAGCTTGCCGGAAATTTCTATATGCTGCGGTCGCACATCAACATCTTTGAACGTGTTTACCGCGAATTAAAAGAGGAGAAAAACCGTGGCGACAATGTTATCACGACCGTAGATTATGATCTTCAGGCAGCCGCGTACAATGCACTCGGAAGCTGTAAGGGTGCCGTGATTGCGATCGAGCCATCCACCGGAAAGATTTTATGTATGGTATCAAAACCAGACTATGATCCAAACGATATTGAAAATGTCTGGAGCTATCTGCAGACAGAGGAGGGATCGGAGAGTACGATTCTGTTAAATCGTGCAACACAGGGACTCTATGCACCGGGGTCCACCTTCAAGGTGGTATCCCTGCTGGAATTCATGCGTGAAAATCCAACAACCTACAACAGCTATCAGTTCCACTGTGATGGCAATTCCATCTTCTCCGGCGTCGGAATCCGATGCAGCAACAACAAGGCACACGGTGATCTGTCGTTAGCAGATGCACTTGCTTATTCGTGCAACGTCAGCTTTGCAACAATCGGAGAGACTTTAGATAAAGGTTCCTATCGTTCCACAGCCGAAGAGCTGTTGTTTAACAAAGATTTACCATACGATGGCACCTATAACTCATCCCAGTTTCGGATTACAGCGGACTCGCCGGACGATGCGATTCCACAGACAGTGATCGGACAGGGCGATACGAAGATCACGCCGCTTCACAATGCGATGATCATGTCCGCGATTGAAAACGACGATGGTGCCAAGGTAAAGACATTTCGTTCTAAGGAAGCAGGCACACTGATGACCGCAGATGAAGCAAACATCCTGACGGACTATATGAAAGGTGTCTGTGAATATGGTACCGGTTCCGGGTATTTTTCCGGACTTTCTTACTCGGTTGCCGGAAAGACTGGTACAGCAGAATTTGACAACGAAGGAAACTGCAATTCCTGGTTTGTCGGCTTTTCTGATCCGGATGATCCGGACATTGTCGTCTGCGCAATTACCGAACAGTCCAACGTGACTGGTGTGACAGGTGCATGGGTTGCCAGACAGGTGTTTGATGCATATTACAGTAAATAGTTTACCTTGCGACATGCCACAGAATCTGCTATAATAAATTTAATTTTGGGACACACCAATGGAAAAAGCAGGAGGAATTGCAATGATTGAAGCACCAAGCTGTGGTGGTGTGGTAGTCTTTCGAGGAAAAATCCTGTTGTTGTATAAGAATTACAGGAATAAATACGAAGGCTGGGTTCTGCCGAAGGGAACAGTTGAAGAGGGCGAACAGCACAATGAAACTGCACTTCGGGAAGTGAAAGAAGAAACCGGCGTGAGCGCTCAGATTATCAAATACGTTGGAAAAAGCAACTATACGTTTAACACCTCTTATGATGTCGTTAACAAGGATGTACACTGGTATCTGATGATGGCGGACAGCTATTACAGCAAGCCACAACGGGAAGAATATTTTATGGATTCCGGATATTACAAATATCACGAGGCGTACCATCTGTTAAAATTTCCGAACGAAAAACAGATATTGGATCAGGCGTACGAGGAATATACTGCTTTGAAGCAGAATAATCTGTGGGGAAGCAAAAAATATTTTTAATGAGCTATGAAAAAGAAAAAACGTATCGTATATAATTTATGTCTGGCTGTATTGATCTGTATTTTCCTTGGTTCTGCGGGGTATCTTGCCTATTATTTCCTGCAGAGCAAGAAAAGTGAAGATCAGTTTCAGGAGCTGGAGGCTATGATTGACGCTCCGGTCAACGAAGAGGAGATTGTCTACGTGGCAACAGATGGCGATGCAGAACCGGGATTAGAATTTGTGAATATCGATGGAACTCGCGTCCAGAAATCTTTTGCTTCCCTCTATCGGGAGAATCATGATTTTATCGGCTGGCTGTCCATCGAGGATACGAACATTGATTATCCGGTTATGCAGACACCAGAAGAGGAAGAGTATTATATCCATCGGGATTTTTACGGCGAATACAGCAGTGCAGGTACGTTGTTTGTTGATCTTGAAAGCAATGTGCAGAAGCCTTCCGACAACATCTTGATCTACGGACATAATATGAAAACTGGAAAGATGTTTCATGACTTATTAAAATATGAGAATGAATCATTTTATAAAAATCACAAATACATTCAGTTTGATACCATTTACGGAAATGGCACTTACGAAGTGATTGCCGCCTTCCGTACCCACATACTGACAGAAAAGGAAGATGGGTTCCGTTATTATCAGTTCTTTAACGCGGAGGATAAATCCGCATTTAACCAGTATGTATCCGGCTGCAAAGCATTGACCGGATATACGATTGACACGGATGCTTCTTACGGTGATTCGCTGCTTACTTTATCGACCTGCGCCTATCATACAGACAACGGAAGATTTGTTGTAGTTGCGAAGAAACTGACCCCTTAATTCTATGAAAACAGGCGAACAGAAACTGTATTTTATTATTGACAAGTAAAATGTTCTATGATATAGTATCAACTGTTCCGCCGGTGTGTCGGAATTGGCAGACGAGGCAGACTCAAAATCTGTTGATGGCAACATCGTGCGGGTTCAAGTCCCGCCACCGGCATTGAATGTAAAATGCGAGAGTCCTTAAAATTTAAGGATTCCCGCATTTTTTGTTACTAAAAACATGGTAGGTGCGCAAAAGGTGTGCAAAAATATCAAGTATCATGCAAGCCGGATCATTTCTTTTCGCAACCGACGAATGATCTTCTTCTCCAGTCTGGAGATGTACGACTGTGAGATTCCAAGCAGATCTGCAACCTCCTTTTGCGTCATTTCCTCATCATCATGGCCAATCCCATATCGAAGCTCGATGATCGTGCGCTCCCGGTCACTTAAAATGTCCATTGCCTGTTCCAACAGGTTCAAATCGACTTCATCTTCGATATCCTTGTACACCAGATCTTCCTCCGTGCCAAGAATATCGGAGAGCAGCAGCTCATTTCCATCCCAGTCCACATTCAGTGGTTCATCGATGGAAACCTCGGTTTTGATACGGGAATTGCGGCGTAGATGCATCAAAATTTCATTTTCGATGCAACGGCTGGCATACGTTGCCAGTTTGATATTTTTGTCTGACTTAAAGGTATTAATTGCTTTGATCAGTCCGATCGTACCGATCGAGATCAGATCCTCCACGCCGACACCCGTGTTATCAAATTTCTTTGCAATGTAAACGACCAGACGCAGATTATGCTCAATCAACGTCTGTCTTGCCTCTAAAACATCATCATCCAGATGCGTCAAGAGCAAGGTTTCCTCCTCTGAGGAGAGTGGTGCCGGAAGAATCTCCGCGCCTCCGATATAATGCACTTCATTTTTTGGAAATAAGAGATAATTCGCTATGCTCTTGATATTGAAACGGATCATATTGTTGCTAACGATGCTAATCATGTTGGTTCCTCCTTCTTAGGTTGTAATTTTTCATGCAGTAATACGTCATATCGGTTTTCAAAGAAGATTTCCCGGCTGATTCCAGCTGTGACCGCATAGAATGTTGTGCGCGATTGCGTATACACCAGCTTTGGAATCGTAATTGCCGGCATCAGGGAAAACCGGTTTCCTATGGTATGGTAAGGAATCGGAAAAAACGTGATTTCTCCGGTTTCGTTCATTTGTAAGTACGGAAATTGTCCGGTTTTATGATACTGTTCGAGTTGTGCGTAGCTTTGCTCAGACAGAAGATTTTTCAATAAACGATAGTTTATAAGGATTGCCGGTTGTTTTGTATAGGGATTTTGAAGCCGGTTTCCAGTATCCACAAAGGCATTGGCAGAGAGTGTCCTTGCAGGAAACACAAGTTCTACTGCATATGCGTGGGCTTGCATCTGCTTTCGGTCATATATCCGCCGGGCAATCCGGCATACCAATACCGAAGCGATACATGTCAGATAAAATCCGGGGGTCCGAAACGCTGTGCCGTCCGCTATGTAAAATAATTGCAGCATTCCAGCCAACCATATACAACCAGCAAGCACGACCAGTATCATTTTCCACATTGGAATCGGATATGGCACGTGTTTTGTAAGAAAATATGTCATAAAAAAGTAGCTTGTGGCATATAATACATAATAGAGAGTACATAAAGATATCGTTATCAAAAAAATACCTGTCGATAAAGCTGCCATAAAAATCGTCCACATACATGTGCGGAGGATTTTTATGGACTGCCCAAGTATCGTCTGTATCATGCAGAGCAGCGTCACATTCACAAGACAGTGATACAGAAACAATACATCGGCGTAGACAACATAGGTCATGTTCACCTCCTTTGATCATTCCTCCGTATTATATATAATTCCGCATGAAATAAATGTCATAATTCGTATTCTGATTTCGTAAAATTCCAAGCATTTTCGACATCGCCATTCGACCAAATACAAGCAATAGGAGAGAATTATGGATAAATCTGTCTATTCTACCGAGAAAATCAGCACCGGGCTGGCAGTGTCCTTGGAGACAGACCAAAGTTCCACGCGGCAGTTTACCATTTTGATCCGGTATCTTGGTGCATTTGATTCCTTACAGGAAATCGCTGTTTTTCCAATAGTTCCGTTATTGAACCGTTTTGCAGTTGGAACAGCCTCCAAAGAAGAGATTCTTCGTCTGGCATATATGCCAGAGGTTTTATACATCGACCTGACACGGCAGATGGAGTACGAGCAGGCAGTACAGGCAGAAGACCGGATTGCTGCATGCTTTCCAATGTATGACGAACAGGAAAGCGTTTTACGCGGCAATGGTATCCTGATTGGAATCGTAGATTCCGGACTGGATTTTATGCATCCTGCATTGATTACCCAAGACGGCAAAAGCCGGATCGTTGCTTATTGGGATCAATCACAGACCGGTATTCCACCGGAACCCTATGGATTTGGTACAGAATATTCTGCGAACCAGATTCAATCTGTTGTTTCAGAAGGAACGGATCGCCGCTATGATACAAGTGGACATGGAACCGCAGTCGCAAGTATCCTGACGGCATTAAGTCCCGGAGCTTCTCTGATTGGCGTAGCCTCCCGTCCAAATACCGCCGCATTTTTGTGTGCAGTCGACTATATTGTCCGATATGCCATGCAACAGCGCCTTCCACTTGTTTTAAATCTGAGCTATGGAAATAATTACGGCGATCACTATGGAAATTCAATCGTAGAGCAGTATCTGGATGCCCTGCGCGCAAACGGAAAAGTCACAATCGTAACCGGGATGGGCAACGAGGGGAACACCGGGCGACACCGTTACATCGGAGGAAATACTGCACAAACCGTTGGAATCCTTGTCGGAGATGGACTTCTTACCTTCTCTTTACAACTGTGGTTTGCACCTGCGACCGCCTTCCTTTTTCGCATACAGGCTCCCGTTGGGCAGGCAACCACCTACATACCTTCCCAAAATGCCGGAGAATTTTATTCTTTCGTACTTGCCACAACACAGATTTCTATACAGATCGGGCAGGCAACACCTTTTAACCCAAGAAGAGAGATCTTTATTGTTTTTCGTGGAACGGTAATTCCGTATGGATATTGGAGTCTTTCCATCCAGCCGTATTTTGATCAGCCCTATCAGATTGATGCATGGCTCCCGGTTGCCTCATCCACACAGGCAACTGTAGAATTCGAGGTTCCAACAACTGACCTTTCCCTGACAATTCCAGCATCTGCCTCAAACGTGATCAGCGTTGGTGCCTATAACGGGGCAAGGCTCAGCGTGGCACCATTTTCAGGAAAAGGAAGTACATCTATCCAAAAGCCGGATCTGGTCGCCCCGGGTGTTGATATCCTTGCCGCCAATGCCAGCGGTGGATACCGGCTGG
>ERZ779969.447-NODE-447-length-11288-cov-2.14021_pt1 | contig 11288 bp, 8 predicted proteins | sample MGYA00511538_ERZ779969 | MGnify/ENA primary metagenome ERZ779969 (study PRJEB29588, sample SAMEA2151391) | human gut metagenome | biome: human gut; feature: human-associated habitat; material: faeces | place: Denmark | collected 2008/2010 ... | reverse complement strand
TAATTCGGATGTTCTTTTAAGTTATACAATTTTGAATAAAATGCACCTACAGTTGAGATAAATAGAACACAATTACCCTTTGGCATTTTTGACAATTCATCTATCGTTGCTAACTCTCTACCTATGACATCCCAATTAGTGTTACTTGACTTTTCTTTCCCAATAGTTCTTCCTGTAGCTTTTTTATACCAGGTTTTTTTGCCGAGTAATGTTGTGATATATTCTAATGTTTCTTTACTATTGCTACCTAAAAATAAAATAGAATCGCAACAATCTAAAACGGATTCCCAATTTTCTTTATATTTCTGTTTCAATTGACTTAATGATTGCAAACCTACTGTAATTCCTACGTTTAGACCTCGAAGATATGCTAATTCTTCAACAAAACGTGGAATTTCTCCCAATTGAGACCATTCATCCATATAAATTTCTAGTGTACTTGCAAGGCTTCCACCACATAGTTTTGCGTTTTCATCAATCATTGCGAAAATTTGTGTATAAAAGATGCTGGCTAAAAAATTAAAAGTGGAATCAGATGGTTTAGTAATAATAAAATAAGCAATCTTACCATTTCCAATATTTTTACCAGTTTTATTTCTAATTTCTTTCAACAAATGGGAGTTGTCATCCATAGGCATACCGATTCTAGATAATTCCATATCATCCGTATCAGTTAAATTTGCGATTTCTTTAATATTAAATGCAGCTAGTCTTGCAGTAGCAACCATAATAATTGTTGACATCATTTTAGGTGCAGATGCTGCAACCTTAAAATGCTTATATTGTTTTACACCAATAGCATCTGGTTCGTTCTTTGCCCATTCATCAAATAATCTATCCAAAGCTGAAACACCTGTATTATCTGGACTACTTAAACGAATTAACTTCAAGATAGTTGTAAAGTTTTGATGCCTTTTATCATAATGCCTTAAAGTATAGTAAAATAGAGCTTGTAGATAAAGCATTTCAGCTTTGTTCCAGAAGGGATCTCCTGATGTATTATCAATAGTTTCAACTTTAGTATTTAACATCAAAGTATTTATTAAGGTCATTACATCATCTTCTTGAATTGCATGAGAATTTATATCTTTATGCAAAACATCATCAAAATTCTTTATTTCTTTAATATACATTAAAGGATTATAATGATTAGAATTAGATTTCTCATCTAGATTTAATACTTTAATCGTATATCCCTTATTTTTTAGAGAATGTCCACAATCTCGTAAAAGTTCGCCTTTAGGATCTGTAACAATAATACTTCCATTGGCACTTAATATGTTAGGTTTGAAGTAATATCTTGATTTTCCGAGTACCAGGACGACCAAGTAAAACTACATGTCTATTCATTCCACTTATCTTCATGTTTTTAGATATTAGCTCTGTCTGAGTTAAAATCATATTGTTTTCAAATATTTTATCTCGCTTATTCTTTATATCTTTTGGAGAACACCATTCAGCAGAACCATAGCTGTTTTCTTGAATATTCTTTTTATTTTGCATACGATATGTTTCATATACCATAAAACAAAAAAAGACCACTCCAACTGATATTGCTAGGTTTTTACCTGACAACATCAGCGGAGTGGATATTTTATACAGATTATTTAGAGATATTGTTAATATTTCTAAACTCCAAATACCATTGTTTTGCTCAACAAGCGTGGTAACTCTTAACATATAATAGAAAATGATTAGTAAAATTATGACTATTATAGTAGATGATGATTTTTTAGTTTTTTTTATCAGCATATAAATCACCTGCCTTAATAGTCTAAACTAATATTTTCTTCTTTTATTGATTCTGATATTATTTTTATATTATTATCTTTGAGGATTTTATCTTTAGAATAAGCATCCCAAGTCCAATAACCAGCGCCAATCTTATAACATTTAATAGAATTTGTATCATTTAATTTTATATATTCTGATTCAAAATAATCAGTTTCTATTATTTTGTTATTTTCAATGATATGTGCTATGTATCTATCATTATCACTATCATAACTCATCGTATATGTTATTCCATCACAAACATTTTTGACTATTTCATCTGCAATTTCTTTTGTAAAATAGGGCATAGCCCAACCATTCCAGTTAGTTCCATAATGATAACCTTCATAAAATCTATAATCACCATCTATACTAAAATATGCTTTTTTTATATGATTCAATATTATTCACCTGCCTTTTCAATTTCATTATCAAAATCTACATTGATTTCTTTAAGATTTTCAGAAAGAATAGGGGAGGTATTTGCATCCTTTTCCAGTTCCTCAAATATATGTAAATTTTCTAAATCTTCATTAACTACATCTCTTTTTTTTTCTTTCTCTGCTAAATCCTTTAAATCATCTTTAAGAACTGTCCAAACACAATTATTTTCTTCTCTTTTCATAATGTAATTTTTTCCACTAAGAATCTGATATGTTTGTAGCTCCTGAGTTCCAGTTTTAGTAGTAAAGGAAACTAACTCATCTTGTGATTTAATATCCCATTGAAGATTTTTGTTATTATTACCGTACACATGTATTTGACCTATATTATTAAAACCTAATTCACTATATCTTTCTAAATGTTTGTTTTCAAAATATATTTCAACGGTTTGAGTATTATCATCATTATATATTGTTTTTACAGCATAGGGAATATCTGCAACTTCCAAATCATCTTGCATATTTAAAAATGACTTAAAACTAATTTCATGAACACAATAATCTTTTGTAAAAGTTGATATTTCTACATTGCCTAATTCATGTAATTTGAATTTATCTGATAAGTCCTTTAGTTGTTGAGAATTAAGATTAATTCCATCTTTACGAATTTGCTCAATTGCAGCTTGTGTTTCTTTGTTAAATAATTTCTTTGAAATTCCTGTTCTAAGCTCTATTATATCAGCAATCCTATCAGCAAAATATCCAACTTTAGACTTATTGAAATAAATATTATAACGTTTTTCTTTATGATGCTTTACTTGTTCTCTTTGTTTATCTTTATTAGTTTTAATTATCTTATTAATATGCAAAACTTTCGATATTTTGGGATATTTTTCTTTGAAGTTACTAAGTTGTTTTATCCTTCTAGTATATTTTGTTAATCTTCTTTGTTGATACATAGATTTTTTCTTGCCAAATTCATTATTTGCTGTAGATAGGTTTCGTTCTGTTGCTACAACTTTTATACCATCTTTTTGACAGTTCTCCATAACTTTTATTGTTTCTTCATAAGATAAATTTGTTAATTTATCTAGTTGCTTTGTCGGTCCATCTAGTTGAACAGCTCTAATTCCCTCTACAAAATAGTGATAACTAAATATAGTTAGCGGTTTTAATAAATATTTGAATGTATCTTTAATTCCAACTTTACTTGCTCTAACAGTATTTTCATATACTTGTGTAGCATCACTTTTATTAGTAGCTTGCATTATACCATCACCTCTTTTTCCATTTTTACTTTATACATATTCATATATTTGTTGTAAAAATCATCAATAGTTAATTGTGAAAGCCATTTCTTAACATGATTTTCAGTATCTAACAAATATTCACTCATATTTGCTTGTGAATGTCTTTGTGTTAATAATTGCATTTCATTATTAGTTTTATTGTATAGTTGTTTTGGAATATATATTGCTTTACCATTTTCAGTAGGTAAATACATTCCTCTTGTTGTTTCTTTTTCTTTACCCGTTAGCTTGATAAGAATAGACATTGGATTATTACTTTTAGATTCCTCTTTAACTATTTCCTTATCAGTTGAAACTTCTTTCTTTTCTTCATTATTAACTTTTTCATTAGACTTAATATTGTCAGTAGTTAACTCTAATATATTTTTAATATTATTAAAAACTAATAAAGATTTATATTTGTCATTATTAACAAATTGCCTAGACATTACAGACTTCATTTCTTCGCTGTATGCTAAAGCATATCGTATAGCTTCCATAAGACCTTCATTTTTAAAGCGTGAAACTGATTGTTCTTTAAATGCTTCCTTATAACTTTTAGGAAAAAGTTTTTCAAATTGGGAATTGCTATTTGCAATGAATAATTCTTCAAATTCATCTCTATTATTTTCTATATATGCTTTTATAGAATCATCAAAACTTTCATTATACTGTTTAATAACTAATTCTTTTTGTTTATTATTTAGTACAATACTAACTATATTTCCATTAGAGTCAAAAGACTTTACATTATTTAATAAATTTTCAAATATAAGAGTTTTATCATTTTTAAAACTAATATAATTATCACTCTTAAATATATAGTTATTAATATAGTTTCCAATATTTATTGTTACTTCATTATCCTTTAAAAATTCCGAACTATCAATTGATTCCAATAGTTCATTTTTAGTAATTTTCCCCAATTCGACATAATTTAACAGAATATTATCATTATTTTTTTTAGCATAGTTTTTTATTAAGCCAATAATGTAATAGTAGAAGAACAAATCTTTATATCTGTTTACTCTATTACTTTGGATCTCTATTTTTTGTGGATTAATAATGTTCTCTATTTCATCATTGGAATAATTAGAATTTTTGGATACATATTCTTTAAAATGTAAAATGTCTTTGCTATTTACTATTAAGCCATCATTCCACATTTGTTTATGGATTTTATAGATGTTTTCAACAGATAATTCATTATTCTGAGTATATTTATATTTCATCAGAAAGTTAAAAGCAGATATTCTAGTTTGATATATTTTTTCTTTAGGTATTTTAGCCATTTGTAAATCACCAAAGTCTTTATAATTACCTAGTTGGGATATATCTAAGACATTTACATCTAATTTTTCTTTTAGCAGCTCTGGAATTATTCTAATCATAGCATTTTTTCCAGCTTCATCATTATCTAAACATAGAGTTATTTCACAATTCAATTTTTTTAACATTTTAATATGTTCCTTTGAAATCGCTGTTCCCATTATTCCAACAACATTATCAAATTTTAGTTCTTTTGAACTAATCACATCCATATAACCTTCTACAATTATTATTTCATTGTTTCTAGCATAAAATTTAGCTTTATGAAAATTAAATAATAAATTGCTCTTATCAAACAATTTTGTTTCTTTTGTGTTTAAATATTTAGGTTTTGTGATATTATCAAGAGCTCTAGCACCAAAGCCTACAGTATTACCATTTGCATCAAAAATAGGTATTGTTATTCTGTTATTAAATACATCTACATAGTTATTTTTTGTATCTTTTATTAAACCTACATCAATTAAATCACTTAAATTATATTTTTTTAGAAGTTCATTACTTACTAAATTAAAAGATGGGTTAAATCCTATATGAAAACTCTTAATAGTTTCTAAAGATAAGTTTCTATTTTTAAGATATTCTAGAGCATTTTTACATTCTATATTATTAGCTATAATATTAGATTCTAATATATCTATAGCATCCTTTAAAATATTATTTAACTTTTGTTTTTCTAATTGTTCCTTTGATAATTTCTCCTTTGCATTATTTTGTGGAATTGTAATATTCAAGCCTTGAATATCTATAGCCTTTTGCATTGCTTGTTGAATATTGATAGGATTGTGATTAATCTCGTTTTCATATTTTTGAATAAAGGATATTGCGTTGCCACCAGCACCACATGAAAAACATTTGGCAATATTTTTGTTTGGATGAATATTCATAGATGGGTGAGAATCTGAATGAAAAGGACATAAGCATTTATTATTATGTATTTTTAAATTATAATGTTCTAAAATGTTTTGAATATTAGAAGCATTTAATATTTCATCATATATATCACTCATATATCAATATCCTCCTTTTGAGGATTTTCTTTATTTAATATAAAATAATCCATTTGTCTTTCTAAGTCCTTTTCATCAAAGGTACGAATAATGGATGGGAATGGGATATTCAAATTTTCATCTTCCTTTGCAGTATATGATTGTTCTTCAATATCTTCTAAGTTTTCTCCAATTATGGTTAATCTATAAGATATTTCTTCATTTGAAATACTATAAAGAGCATCTGATAAAGTATCAACAACCTTCCCTCTAACATCGTCCCAGCCTAAATATAATAAAATGCCATAAGTTTTATTTATATCAGCATTTTCAATAATTTCTTCTATTTCAGAATCTTCTTGAATTAATTTTTCTAAAGAAGATTTTTTTATTATTAGTCGTATATCTGATCTGTATCCCATAATGCTCCTCCTTCACAAAATTCTTGTATTTTTTTTTCTATGATAGAGTCATTATTATTACTAACAATAATAATTAAACATTCACAGTTTATAGGGTTAAAGATAGAAGTTATTACTTTTACTTTTTTTCTTAATTCATTAATTAACCAATATACTTCTTTAACACTACAGTTATTTTTGGTTTTAAATTTTATATATTTCATAACATTTAATTGCTTTAATGATTTTTTGGATTCTAAAAGAACTTCTCTTGTAATTACAGTTTCACTATTCATTTTTTCAAAATAAATATCATCTCCTAATAAGTAATAGGAGTTTTCCGGATCTTGAGAAAGCAATAAATGTTTTAAATCTTCATAACTATAAATAATATTAATTTCTATAAAAATCACCTCTCAATAAAAATAAACAAAGTGGGGAAGAATCTCCACTTTGATTTATCTATTTTTCTTCTTTCTTAGTAATATTATGCTAACAGTTATGCAAGATAAAGAAACTATTGATAATCCAACTAAAAGAGCATAATTTGTTTCATTACCAGTTTGGACAATTGGAAGTAGTGAATTATAATAAACAAAACTATATGTTGAATCAACATTTTCTAGAGATACACCATCTGCAAACACGCCATCTTGATTTATCTCAATTTTTACAACTTGACTAGATAATTCGTAACCCAAAGGAGCTCTTTGCTCTTTTATATAGAATACGCCATAACGTAGATTATCAAAAAGAGCCGAACCTTCAAACTCGTTTGCACCAGCTTCTTTAATAAGTTTAGTGCATTCCGGATCTTCAAATAATCCGAAAACAAATTTATTTGATTTTATATGTTCTCCTGTTGCTTTATCTATTTTTTCGACTTTTACAGAGCATAAAATTGGTTGATTTTTTAATTCAATAATTTGTGTTTCTTTATCTGTGGTTACTGTAAAGGTAATATTTTCAGCTATGTTGTATCCTAGTGCTGATTTTTTTTCAATTAGAGTATAGGTTTTATTTTCTTCTAATCCTTTAACAATATGTGCTTCTTTAGTAGAAATCCAAGAATCAATAACTTTTCCATCAGCATCAACAACTTCTAGTTCGCAGTCAGTAACTGCATCACCAGTTAATGAATCAATTTTTAATACTTTTAAAATTTTATCAATCATTATGACCTTTTGAGTTTTCTTATCTGTAGTTACAGTAAATTTAATGTTAGATGCCTTCACATAGCCATCAGCTGGTAGTTCTTCTATCAGCGTGTATGTTTTACCTTCTTCTAAATTCTTAATTTTGTGAGGTTCTTTTTCAGAAATCCATTCATCAACAATCTCATTGTTTTCATCTAATACTTTCATATTAGCACCAATTATTTCATTACCAGAGATGTCAACTTTAGACATCTCTATAATTTTGTCTATCATCTTAACTTCTTGAATTTCATTTGTATTTGTTATTTTAAAGAAAATATCTGTAGCTTTTGCAAAACCTAAAGGAGATAAATCCTCATGTAAAATATATTGTTTATCAACTTCTAGCCCTTCTATGATATGTTGTTTTTCAGTTGAAACCCAACTATCTATTATGTTTCCATTTTCATCAAGAATAGATAAATGTGCATTTGGTAATTCTTTATCTCCTGTTATATCTTGTTTTGAAAATTGTGTTATCGTTGTGTCATTTGAAATATCAAGCGTTGCTATATAAATCTTTGTAGTTGTATCTTTTTGTTCAAATTTTACTTCATGTACTGTAGTATCTAATACTAACCCTTTGGCAGTTGTACATTCAAATACTTCATACACCCCAAGTGGTAAATCTTCAATTTTTAAACTTGCATCTTTTTGTAAATTATATTTTCCTATAGATGTACCTGCACTATATATAACGCTTCCATCAGCCATATCAATAATATCTGTTTTTGCTTTTAATTCAAATTGAATTTGAGTAAAATCAATATCATTTAACAAAGAAGTATCTACATCTTGTCTTAAATTTATTTTTTTATTTATTACTATTTTAGCTGTTGGTTGTTCATTTTCTATTATAACTTCTTTTATATAATCGCCTGTTTCATCCTTTTCATAAGTACGAATATTCTCGATTTCAAATTTTACAGGTTCTGTTAAATCCAAGAATCCTTTTGCAATAGAATTTTCATAAACTTCATAATGTCCAACTGGTAAAGTAAGAGGAGTAACAACTGTAGCCTTGTCATTATCTTCTGAAAAATATGAATTGTCTGGAATAATTACATTATCAGCATTTGTAGTAAAACTAGAATATACTTTTGTTCCAACTTTTTGAGTTATTGTTTGACCTTTAGAGTATATTAATTTTTTTGTTCCTCTATCATATATATTTTCAGCAGCTTTTATAACGAAACTTGTACCATTTAAAGAAACTAATTTCCCAGTATTTTTGTCTTTTTTTATTAATTTAATATATGACTCCATTTGTTCATTGTTTATAAAGATATTTTTTACTTTTTGAGCAATTTCTTCAATTTCAGATGTATCTTTATTTACTGTAAATGAAAAATCTGTAGCCGTGATGAAGTCATTTGGAGTATATGTTTCTTTTCCCCAAAAAGTTCCATAAGGTAAAAGTTTAGTATAAGCATTTCCATTTTCATCTGTTTTAACTATATCATAAGTTTTAGCAATTTTCTGTGCTTCTGCAACTCTAGTAGGATTAACTGAAACTGTATTTCCATTTTCATCTAAACCATTCCAAATTTCTGCATAAGTGTATCCTTTTGCTAAAGCTCTTTCCACATCACTATATAGTTTAATCGTAAATTCTGCATCTTTTAATCCCTTAACCTCACCAGATAATTCTTTTATACCTGCCTTGAATATATGAATTTGTTGACTTTTTATATCTTCTTTACTTATTATGCTTTCAGTTATAATCTTGGTGTATTGATCTTTATATTTCAAATCTATTACATATTCTTTAGTATCAAGTAGATAACCCTCAGAACTCTCCAATTCCTTTAAAATGTATTTACCTAAAGGAAGGTTGGTTATATCTTCCGTTTTTCCTTGATTATCAATAATTCTGGTTGCAACTAAATCACCTTTTGAATATTTTTTAGTTGTTCTTGCCTTATTATATATATCTTCATTAGCAAATAATCCATATTTTGCACCGTTAAATGTTGCATCACCTTGAGGAATATTACCTGTTTGACTGTCTTCCTTGATTAAGGAAATTGTAGCTGTTGGTTCTGAATTCTTTAAAGAATCATATTTATATACAATGCTTTTTAATTGACCTTCATATTCTAAAGTAAAAGAATATTCTTTTGAATCAATTAAATATCCTTCTGTAGCTAAACTCTCTTGATAAAAATACTTGCCTAATTTTAAGCCTTCAACTTTAATTCTTCCATTTGAATCAGTATAAAATGTTTTATCATATCCGTTGTTATTCCAAAGTCTAAATGCTGCACCTTCAATAAATGCTGTTTCATCATCATTTGATTTAGTTAATTCCCAAGTACCAGTAACTTCTTTATTAACAATAGCTTGTTTTGCAGTTTCATTTGCCTTAACTTCAACAGAATAAGACTTTGGATCAAGTACATAAGAGTAGGGAGCTTTTTTCTCTTTTACAGTATATGTACCAACTTTTAGATTTTCTAATTTAATTCTTCCGTTAGTAATTGTAACTTCTTTACTATATCCAGAAGGACCATCTACTTGATATATTGCACCATCAATTAAATTACCTTCTTCATTTAATTTGCTTAATTCTAGACTACCTAGCTTTTCAATAGTTATTTTCAAAGCCATTGTAACGGGGTCGTTATAATTCAAAGCATACAACTGATCTTGCACACCTTTTTTGAATGTTATATATACAGATGTATCATTATCTTCTGTACCATCCTTGTAAAGTCCCCAATCTAAAGCATCAGAATCATCAAAAGCAAATTTGTTAAGTGTGCAATTTTGATTAACTGTAATTTCTAATGTGTTTTCACCTTGAGTATGTTTGAATCTAATTCCATCAACAGTTTTATCAATGCTCTTATAGTCTTTTAAAACTTTATTCTTATCTTTAAGTATCGTTGTTTGACCAAATAATACTTTCTGAGTAGTAGAGTCAAAACTAGGCACTTTTTCCATTTTACTAATCTTTTCATCAATTTCTTTTTTAAACTCAACATATTGTTTTTGTATATCTGAATCTACAAAAGTCGCATCAGATTGTTTCATACTTTCCCAAATATATTGTTGTGTAAAAACATAGTCAAGTAATTTTTCTCTATTACTTTCTGACATTATCCCACCATTCATAGCCCAATCGCCATATTTGTCATACCAACCAAAGTACGCTACTTTACATGCTAGTTTTAAAGTGGCACTTTCTGGTTTTGAATGTGTCCCTTCCTCAATAGTTCCAGTTGGAGAATTAACAAAATGTTCTCCGACAGAATGTAGTTATCTTTTCGCCTGTAGTATAGTTTACCAATCTACGTAGTAACATACCCACATTGTTTTTATTTTCAGTAGTAAAAATTCTTGAATCCCACTGACCAGCAACCCATTTTCCACCACCACTTGGAGTTATAGCATATATAATTGGTTGAACTGTCATAAATATAGTTATTGTTATAAATAGTAATGCTAATATTTTTTTCTTCAAATTAAAATTTAATATTTTTTTCATGACTCCTCCTCAATAAAAAAAAGAACAAGTTTTCTTGCCCTTTTTAATAAAATATTACTCTCATACCTAGATAAATTCCATCATCATCTTTAATTGGTCTACATTCACCAGCAAATCCACTTGAATTAAGATATTCGTATGCTGCTTGAGATACATTATTCATATTGTAACCATCTGTAAATAAGAAATCTTTATTCGGTGGTTTATCCTTTTGATTTGTATTTTTTTTTGAATTTGATGAACTTTTATTATTAGAATTATTGTTTTTATCATTATTTTTCTTCTCACTATCTTTTGTATTTTGTATTTCTTTTGTTTTAGGTATTTCTTTTGTGGTTTCAACTAATTCATTAGAAATAACTTCTTCTATTGTATTGTTTCTTTCTAAAGAAATAGGTTCTTCTTCAATCGTATTAGTAGGTATAGTTTCATTTTCAC
>ERZ779969.441-NODE-441-length-11341-cov-2.12857_pt1 | contig 11341 bp, 10 predicted proteins | sample MGYA00511538_ERZ779969 | MGnify/ENA primary metagenome ERZ779969 (study PRJEB29588, sample SAMEA2151391) | human gut metagenome | biome: human gut; feature: human-associated habitat; material: faeces | place: Denmark | collected 2008/2010 ... | reverse complement strand
AAAACCAGCTGAAATTGCAACAAGACTAAGAAATAATGGAATAAATACTCAAATTTATGTAGAAAAATCAAAAATAAAAAAGCAATTTAAATATGCAAATAATCTTGAAATACCATATGTTATAGTTTTAGGAGAAGATGAAATTAATAATGGAACAGTATCATTAAAAAATATGCAAACAGGAGAGCAAACTGAAATAAAAATAGATGAATTATGTGAAAATCCATCAAAATACTTAATTGATTAAAGGAGTATAAATTTAAATGAATAAAGTAATATTAAAAAGAATTATATTTACGATTTTAATAATAGTAAATTGTTTAGTAATATTCAAGTTTTCATCACCAGATACTTCAAGTCAAACTAGTGGAGTAGTTGTCAATAAAATTGTAGATAAAATTTCTAATGTAAATAAAAATGTAAATAAAGAAAAGCTAACAGATGATGTAACATTTGTAGTAAGAAAGTGTGCGCATCTTTCAATATATACATTATTAGGAATATGGCTTATGAACTTAGCCAATACATTTAATTTATTATCAACAAGAAACAGAATAGTGTTTTGTATAATTTTTGGAATGATGTATGCGGCATCTGATGAATTACATCAAAAATTTGTAGATGGTAGAAGTGCAGAAATTAGAGATGTATGTATAGATACATGTGGAGTTATATTAGGAATTTTATTAGTAATATTAGCAGGAAAAATAATAAAAAATATAAAAACAAAAAAGGCAGAAAAATTAGATACTAAATCTTAAATACAAATTAAGAGATAGATAAAATTTCTGTCTTTTAATATTAAAATAGACAAAAGACCAAAATGTCTTTTCAAGAAAGGATGATTTATATGAAAGCTTTAATAACAGGAGCTTCTTCTGGAATTGGAAGAGATATTGCAACAGAGCTTGCCCAAAGGGGATATGATTTAATATTGGTTGCTAGAAATATTGAAAAGCTTAATCAAGTAAAAGAAAATATATTAAATAACTGCAATAATATTAATATAAAAATAATTCAAATGGATGTTAGTACTCCAGAAAATTGTAAAAATCTATATAATCAAGTAAATGATGATATAGATATATTAATAAACAATGCTGGATTTGGTGTATTTGGAGATTTCACAAAAACAAATATAGATAAAGAAATTCAATTAATAAATACAAATATTACTGCAGTCCATATTTTAACCAAATTATTTTTACAAGATATGGAAAAGAAAAATAAGGGACATATTTTAAATGTTGCATCAATTGCTGGATTTATGCCAGGACCATTAATGGCAACATATTATTCATCAAAAGCATATGTAGTAAGATTATCAGAAGCAATAAGAGAAGAACTTAGAAGAAAAAAATCAAATGTAAAGCTATCAATATTATGTCCAGGGCCAGTAAATACAAATTTTAATAATGTAGCAGATGTTAACTTTAAAGCAAAATCTTTATCGAGTGAATATGTTGCCAAATATGCTGTGAATGAAATGTTAAAAGGAAAATTTTATATAGTACCAGGAGCTCAAATAAAATGTTTGCGATTTATAGCTAAAATAGTTCCAAACAATATAATTGCAAAGTTTGCATACAAAGTTCAAGAGCGAAAAAAATAATATAATTTAAAATAAAAATAAGATTTATTAATTAATAGTAATTTGTTACTAAAAAAGTAATATAAAAAATATTTTTTTAATGAAATTATCAGATAATATTTTTAAAATTATGTTAGATAAAACGGGTGTCAAAAATTACATAATAAGCATACATTATAACAAAAGCAGAAAAAATTTACCTAAGAAAGGGTGAAATATTATGAATAATTTATTATTATTTTTTGCACTACCTGTAGCTACAATTTTATTATCAATAGTGTTACAAAAAATATTAAATTGTCCAATATTGGTAGCGATAACTGCTTTTGCAATATATCTAATTGTAACATTTTCAGCATTTAATGAGACATTTTTGATATATGCAATTGTATATACAATAATTGCATACATAACTGCTGCAGTAACAAGATTTATTATGAGAATTATAGAATGTCAAAATAATCAAAATAATCAAAGTAATGATAGTAACATATGTGATGAGATAAATATTAACAGCGATACTAGTAATATATGTAATTGTTTAATGGAAAATAATACAAGTGGATGTAGATATTCTAGAAAATATTGGCATTAAAAGAAGTCCTCAAAAGAGGACTTTTCTGTATTTTATTACATAGTGAAAAATTGATTATAAGTAAATTTTAAAAGAGATTATGATAAGAATGAAAGTGTAAATAAATGAAAAATTACTATTGAAAGTTATACACAATAACATAAAAGTTGACAAATTATGTAAAATAAGGTAAAATAATATTTAGGATATTTATATAGGAGATGATGTATATGAAAAGTAAAAAAGTATACATTGGTATTTCAATAGGTGCAATTTTAGTAATTTGTATAATAGTAGCCAGTATTTTCTATATTAAAACAAAAAATAAGGATGTTGAACAAGCAGACTTTACAAAAAATATAACAAATGAAGATACAAAAGAAGCTATGGAAATTACAGAAGAAAAAGATGAAGCAAAAGAAATAACCAATGAAGTGAAAAGTGAAGAAGCAGATCAAGGTGAAACAAAGCAAGAAGAGGTAAAAAAAGATAATACTAAACAAAAAGAAACTAAAAAGGTAGAAGAAAAGAAAGAAATAATTGTAACTGATATGAAAAAGACTTTATATGTAAAAGCAACTAGCTTAAATGTAAGATCAGGACCATCAACTTCTGATAGTAAAATTGGAGCTTATAAAAATGCAGCCGAAGTAACAGTTACTGGAAAGGTAAAAGATTCAACCTGGTATAGAGTATCATATAATGGTAAAGTTGGATATGTTGATTCAACATATTTAACAGAAACTAAGCCAGTAGTAGAAGAAAAAAGCTATGAAGAAGAAAATGTTTCAACAACAGGAAGTACAGTTTCAAATTTAATTGTAATAAATAGTAGGAATAATACTTTAAGATATTATATAAATGGAAATTTAACACGTTCATATTCATGTGCGACAGGAAAAAGTTCAAGTGCAACTCCAACTGGAAAATTTTCTGTATATAATAAAATTGTAAATAGACCATATTATAAAAATAATATTCCAGGTGGTGATCCAAGAAATCCATTAGGAAAGAGATGGATGGGATTAGATTGCTATGGTACACAAGGAACTACATATGGAATCCACGGTACAAATAATGAAGGTAGTATCGGAACAAATGCATCTCATGGTTGCATAAGAATGCATAATGCAGAAGTTGAATCTTTATATGAAATTGTACCAGTAGGAACTACTGTAATTATACAAAATTCAGGAAAATCAGATAAACAAATTGCAGGAGATTATGGAATTGTAATTTATTAAGTAATATAAAAGGAATATGGTAACATATTCCTTTTTTGTTTGTTATTTGATAATCTAATTTTTTTTTGAATTCTATTGTATTAATTTGACAATATATGTTAAAATAAACAAGAGTATAATGCTACTGTAGCTCAGTTGGTAGAGCAACAGATTCGTAACCTGTAGGTCGGGAGTTCGATTCTCCCCAGTAGCTCCAATAAATTGTAATGGAGATGTAGAACATGGGATTTTTTGATAAATTAAAACAAGGATTAAGCAAAACAAAGGAAACATTTAATGAAAAAATAAATAATGTATTTAAAAATTTTAGAAAAGTAGATGAAGATTTACTAGAAGAATTGGAAGAAGCATTAATAATGTCAGATGTCGGAATGGAAACATCTATGAAAATAATAGAAAATTTAAGAGATAAAATAAAAACTGATAAGATTGAAGATGCTGATTTAGTAAAACAAGCATTAAGAGAGCAGATAGAGGAAATACTAGATTCAGTTGATTCAAATTTAAAATTAGAAACAAAACCATCAGTAATATTATTTGTTGGAGTAAATGGTGTTGGTAAAACTACATCTATTGGTAAAATAGCAAATAATTTAAGAAAAGAAGGCAAAAAAGTTATTGTTGCAGCGGCAGATACTTTTAGAGCTGCAGCTGTTGAACAATTAGAAGTTTGGGCTAATAGAGCACAAGTTCAATTAGTAAAAAGACCAGAAGGAACAGATCCTGCATCAGTAGTATTTGATGCAATAAAAACAACAAAACAGGAGAATGCTGATGTTTTAATAATAGATACAGCAGGAAGATTGCATAATAAAAAATATTTAATGGATGAATTAATAAAAATAAACAAAGTAATAGATAAAGAGCTTCCTGATGTATCAAAAGAAGTTTTAATGGTGCTAGATGCTACTACAGGACAGAATGCTATTATGCAAGTAAAAGCATTTAAGGAAGCTGTAAATATAAATGGATTAGTTTTAACAAAATTAGATGGAACTTCAAAAGGCGGTGCAGTCATTGGTATTGTATCAGAAAATAATTTACCAATTAAATTTATTGGGGTTGGTGAACAATTAGATGATATGCAAAAATTCAACTCAGCAGATTTTGTAAATAGTATAATATAAAACAAATAGAAGGTGAGTAATTTGAAAGAAAAAATAAATGAAAAAAAATCCAAGAAAAAATCAGCTAAAAGAAGAACTATTGTAGTATTATTTTCAATAGTATTCATAATAATTGCCTATATAATGTACAGAGGGAATTATTTAGAATATTTGGAAATTGGAAAAAATTATATAGGGGCATTTACTAATCAAATTAAATACAGATCAATAACTATAATTGTATCTTTTATATGGATATTTGGTCTTATGTATTTTACAAACAAAAGGATTCAAAAAGGTTTAAAACCATTCTTTTCAGAAGAAAATAAAGAAATGCCTAAATTGCTAAATAAGTCAATTTCGTTTATAACTGCTGCAATAGGTAGTGTTATAACATCAAACATATTTTTACAAAAAACTATATTATTTTTTAATAGTACTTCATTTGGAAAAACAGATTTTATATTTGGTCATGATATCGGATATTATTTGTTTATAAAACCTTTTTTGCAAACTGTTTTAATATACATTTTAGTAACTATAGTTTTATCAACGTTATATGCAGCAGTATATTATATTGTTAGCTTAAATACTCAGTTTGTAAATGGAGTTACAACTGAATCATTAAAAAATTCAATAATAAAAAAACAATTATTAAATAATGCAAAAATATTAGTAATAATTATTGCAGTTTTAACATTTATAAATGCAGAGGATTTGTCATCAAGACCATTTTTGACTGTAGGAGAAAACGAATACTCATATGCTATATCTGGAGCTGGAACATCAGATGTTTCGATAAAAGTTTGGGGATATAGAGCTTTATCAATAATAATGATAATAGCAATTTTCGTAGGAATATCTGCATATAATAAGAAAAAAAATAGAAGATTAATAATGTCTGTTTTTTCAGTACCAATATATTTAGTTGGTTTAATTTTAGTTTTAATAGGATATAATAAAATATTTGTTGATTCAAACGAATATGAAAAAGAAAAACAGTATATATCATATAATATAGAAAATACTAGAGATGCATATGGAATAAATATAGAAGAAGTAAATTTAGATGATACAGATGCGATAAATTCAGATGAAGTAACTAAATATTCTGAAGTTGCAAATAATATATCAACTACTAATAAGGATTTGATTTTAAAATCATTAAATGGAACATTAACAAATAAAGGATATTATAAATATACTTCAACTAAACCTTGTGAATATACAATTAATAATAAAAAAACATTAGTATATGTAACTCCAAGGGAAGTTGTATCAAATGAAAATTCATATACTAATGCAACATATGAATATACACATGGATATGGAGTAGTAGTTACATCAGCTTCAGATACAAATAGTACAGGTGATTTAGTAAATTTGCAAAAAGGTTTTTCAAATGACGGTAATGTAATTAATATAAAAAATCCAAGGATATATTTTGGATTAGAAACTAATAAAACAATAGTTACAAACAGCAAAAATAAAAATGAGTTTGATTATCCTAAAAATGAAAACAGTGATTTAGATAATGCAACTAATTCATATGATGGAGAAGCTGGACTAAAATTAAATACATTAGATAGAATGATACTAGCTTTTTCAAATGGTGATATAAATTTAGCTTTTTCAAATAATATTAATGAAAATAGTAAAATATTAACAAATAGAAATGTAATAGAAAGAGCTAAAAAAATAATGCCATATTTAACATATGATAATTCACCATATTTAGTTATTACAAATGAAGGCAATTTAGTATGGGTTATAGATGCATATACTACATCAAAATATTATCCATATTCACAAAAAAGTAATGTAAATGGACAAGAAATAAATTATATAAAAAATTCAGTAAAAGTTTTAGTTGATGCATATAATGGAAAAGTTGAATTTTATATTACAGATAGAACAGATCCAATAGCAATGGCATATAATAAAGCCTTTCCAGATGTGTTTATGGATATTGATAAAGAAATTCCAAGTGAGATAAGTGAGCATTTCACATATTCAGAATTTTTATATAATATACAAGCTGAAATATTGAAAAGATATCACAATACAGAGCCAGATGTATTATATAGAGCAAACGATGTATGGGATATAGCTAAATATGGAGCTGGAACAAATTCATCTACACAACAAACAACACAGATGACACCATATTACGCAATTGTAAAAACAACAGATAGTGAACAAACAAAATTAGGATTAGTATTACCATATACAATTCAAGGAAAGCAAAGTATTGCTGGATATACAGTAGGTACTTATGAAAATGGTAAAATTGTAATGAAATTATATAGATATTCATCAGATAATACAGTATTAGGTCCTATGCAGTTAGACACACAAATAAGTCAAAATGAATCAATTTCAAAAGAAATTGAGAGTTTAAATGTATCAGGAACAAAAATTACAAAAAATATAGTTGTTGTGCCAATTAATAATAAATTAATATATGTGGAATCAATTTATCAAGAATATATTAATGAAAGTGATTCATTACCTAAATTAAGAAAAGTGGTTATTGCATCTGGAAATAAAATGGCAATAGGTGATGATTTAAAATCAGCATTAAGCAATTTGTTATCACAAGCATTTAATATAGAAGTTGAAGATCCGGAAAATGAGGAAGCTCTTTTACAGTCAATAATAAAAGCAAATAAAAATTTAAAAGAATCAACATCAAATCAAGATTACGAAATGATGGGAAAAGATATTAAACAATTACAAAGATTAATAGATAAATTAGAACAGTTACAAAACAATGGCTCAAAAGATAAAGACAAGGAAAACAATAATACAATTAATTTATAACATATAATTAACAAAATGGAGGTAAAAAATTTATGTTAAAGACTAAAAAAAATTTATTTAAAATCGTAGCAATATTTACAATCATTTTAATGACTGTATTTGGATTTACAGGATGTAAAAAGAATAATAAAAATGAATCAGATGAAAAAGCATACTTACAACCAATAACAGATTATTTAGAAGGAATAAAATCTAAGGATTTGAGTAGAGTAGCAAAAGCATATCCAGATTTCATGAAAATATCAGAAAAAATAACTGAAGATGATATAAATGAATTATACAGCCAATATGAATCTATGTATGGGGCAAATATAAAAATTGATTATTCTTTTGGTGATGCAGTTGCTTTAACTGAAGATGAAATTAATGATGTAGAAAGTAATATAGCAGCTGTTACTGAAGAAAATCAAAATATCGATGTTACAGCAGCATATTATGTTCCAGTAACTATCACAGTTACTGGTGATGGGATAACAAATAGTTCAGAAGAAAATAATAATACAGATGGTACAGGAAGTGAAAATGATACAAACAATACAGAGCAACAAGATGTTATAGTTATCCAATATAATGGAAATTGGTATGTTATTTAAATAAAAGTATAAATTTTCTAATTGAGTCCTCATTGTTAAAAAATAATTTAGCAATGAGGATTAATTTTATATATAAAATTAATAAAAGTACAAAAAATACTGGAAAATCCTTGACATTATTGAATTAAGATGAGTATAATAAATCAAAGTAAACGAAAAAATCTTCCGGAGGCTAAAATATAATGAACAACAATTATATAAACAAATACACAGAAAATTACAGCAATATGAAAGATGAAGATTTAATAAGAAAAATTAAATCAGGGGATAATGACGCATTAGATTATATATTAAATAAATATCAAGAAGTTGTTAATATGAAAGTAAGTAGGTATTTTATAATCGGTGCCGAAAAAGAGGATATTATACAAGAAGGATTGATAGGCTTATATAAAGCAATAAAGAGTTTTGATCCAGAAAAACAAAATTCATTTAAATCATTTGCAAACCTATGTATTGAAAGACAATTAATAACAGCAATAAAAAGCTCAAATAGGCAAAAACATATGCCACTTAATTCATATTTATCTTTGAATATGTCTGCATACGATAATGAAGATGATGATACAAGTATATATGACATATTTGATGCAAATATAATTGAAGATCCTTTGGACACAATAACTAAAAAAGAATATTATAAAAGTGTTGAAGATATAATAGATAAATCATTAAGCATATTTGAAAAAAATGTATTAAATGAATTAGTAAATGGAAGTTCATATACAGCAATTGCACAAAAATTAGATTCTCCAGTAAAATCTGTAGATAATGCAATTCAAAGAATCCGAAAAAAAACCATGAAAAATTTAAATTTAGAGAATAAAAGAAAAAATAATAAATCTTAAAATAAAAGAAGAGATTCAAGTACCAAAATATGGATTGAATCTCATTTTTTATTTTGATTTTCCAGTAATTGATATTGACTTTTTATCAAATGTAATATAAACTTTAAAAGTAAAATTAATGTTGGAAAAAGCATATAAATGTAAAATATGCTTACATAGCTCAGGAGGTAGAGCACTACCTTGGTAAGGTAGAGGTCACCAGTTCAAATCTGGTTGTAAGCTCCATTAATTATTATAAAATAATAAAAATCACAATTAAAATTGAAAGGACTTGAAAATATGAAAATAGGTATAGTAGGTCTTCCAAATGTTGGAAAAAGTACACTATTTAATGCAATAACTAATGCAGGTGCTGAATGTGCAAATTATCCATTTTGCACAATAGAGCCAAACGTAGGAGTTGTACCTGTACCAGATGAAAGACTAGATAATTTAGCAAAAATGTATAATCCAGAAAAAGTAACACATGCAATAATTGAATTTGTAGATATAGCAGGATTAGTAAAAGGAGCAAGCAAAGGTGAAGGATTAGGAAATAAGTTCTTATCACATATAAGAGAAGTTGATAGCATAGCACAAGTTGTAAGATGTTTTGAAGATCCAAATGTAGTTCATGTAGATGGAAGCATAGATCCAATAAGAGATATAGATACAATTAATTTAGAGCTTATTTTAGCAGATCTAGAAACTATTGATAAAAGACTTGAAAGAGCAAAGAAAAATCTAAAAGCGGACAAAAAGTATCAAGCAGAAATAGATGTATTACAAAAAATAAAAGAAGCTCTAGAAGCTGGAAAAACAGCAAGATCTGTTGAATTAAATGAAGATGAAAGTGAACTAATAAAAGATGCATTTTTATTAACAATAAAACCAACTTTATATATTGCCAATGTTTCAGAAGAGCAGTTGGCAGATGTTGAAAATGACAAATACATAAATGAAGTAAAAGAACTTGCAGCAAAAGAAAATGCAGAAGTTATTCCATTATGTATAAAAATAGAAGAAGAGCTTGCAAGCCTAGATAATGAAGACGATAAAAAAGAAATGTTAGAAATGCTAGGATTACAAGAATCAGGATTAGATAAAGTTATAAAATCAAGTTATGATTTATTAGGCCTAATGTCATTCTTAACAGCTGGAGAGCCAGAGGTTAGAGCATGGACAATAAAAAAAGGAACAAAAGCACCTCAAGCAGCAGGAAAAATTCATTCAGACATAGAAAGAGGATTCATAAGAGCAGAAGTTGTTTCATATGATGATTTAATGAGAGAAGGTTCAATGAATGCAGTAAAAGAAAAAGGTTTACTACGCTCAGAAGGAAAAGACTATATTATGCAGGATGGCGATATAGTATTATTCAGATTTAATGTATAAATTAAAGCACAAATAAATACTGCAAAAGGTTTTATTTGTGCTTTTTATAAAATAATATAAAAACTAAAGAAAGGAAAAAAATATGGAGGATAAAGGAAAAAAATTTGAATGGCTAAAAAAACTAGCAATTATATTATGTATAACAATGATATCACTAATTCCAAGTTTTATAGATAAACATATATCATTAGCAGATTCAGGATTTGGAAGTAGTTATGATAGTGGAGGAAGCAGTTATAGTGGAGGAAGCTATGACAGTGGAAGTAGTAGTTGGGATTATGACTCAGATTATGACTCAGATGGTGGCGATTCACTTATAGGTTTAATAATCGCTATAATAATTATAATAATAATAGCTATATGTACTAGAGATAAGAAAACTAAAGTTGTAACAAAATCTGATAATGTAAATGATGAAAATATTGCAAATAAAGTAAAACAATATATACCAAACTTCAATAAACAAGAATTCTTAAATAATGGATACAAAATTTACAAAGATGTACAGAATGCATGGATGAACTTTAAATTAGATGATGTAAAAGATGTAATAACAGATGAAATATATAATATGTATGATTCACAACTTTCTACATTAGAAGTTAAAGGTGAAAAGAACATAATGAAAGACTTTAAGCTTGTAAAATCATACTTAAAAGATGTAAATGTACAAAATGAAACAATTACAATTACAACAGGATACATTATTGAAATGTATGACTATATAATTGAAGAATCGACAGGAAAAGTACTAAGAGGTTCATCAACTAATAAATTAAGAATAGTATACGAAATGAAATTTAGACAGACATTAAATTCAAATGAAAAAGTAGATCATTGTCCAAATTGTGGAGCAAAAATAGAAATGAACAGTAGTGGAACATGTGAATACTGTGGATCAAAACTAGTTTCTGAAAATACAAAATGGGTATTAACAGAAAAGAAAACAATGAGACAAGAAATGTTTTAAAATAAAAAAATAAGAATGAAAATAGAAAATATTTTCATTCTTAATATATAAATTAGGGGAGTAAAATGGAGAAAAGAAAAAATATAATAAAAAAGATATTAATAACACTAGGTATTTTGTGTTCAGTAATATTAACTTTTACTGTAATATATGAAAGACCAACTTTGGCGGATTCAGGCCATAGTGTAAGTCATAGTAGTAGTCACAGTAGTAGCCAT
>ERZ779969.435-NODE-435-length-11452-cov-15.8751_pt1 | contig 11452 bp, 8 predicted proteins | sample MGYA00511538_ERZ779969 | MGnify/ENA primary metagenome ERZ779969 (study PRJEB29588, sample SAMEA2151391) | human gut metagenome | biome: human gut; feature: human-associated habitat; material: faeces | place: Denmark | collected 2008/2010 ... | reverse complement strand
CAGTCTGAGGTGTGCGCTGTACTTTACGATATTTCAATGTTCCTTTTACTTCCATGATCTTAAATTTTTAAAGGGTTAATAAAATATTGATTGTTAACTTTTGGGGGTGCGCTTTGTCGAGTGCAGCCTTTCTTCGAACGACAGTGCAAAGATACTGCAATTTCCCGATACCACCAAATTTCAGCGTGTGATAAGGCGCGATTTTCAGCACGCTTTCAATCCGAAACCTGTTAAATGTTATAACTCACACTAAATTGGACTTTGGTTGAATATCAAGAAGTTAGGCGTTTGTCTTTATAATATAGGTAACAATATGGAAACGAGCGGACTTCTGCTCGTTTCTGTATTTTGCAATATGCAAAGAACGCCTTAATTCGGGGACAAAGATACGATATTTTTCTAAATCTCGCATAGCTTACAAGGAGAAAACCTTGGAAATTAGAACTTTTTACGTTAAAATCCATATTTGACAAGCAGATTTTGAAGAAAATATTTGGAGCTTCCAATAAAAAAGAGTATTTTTGCAGCAACAAATCCCACCACGCCTCTCAACGATGCGTACCACGGTGGGACTTCGCTTTTTATAAAGGGTATATGGATTACGACAAACAACCGATAAACGTAGATGAACAGGTTGCCTTGCTCCAACAGAGGGCTGGTGATAGAAGATATTGCAACTGCCAAATTGCAGCTTCGCAATATCAGTTATTTTCGTATTGCCAGTTACCTACGATATATGGAGGAAGACAGACAGTTTCATCATTATAAACTGGGTAGTACATTTGAACAAGCCATCGACCTTTATCTCTTTGACAAAGAACTTCGTCAACTTATATTCAAGGCAATTCAAGATATAGAGATTTCTCTTCGGACCAAAATGATTCAGATATTCTCTATGGAGCATTTTGGTTTATGGATGCATCATTGTTCAAGAATGCAGACTTTTATGAAGGCTGTCTTGACAATATCAAGAAAGAGGTATCTCGTTCAAATGAAGATTTCATCAAGGAGCATTCCGAGAAATATACTTTCCCTTCTCTCCCTCCTGTGTGGAAAACATTAGAGGTCGTTTCGTTTGGTACGCTTTCCAAAGTATTTTGTCTGTTCAAGGACAATCGTCTCAAAAAGCAAGTGGCAAGAGAGTTTGGACTACCTCAATACACTTACTTGGAAAGTTGGATAAGGTGTATAACCGTGCTTCGCAATTGTTGTGCTCACCATGCCCGTATATGGAATAGGCGTTTTGCCTTGAAGCCATAATTGCCAAATCGGCTTCCACTTTTTTGGATTGCTCCAACCCAAAAGCCTATCAAACTTTACCATCAGTTATGCACCTTATTATATATGGAGCAAACTATAACTCCTTGTATGGATTTAAAAAGCTCTCTGCTCAGATTGTTCGCAGATTATCCCAATATTGATTTACATGCCATGGGCTTTCCACAAGGATGGGAAAACGAACCTTTATGGAGATAGCAACAAGTGTTCGGATATAAGTCTATCCAAGCACTTGCTTGTTGAATTCGCGCTTTGGCTACTTTAGAGCTTAATGTTAAGCCTCATAACTCGCTCTAATTTGGACTTTGATTGAAAATCAAGAAGTTAGGCGTTTTCCTTTATAATATAGGTAACAATATGGAAACGAGCGGACTTCTGCTCGTTTCTGTATTTTGCAATATGCAAAGAACGCCTTAATTCGGGGACAAAGATACGACAATTTTCTAAATATCCCATAATTCGCTAGGAGAAATTTATGGAATTTAGAACTTTTTTTGTAAAATCTGATGCTTAGCAACACAATATGCATCCAAAAACAAACAGCTGTATTCGGACATAGCTTATCCGAACACCTGCTGCCATAACGTTTTATTGCTGACAATGATTCTGACATCAGCTTTCATATACTTTTGCAGTATAGGAGTATTTTGTCCCTGTGTGCTCACTGTGGCTATAGCCATAAAATAGTTGCCATCTTCCCTATGTATGAGCTTGGCATTATGGCTTATAATGTTGCAGTTATAAGATACATTGTCGTTACCCTCGAAAGATACATGAGCCGTCCTTGGCTCATCGAAAAGGTACAAATACTTATATGGCACAAACACTTGCACTGTTCTTTGATTGATGACCTCACCATTAGCATCTATGGATATAGGATAAGGTATCTTGTAGAAAGCAACTGCGAGGGCGAGGACTATTATCGTAATGACAACCGTTCCCAAGCTGACGAGGCGAGGAGGAACCTTGCCTATCACGTTCCTCACCTTCTCGCTTCTCAACTCGATATTATCTGTTTCTTTTTCTTTCTGTTCCATATCAAAAGCATTTTAGTTTCCCAATTCCAACTGATTCTTCACAAGGTTATAATATGCCCCTCGCTTGGCGGTCAAAGACTCATGGTTGCCTACCTCTACCACCTTACCATGGTCGATGACCACGATTTGGTCGGCATTCTTCACCGTACTTAGGCGATGAGCCACTATCACAACCGTCTTTCCTTTGTAGAACTTATCCAAGTTCTCTACGATGCTTCTCTCATTGTTGGCATCGAGCGAGTTGGTCGCCTCGTCAAGGAAGATGTAGTCGGGATTCTTATACACCGCCCTTGCTATCAAGATGCGTTGTTTCTGTCCCTGGCTCAGTCCCACGCCATCACGTCCAATCTTGGTGTTGAACTTCAGAGGCAAAGCCATCACATAATCCTTGATACAAGCTATTTCGGCTGCTTTTAGCAACCGTTCCTTGTCTATGTCACCATCATCAACAGCAATGTTTCGTGCGATACTCTCCGAGAAGATGACACCTTCCTGCATCACAACGCCACATTGTCTGCGCCACCATTTCTTGTTGAGCTTGTTGATGTCAGTATTTCCAATGTTGATTTTTCCCTCCAAGACAGGATAATAACCAAGCATCAAACGGATGAGGGTGGTCTTTCCACTGCCAGATGCACCAACGATGGCTGTTACCTTACCTTGCGGAACGTGAATGCTCATATCGTCTATGGTTTTGCGCAAAGCATGTGGGTCGTACTTGAACATGATGTTCTTGATGTCAATGCCCTCATTCTTATCTTCAATAGAAGTTAGCAAGCCTTCCTTTCCATTCTCATCATCCATCTGGTGAATCTCGTTGATTCGCTCCAAGCTAATCTTCACATCTTGCAGAGAATAGAAGAAGTTCATCAGTTGCTCTACTGGTGAGTTGAGCTGTCCGATGATGTATTGCACGGCAAGCATCATACCAAGTGTCATTTGCCCATGTATCACGGCGGTTGCAGCCACTACCGTGATGATGATGTTCTTCACCTCGTTGATAAAGATACTTCCTGCCTCCTGTGTCTGTTGGAGTTTGAGTGATTTCATCTGCACCCCAAACAAGTCTGCTTGCGTGTCCTCCCATTCCCATCTTCTGCGTTGCTCACAACCCTGTAATTTGATTTCCTGCATAGAAGTGATAAATTCATAAGTCTTGTTATTATTGATGGCTTGCTGCTCAAACAGTTCATAATCAAGAACCTTTCTTCGTTTCAAAAACAAGGTCATCCATACACCATAGAGGATGCTTCCCAACAAGAAGATGACAAACACCAATTTGTTGTAGAAGAACAGAACCAATGAGAACACCACAAAGGTGAATATTACAAAAGTTATGTTGAGAGTCTGCTGTGTCAAGAAAGTATTTACTCGACTATGGTCGTTCATTCTCTGCATCAAGTCGCCCATTAGTTTCGTGTCAAAGAAAGACATCGGCAACTTCAATAGCTTGATGAAGAAGTCGCTCACCAACGATATGTTGATGCGCAGTGATATGTGGAGCAACAGCCATCTGCGGATAAAGTCAATAGCCGTTCTACTGATTGTGAGCATTAACTGTCCCAACAGTATAAGCCAAACGAATCCTATGTTTTGGTTTTTGATACCAACATCCACGATGGATTGGGTAAGGAATGGCAAGACAAGTTGCAAGAGACTACCGACAAATAGCCCCAATAATAACATAATGTACAAATACCTATATTTCAATATGTATTTCCACAAAACATGCTTGGATTTGTTTGAGTGATATTTGTCTATATGAAAGTTTTCCAGCTTTTCTGTAGGAGTCAGCAATAACACAGTCCCCCTCGTTCCTTGCTGTTCTGTACTAATCCAATGTCTACAAAAGTCTTCGAAAGTTAATTTTAGCAATCCTTTTCCTGGGTCTGCAATGCAAAAAACTTCTTTTTTACTAATCTTAAATAATACAACAAAGTGGTTCTGGTTCCAATGTAAAATACAAGGCATTTGTGCTTCTTTCAATTGTTCAACAGTATACAATTGCCCTTGGCAATTGAAACCAATTTCATTTGCAGCCTCTGTAATAGCAAACATTGAGATGCCATTTTTCCCTATATGTAACATTTGTGAAACATACTCTAAGGAACACTTGACACCATATGAATTGACAATCATTGCCAAACATGCAGCACCACACTGCATGCCATCGTGTTGCTTTATGAAATGTATTTTATTCATTCTTTATATCGTTAGTTTTACCGAGCAGACACACTCCCTTCCCCTCAGTTGATAATTATATGTGAAAGTATTGACGGAATTGTAGATGGTGTAGCCATATTGATGTTGGTTCAGCATGTTTCTGATGTCAAGGGATACCTTTACCGCTTTTTTTCGATAAGACAAGCCCATATCCAATAGAGCCATCGTCTTGGTCACATCTTTCGTCAACTCATTTTTTACAATATCTGTAGATGTGTCAAATACGAAGCCATCAAAGGGCATGATTTTCAAAGAAACCTTGTGCTGTTGGCTCAGATAGCTGTCGTTTTGATAAGCAGCATAAAGATAAGTCTTGGCAAACATGCCATTGTAATCCAACTCTACGTATTTGCAAGGTTGCGATGTCAGATAAGGAGAGAACGTCAAGCTCTTCCATGTATATTTCTGTTGATAACCATTCTGCAAGGTCATTTGCCGTCTCCACTGATAGCCAGCGTTCAAGGAAATCTTGGTCTTGATGGACTCTATGAATTTGGTAATGCCTACTTGCCCTATGAGACTTTTTGCTGTGTTTGGGGCATATATCTTCGACATGGTTACGAGCGTATTGCTTGCATCCTGGCTTGCCAGAATGTTGCTTCTCTCTTGATTATACAGAATATCAGCATTGAAGAACCACATTTTCAGCGGTATCTTATAGTCGTAATGCAACGAGGCGTTCAAACTCTTGTTATCCGCCAAGATGCCCGAACCCATCTTCATGGAAGTATCATCGATTCGGACAGGAGATTTCAAGAAATCCAAGATGTCTCCGAATGTACGGGCGTAGAATATGTTGGTACGAAGCACTGAGCGAGAAGTGAGCTTATAGTTGCAATACATACTTGGGCAAACTGAAAAATACCAAGAGCCAGAAGATGCAATCATGTGGTCTCTGTGAGCTATATAGTCCATGCGCACAGGCACTTCCAAACGTAAGACATATCTGTATTGAAAATGCGAATATTCATATTGTGGAGCCAATGCCACTCTGAGATTTTGCATACTCCCATCGTTGCTTTCATCCGTTGGATGTAAAGTCGTCTGTACTTTATCCATGTAATAGTTCAGTAATATCGGCAAATAGATACGTGAATTACGATGCTTCTTAGACAGAGAGAGTGTGTTCTCTGTGCGGAAACTTTGCCCATTGGCATTCTGTACAACAGCATCTTTCGTTTCTTTGTCAAGAGCTACCTTTCCCATGGGAGAACCTTGGTATGAGACAACCGACGTCAACGACCATCGCAAGTCCTTGTGATGCCATAATGTAGAAAACTTGTTGTTCAGAAAGAACTCTCGCATGGTCTGCTTCTGGTTAACGAGCGTGCCATTTTCCCTTGTCGGCAACTCTGATGTCAAGAAAGAGCCAACGCCCGACAAAGTGTTGACGAGATAAGTCTTGTCTGAGTTGTCTTTGTATTCCAACTGAATGCTTGGGCGATGCACAGATGACAGAGGTGAATATGCTTGTGAGATAACGATATTGTTTTCCGCATCGGTATAGCTTCTAGTCAAGCTATAGTCATATTGACTTTTCGCATAGCTATATCCGACATTTCCCTTAAGGGTAACATCCTTTCTAATCTTCCTCAATATGTTGAACGACAACAAGCGGTCAGCTGGTGAGGCATACCTATCCACCTCAATGGGAGGAGTGGAAGCGGAAATGTTTCCCAGCAAACTTGACACTGTAGATACAGTTTCCTTGCTATCGAAATGGTTCGTTCCTTCATTCAATGCGAACTGACTGATGTTGCCTGCTTTTAGCGAAGCCAACATTTGGAAGTTTGACTTGAAGAGCATTCCCGCACCATTCACTTCATACAAGGTATGCTTGCCAGCACCGAGCGAAACGCCATAAGAGCCTACAGGCTTGAACTTAGCCTTGTTGCTCATATTCACGTTGATAGCAACGTTGTCTGAAAAAACATCCTTGTCGGCTTTTACTGCCTGATGGTTGTTGAGCACTTGGACGGAGTTGACAAAGGAAGCAGGTATGTTGGTTGTGGCAATGTTGTATCTTCCTCCTAGCAAGTCCATGCCATTGATATAAAAGTTGGAAATCTCCTTGCCCAGGTATTTGATGGAACCTTTATCCCCAACTTCGATACCAGGCAGTTTCTTCATGGCATCCTTCAGCGTATAGTCGTTCTTCCCTATGTATGAGGCTAAGTTGTAAGACAAGGTATCGCCTCGCTGATAGATGGCAGGGGCTTTTACTACGACTTCCTTGAGGGCTGTCGTCTTCTCCTTCAGATTGAAGTTACACACTTGCGAGAGATTATTGATTTCTCTTTTGGCTTTCTCATATCCGATGGCTTCGGCTGTAATGGTTATCTGCTTGGCTTCGGTCTTGAAAGTTATCTTGTAAGAACCATTTTCTGTTGTTCTCGTAAAGCCAAGGGTTGCCGTGTTGGCATTCACCCTGACGATGACACCTTCCAAGTTTGTGCCTGTGGTATCACGCACCACTCCTGTAACCACACTTTGTGCAAAAGTGCAGTTACATAAGCAAGCCAATATCATCAAAAGCAAGAATCTTCTCATATACAAAAATCTCCTTTGTTTACTTTAATTCGAGAGGAACATATCCGTTAGGGCGCATTCTCAGCACCACACCGTTGACCAAGGCGCTATGCCCACCATCCTCATACTTCTCGATGGTCATCTCACTGATGGATTCAGCAGGTATGTTGCCCATCGGGTTTTGCTCAAACTTGTTCTTCGACTTGACGAATTGTTCTCTTGAAGTCTTGATGGCATTGGCGTATGGCTTCAAGTTCATGGGAGTACACGACTTGCGGAAAGTGATTGCCTTGAATTGATGTATGCCTTCTGCATCCTTTGCTGCCAATACCAAGCCAGGCAGACCGCAAAGTTTCCAAGGACCAAAAGACACAGGTATCTCAGTGGAATACCATACCGTCCAAGTTCTTCCGCCATATTCTCCCACCGCCTTTTGGCAAGTATATCCACAGACGGTGTCTGTCTCCTCGGCAAAATTCCAACTAATCGGTGAGCCACTCTCCGTATAGCTGTAGTAATTAGGCGTAATGACACTATAAACGGTCAACTTACCCTTTGGCACATTTAGAGAGACTGCCTGATCGAAGAACATATCGTTTCTCATTTCTTGCATCTTTAACTTCTGAATGTCAGACTCAGGAGCTTTACAGGCAATGGCAGAGTCAGCTCGGAATGCAGTGTAATCGGAAAACATGGCTACGTTTCTGCCGATTTGCAAAATGGTAGAAGTTACATCCGAAGAACCTTTGTCATTCTTTACTTGATACTCGTAGATACATTCGTATTCATCTACGGAAGTTGAACTGTTTTGTCCCATTATAGTAGGTGTCATACCTAAAAACAAAATAAGTGAAGTTAGTCTTATTATTTTCATATCTAAAAGTTTATTATGTCCATAAAATTAAATCCTTTTGGCAAGAAGTGTCCATTAAGCATAAATGAAGGGGTGGAGTGAATGTTATTATTCACACACCATTCTTTTTGTCTATCAATAAGTTGGTCTATAGACTTACGTTCTATATTTTTTGTACAGAATTTTTCCTCAAATAGCTTTTGGTCATAAACTCCAATTTCATACCAATTTTGAATAACATACATTGCCTTATTGGGATTCTGTAATATTGCAGAAACTAAAAGCTCCAATTTTTCATGCTGCTCTTTTGTCCAATATACAAAAAACACATGTACTTTGATGGAATTACTTAAAGCCATAGCATTATACATGTTCAAGAAATCTAAAGCACAAGGAGCACATGTTGGATTCAATACAGCAACAAGATGCTTATGCGCATTTGTTTCTCCCCAATTAATACTATCCAAACATTGTGATATAGAATCTATATTTTGCGGGAAAGTATTTAACATCAATAAATATTGTTCTTTTAGATAATTATTACTTCTTCTAATATTTTCAGTTTGTACACACTTTCCCAATATATCTTTTGAATATTTTAACGAAAATGACAAATATACAATAAAAAGAAGAACACAACACATAACATCCCTAATATCAGAGTTCGAAAAATGCACATTTCCAAAATCTAAAGTACATATATTGAATACATTTAATACAAATATATCTGTTAGCAAACATAAGCATATAGGGCAAAATTTCTTCACCACGAAGATTTGTGTCCACAAACTCCAGGCAACAACAGGTATTGCTGATACCCAAAACAAAGTTGTAAATAATGTTGAAAGTTTTAAAAATACTATTAATGAGAAAAAGGTAGCAAAATATGCTGCACACATATCAGCCAAGTCTATTATACCACCCAATCGATATTCTATATTACAATCAAAATGATGACGATTTGTGCATATTTTCTTAGCAATGTTTTTGCCTACATGCTGAGCCATAATGCAGTATGTGAGAAATCCTCCGATTCCACATCCTAAAAGATTCATGCAAATTGAAAAAATATTCTCATTTGCCAAAACAGAAAACACACACAATACCAATAAGCCACCATAGCCCAATATTATATAAAGAGTTTGCAGTCTTTCCTCCTTTCTATGATTTTCATATTGAGGTTCACCACTATATTGTGTTTTCTCAAAGGCAAGAAAGGTACCATCCCACTTCTCAAGGAATGCATCTTTCTCTATATATGTATATTCATCTGTATATAGCTTATATATGTTTTCTTTGCAATTTTCAACAACTACAAAAGCATCATCTAGTCTTGTGAGAAATGGAAGAATCTCATTTCCAAAAGTTTCCGTATTGGTAATTTTCCCTGCTTGTGTATCAATGCCATAAAGTCTAAGCATATTTGAAAATCCTAACAAATTAGTATTGTTAGGATTTTCCATATAAAGTTTATGCAAGAATGTGCACGTAAAATTTATATTTAAAAGAAATAATATATGCTTCAAAACATTCATGATTTTCTGTATTTAAATGTTTATTGCTATTTACCAAAGTGATACTTACAGTTGTCGAATGCCGTCGAATCAACATTGGGAGCTGATGAAAAATTCACTATTTCTAAATCCCAACAATTGGCAAATGCTTGATGACTGATTTTTTCAAGACTTTTGGGAAAATCCACACATTTTAGTTTTATACAACGAGCAAATGCAAAATGCTCGATGACCTTGAGATTTTTTGGAAACACTATTCTTTCTATGTTTTTGCAACCAGAAAAACATCTATCATTAATGACTTCCATATTATTTTTGAAAATCAGAGTTGTGATACCTTCACAGCAAGTAAATGCTTGTCTTCCAATCTTTATGACAGATTGCGGTATGGTAGATATAGAGACTTTATTGCAATCCCAAAAAGCCCACTCTCCTATTTCTGTTAAACTATCTGGTAAGGAAGCTAAAAGTAATTTTCTGTCCATATTAAATGCACTATTACCAATATATGTTACAGACGGGGGAATCTTTACCTGTTCTAACTTTTCACAAGTGTTAAAAGCCCTCTTCTCTATAATTTTTAATTGTGCTGGCAATATAACTTTTTTTATATGATTGTTCTTTTCAAAAGCCATCTCACCTATAATCTTGACTTTCTTTAGTTCTTTATGGCTGTTGAAATCTATGACAGAATCCTTTCCTAACCATTGCTTTAGACATAACCCATTAGGGGTTTCTGACAATGTATACTTTTTCCCATACGAAACAGAATGAGCCAATATAAGCAAAAATATAAAAATAAGTCTAAGCATATTACGAAATTTAAAAATTAAGAAGAAAGTTCTGAGTCGAAACTCAGAACTTTCAACATTACTTAATTCCACCAAATTCTAAACATTCCTCAACACTAGAAACCTCTTTCGTGTGTACAGAACCATCACTTTCATGAACTGTACAAGGGAAACTTCGTGTTGCTACCGCAGTACCACCACAAATGGAACGCAAATCTGCGTTTTCCATTGTGAACACTCTTTCTCCATTTTTAAAACTTACAATCATAATCTTTAGTTTTAAAATTAAACCATCAGTTAATTGCCTAGGATTCTACGTGTCTTAGAAGTTACGCCTTTTAAACAGACGGGGCTGTATCAACCTTGTGTAAAGGTTATTGGAACAATTGCACCAAAACGAAAACAAACTGCAATTATTTACATCATTTTGTGTTCCGAGCGCAAAGATATGAAGACTTTTTGAAACAAAGTAATTTTTAGAGAATATTTAAACTACATTAAACTATGTTGTACGTGATTATACTTTACATAATAACGCTAAAACAATATTTTCACTTACTTTTTTCTACGGTTTACCTGCATCTTTATTCTATTTGATTCATTAATAAGTTGTCTTGCTACACTATCTTTATAGAATGCAATCTCAATCATTTTGTGGTATTGATAGACGGAATCTTCATACACATCAACTTGGGTTCTTAATTTATCAATTATGTCTTCGTCTCGTTGGACATTGAAATGTTTTTCGATGTAACGAATATTCGGGTCGTCAGATGGGAGAACCATTCGCAAAGCACGATATTTCAAATCTGCCTCCTCCCAATCTTGATACTCTCGCCATTGGGTGAGATTGCCCAAATGGAGAGAACGAGAGATAGAGCCAAGCCGCCAATGAAAAGAAGAACATACTTTGATGTAGGCTCGAAGCGATGGGTGACAAGTTTCTTCTGAGGTGAATTGTTCATCACTTCAAGTTTGTCTTGCAATGCCTTCGAGGAAACATCATTCTCTTGTCTCATCTGCTTGACAGCATCAACCAAGAGCTTGCTTCGCTGCTCATTTTTGCCAAGTTCAGCCTTAATAAGGTCAGCAAAAACAACAATGGCATCTCTTAATTTGGATATTTTACCTCTGACTTCCTCTTCCTTGGTAAACATCGCATTGATTGACTTATCCAACTTGGTTGTCCTCCCTGCATAGATTCGGCTCTTGGCGATGGCTACCGTC
>ERZ779969.425-NODE-425-length-11648-cov-2.4903_pt1 | contig 11648 bp, 9 predicted proteins | sample MGYA00511538_ERZ779969 | MGnify/ENA primary metagenome ERZ779969 (study PRJEB29588, sample SAMEA2151391) | human gut metagenome | biome: human gut; feature: human-associated habitat; material: faeces | place: Denmark | collected 2008/2010 ... | reverse complement strand
CGCCATGGGCGCAAATGGACAGCGGGTAGATGGCACAACGGCATCCACCATGTATGAGGAAGCACTGCAATGTCTGGAGCGTGCGCTCCGTATCTTTGAATGGGATGGAAAACGCGATTTCCATTACAGTACGGCACTTGCGATGATGGGCGATGCACTTTGCATGCGTGAAGCGTATGTGCAGGGAGCGGATTATTATATGCAGGCGATGCAGGAAATGGAAAAGCACGTCGGAAAATCGAATGCATATCTGGAAATCGAAGAGCGTTATAAGCAGGCGAAATATTATGCCGAGGAAATGAAGAAGGAAGAGGAAGAAGAACAGACGGCAGTTTTGACTGCGGATATGAAAACAAATCCTTCTGTAAAATATCTGACGAATATTGTGCATATGGGAGAAGTGCAGGCGGAAACAGTGCCGCAGGAAATCGGGACCAAGGAAGCGGCACAGGGACAGTCCGATTATGTGGATACATTATCGGAGGATACGGTTCAGCCAAATGCAGAGAATAACTGGCTGCATATCTGCAAGCGTTTTTATGAATTGCATGGTGCGAAGATGATCCATGAGGAATTTCCGAATTACGAGGCACGGATTGCCGTCGGACTTGTCGGAGAGGGTTCGGAATGCTTTGGCTATGACGATGCCATTTCGCGCGATCATGATTTTGCATTGGGATTCTGTCTGTGGCTTTCAGAGGAGGATTACCGGAGTATCGGAGGTATGCTGCAGAAATCGTATGAGCAGCTTCTGGTTGATTTTGGCGATGAATTCTTACGTGAAAATGGAATTGAAGCACCGACAAACTCGGTCAACAAGGTGCTGTCACATAGAAGAGGTGTTTCCTCTGTGCGCGAGTTCTATGAGAATCTGCTTGGCGTGAAGGTACAGAAAACCGCAGAGGGTGGTTATATTCTCCCGGATAGCTGGCGGCAGATCTCAGAAGAGAAGCTGGCGGCGGCGACCAATGGAATGGTGTTCCGCGATGATGCCGGTGCATTTACAAAGATACGGGAGAGTCTGCTTGAGTATTATCCAACAAAGGTATGGATGATGCGTCTGGCAGAGAAACTGCATGGATTTGCGCAGACAGCGCAGACGAATTATGCACGTATGATGGCAAGACAGGATTATGTGACCGCGAATCTCTGCGTGGCAAAGGGCATGCAGTACACGATGGAGATCATTTATCTGCTGAATCAGAAGTATGCACCTTATTATAAATGGATGCGGAAAGGCATGCAGAGCCTGTCGCTCATTGACAGCGTGGCTCCGATCCTTGACCGGATCGCAGTGATTCCGAATCAGGCAGCTGCGTGGGAAGGACGTACGTATAGCGCGTATGAGACGAATTATAAAGACGAGATTGTGTCCTGCTTTGAGGATATTGCAGAATATCTGTTGATGGAGCTTAAAATGCAGGGCGTAGTGAAAGGGACAGATACATTCCTTGATGTATATGCGCAGGATCTGGTACAGCGTGTGGATCGCGGTGATTTCGGTGCCGTGGAGGATGCCGAGATGGAAGCAAACTACCGCGAGTATGTAAACGATTTGAAGCAGGCGGCAAAAGAAAAGACAACAGAAAAATCAAAATATGACCTCGAAGAAGAGATGGGACTGGCACGTGAATGGAGCAATGAAACGCCATTTGACCGCGAGGAAACGATTGCGGCAATCATAGATGCGGAGTGGAAGTTGTTTGGAAGTACCATCTATCCGGACGACTGGAATACATTCTTCATCATGCGGAAGAGCCGGTATCTGGCTTGGACGAATGATCTGCTTGCAAGCTATCTGCAGGATTGTAAGGCAGGAAATGCATTGCAGGTAGAGCGGAGTGAGAAACGGATTGGCATCGAAGAGGATCTGGTGCAAATCCAGTTAGACTGGTTGCAGAAATTCATCGAGAATTATCCGAAGATGGCAGGTTATGTACGTTTTATCTATACAAATGATGCACAGGAGACGATCGAATCGGCACTGCGCAGAGACATTGCTGCCTATGGAGACCGGACGTTTATCCTGTTTGGCAAATTTGTGACCGATATCGCACAGGCAGGCGGCAACCTGACGTACGACATCATGAATTATATGGCATGCCTGTATGGATATGGCGGAGTTGAAGATGCAGAACGTCAATTATAATTCCAATATAGGACTATCAAGTATAATGAAATAGAAAAGAACTCGTAAACAAACATGCTTGCGTGTGCATGTAATTGTTACGAGTTCTTTTTATGCAGAAAATAGTTTAATATAGTTTTTCTGTCTCACAGATCGTGCCGCCGCCGACTACAATATCACCATCATATAAAACAACGGCCTGCCCTTTCGTGATTGCACACTGTGGTTCATTGAAAATGACTTCAATCTTTCCATCCGGGAGTGGATTGACAGTCGCTGGTGCTTCCGTATGACGATAGCGTACCTTCGCAGTGACACGGATCGGGGTATCGATATGGCCGATTGAGATGAGATTCACATCATCTGCGACAAGGCGTTTTGAGAAGAGATCTTCATTTCGACCAAGGACAACCTGATTTTTCTCGATGTCGACATCCATGACATACATCGGTTCTTTCAGTGCCAGTCCAAGTCCTTTACGCTGACCGATCGTGTAGCGGATGATTCCCTTGTGGCGTCCTAAGACATTGCCGTGGACATCAACGAAATCGCCCTCCGGGTAAGTCTTGCACGCATGCTGTTCGATGAACTTCGCATAATTTCCATCCGGCACAAAGCAGATGTCCTGACTGTCGTGCTTTTTCGCATTGACAAAACCATGTGCTTCCGCGATGGCACGCGTCTCGCTTTTCGGCATGCCGCCGAGTGGAAACTGTGTGTGCGCAAGCTGATCCTGTGTCAGGGAATAGAGCACATAGCTCTGATCCTTGCTTGCGTCGACTGCTTTCTTCAAGAGATAGCGCCCGGTTGTTTCATCCTGTACAATCTGCGCATAATGTCCGGTGACAACGTAATCCATTCCAAGCTCCTGTGCCCGTTGGTACAGATATTCGAATTTCAGATAGCGGTTACAGTCGATGCAGGGATTCGGTGTGATGCCACATTCGTAGCAATGCACGAACTTGTCCATGACCTGTTCCTTGAAATGTTCCTTGAAGTTCATGACGTAGTGATCCATGCCCATTGAATGTGCCACAGCACGGGCATCCTCCACGTCGTCTAAGGAACAGCAGGTGTGTTCCTTGTTGATGACGATGTCATCGTTTTGATATAATTTCATGGTGGCACCGATGCATTCGTAGCCCTGCTCCTTCATCAGAAAGGCCGCCACGCTGCTGTCGACACCGCCGCTCATAGCGATCAATGCTTTCTTATTCATAGTTCCTCCGAAAAATTCCTTGGACTTTTTTGTTTTATAATAGTATAGTATAAATATTGAAAATATAAATAGTCATTGCACATCCGCGCAATTTTTCTATATCATAATATAGTATGAACAGAATTGCAATATATGTGTCCGGTATAAAATGCAGACCGGCATATGCATCTGAGGGTGTGAGGTGGTTATGATTTGAATAGATATTGGAGGCAGGTCATGGGAACAATTGTAAATAAAACCATTCAGGAGGCAACCGCGCGCCTGAAGGAAAACTACGAAGCACAGAAGATTTTTGATATGTCACTCGGCGATTGTGTACCGAACCGGGACGCAATCATTTCGATCATAGAAGGGCTGCGCACGGTCACATTTCCGGGATTTTTCGGCTCTGAAAATATGGCATATGTTTCCAAGGATAATTTCGCGGGAAGCACGCTGGCAATCCTCTATGAACGGCTGTTTAAGCAGGTGCGTGTCGCCTTGAAGTTCGATAACAAGGAGCTTGCCGATGCAGAGATCCGGGCGAAAGCGGAGGAGTATACATCAACATTTATCGCGAAGATCCCGGACATTCAGGCGATGATCTTAAAGGATGTGGATGCGGAGTTTAACGGTGATCCGGCGGCGAAGGACCACCAGGATATCATCCTTTCCTATCCGGGGATTTTTACGATTTTTGTATATCGGTATGCACATGTCCTGTATGAGTTAAATGTACCGTATATTCCGCGTATCATGACGGAATATGCACATGGACTGACCGGAATCGACATCAATCCGGGCGCGACAATCGGTGAATATTTCTGTATCGATCATGGTACGGGAATCGTCATCGGTGAGACGACGACGATCGGCGATCATGTGAAGATCTATCAGGGCGTAACGCTTGGTGCACTCTCCACACGGAAGGGACAGCTGCTTTCCGGTGTGAAGCGTCATCCGACGATCGAGAATAATGTTGTGATTTATGCGAATACTACTATCTTAGGTGGCGAGACTGTGATCGGTGAGAATTCTGTTGTAGCTGGAAACTCTTTTGTCACGACATCCATCCCGGCGAATACGAAGGTCGCTTCGATGCAGCCGGAGCTGGAAATAAAAGAACAGAAGTAGGGATTCGATTTATGCAAACCAAAGATCATCTTGCCTTAGGGCGTTATCTTGCACGTGTATTTGAGATAGAAGAACCGGTAAAAAAATACGCATTTGTAATTGGAAATATCATGCCGGATGTTAACAAATGTTCATACATCCACGGATATTTTCAGTTGCTGCGCGCGCATAGACAACAAAAAGATGCGGGACCTTTGTCGTTGAATGACCATCGGCGTATGCTGATCGGTGGGCATACAGCGGAAGGGTCTCGTTTTTTTGTCAACCGGGTGTACCGCGTGCTGCGGAAACGGGAGAAACTGTCGGTGCGTGATTATTACCAGATGGGAAAGGCGACACATTATCTGGCAGACCGCTTCACGTATCCGCACACAATGCGCTATACCAGTGGATTTTTTGCGCATATCCGATACGAAAAGCAGTTGCATATTTATATGCGGGATATGCTTGCAGTCCTGCCGAATATGCGGGATGCGGTAGATAAATGCTTTTCCCGGACAAGCTTCAACAGTTTGTACCGCTCGTATCGGAAGGAACCGGAGGGAAATGGAACGGTTTTGCACGATTGTTTTCATATTCTGGCAGTATGTATTGCCTATTTGGAAAATATCCTATATAATGGGATAAGAAAGAATATGCAAAAAATGTAAACATTCTGATATGCATACACAAGAGAATGAAAAGCAAGAGGGAAGGAGCGTGTATGAGTGGACAAGTCAGAATTCGAGTCACGTTATTTTGACCTGGTATCCAAAGCGCCGGGCAAAACTTTTTTATTTTATGGCAATTTAAAAGAAGACATGATACGCTGGTCTGCATCGGCAGTGGAATATTTCGGATTACCGGGGGAGATATTCGGAGATTCCACGCGGGAGTGGATCAGCCGGATTCATCCGGAGGATGTGGAACCATATACAGATAGTCTTATGGAGCTTCTCCATGGCGTGACGCCGTATCACAACTGTGAGTACCGTATCAAGAACGCACAGGGAGAATATGTGTGGGTCAATTGCCGCGGATACATGACTTACGATGCGGATGGAAAAGCAGAGTGGTTTGGTGGTCTTGTCACGAATATGGGATATCAGACAAAGATCGATGCAGTCACGAATCTGTGGACCGTTCATCAGTTCCGGAGTGAGTTAAACCGTCTGCTGGATGACCGCGCGCGGGGTGGAATTCTCATGATCGGGCTGGAGAACTTCAAGCGGATCAATGCAGAATACAGCTATGCTTATGGTGATAAGGTGCTCGCCTTGATCGGAGAGAAACTGCGTGAGGGTGTGCTCCACAACTGTCATGTATTTCGGATGGACGGAGCGAATTTTGCGATTGTCATGCAGGATGCAGGTGTGGAGCGTATTGTAGAATACAAGAAGTTCGTAGACAGCTTTATGCGGAATCTGGTCGTGTCCGGGCAGGTGGTACACCTGCGGTTTAAGGCAGCGGCAGCGTTCTTCCCTGAAGATGGGGAGTTCTTAGACCAGATTCAAAGTAACCTGTTTTACGCCCTTGATCATGCAAAGCTGACGAATACCGATGATGTTGTATTCTACAGCAAGGAATTATTTGCACAGAAGAAATATATGACACGTCTGAAGGAGGCAATCCGGGAGTGCGTGGAGGAAGACTGTAAGGGTTTCCGTATTGTAATGCAGCCGATCGTGGAGACGAAGAGCGAGGTCTGTGATGCAGCGGAAGTATTACTCCGCTTTACTCATCCGGAATTCGGTGTGATAGGACCGATGGATTTTATTCCGATTCTGGAGAATTCCAAGGAGATCATCCGGGTTGGAAAATGGGTGATCGACCAATCATTACAGACGCTTGCCAGGTGGCGGGAGCAGATTGGACATATGCCGTTAAAGCGTCTGCAGATCAATGTGTCTTATGTACAGTTCAAAGATCCGGAGCTCTTAGGTTATGTTGTGGAACGGCTCGATCATTATCAGCTTCCGCATGATGCGGTCATGCTGGAACTGACGGAGAGCTGCCGGGTGGAGCAAACGTCATTTCTATCGGACGTCCTGCAGACATTCAAGGATGCGGGTATCAGCATTGCGCTTGACGACTTCGGAACCGGCTATGCATCGCTGACCGTACTCAAAGACATTCCTGCCGACATGGTGAAGCTTGACCACACGATGACGCGGAGTATCACCGAGAAACCGAAGGACAAAGCGCTGATCGAATTCATCGTTACATACTGCAAGAAGGTTGGTATCGCTGTCTGTGCGGAAGGTGTCGAGAAAGTGGAAGCACTCTCCATCGTACGAAACGCAGGTGTCGAATGTATCCAGGGCTACTACTACGATAAGCCGCTCGAACTTGATACGTTCTACCGGAAATATGTGAAATAAACGAAACACACCATATCAATTGCATATATCCAGTATCGGTTCGAGTAAATACGATGTATTGAAACTAAGAAGTTCTAAACATATGTATATTACTCGAATCCGATCTGGATATCTATGCAGTTGACAGGTGTGTTTCTTTCGCTTTTGTAAGATTGAGGTAGAGTGTAAGGAATTTGCAGAGCCAATAAAGTAAATAAAGAAACCACATGGATACAATTCTAAAGCAGACCGTTGAAGCACGTCGGCACTTAATGAGTGCGAAGCGCGAATTTAGTACCGCTACGTGCTGAACCGAGCGGGAGCGCGTCTGCGTAGAATGTATCCATGTGGTTTCTTTTTAGTTATATAAATGCAAATTCCGTCAACTTAATCTGGACTTCACATAGTTGAAATCCTGGTTGTACTTGTTATCAATCTTCTCGTCCCCGAACATGCAGTCCGTGAACATATCATTCGTGTTCGTGCCCGGCGATACAACAAAGCCGTCTCCAAAATCCGCTTTCCCAAGGAACACACTCTCGTAGAACATGTGATCCATATTCGTTACCTGTGCAGTCAGGAACCGCTCCGGGAATTTCAGTCCATCCGGGATACGGCACTCAGAGAACATATACTCCATGTTCATGACATGCGATGTATCAAAGATCTTACCGAAATCAAATGCCTCGGATACAGAACTCTGGTAAAACATGTATCGCATATCCTCGACTTCCTTCGTGTGGAAATGGTCACCGAGCGAGAAGCCCTTCGGCATAACACAGCCTGCAAACATCAGGTTCATGTCCTTGATGCCACGCGTGTTGAACAGTCCGCCGATCTGGAAGCCTTCCGGGAGCGTTACCCAGGAGAACATACCACAGCAGCTACTTGCATTGATCGGAACCTCCAGACGTCCACCCTTGAATTCACGGTAGTTAAATTTCAGAATCTTTTTTCCATTCCAGTTCTTGGTAGGCATAAAACAGATCGGATTGTAGAGAACCCAGTGCTTGTCGCCCGTACCTTCCTGAAACCATTTATAATTTGGTACACCAATCCGGTTCTGGAACCACATACGCTCGGAGTCATCGTTGACATCGATAAAGTAGGAATTTTCTTCATATACAAAGTGGTCACGACCGAATACTTTCTGGCGTTCGATTTCTTCTTTTCCAGCTATCATTAAAATTACCCCCTGTTGCTAATCAATTCGTACAAAAAATGCATGATAATTTGCATATTTTGCACAACAGTCTACTTTGATTATAGCGGATACAGGGGGTAGTTGCAACGGCAAAATCAATTATTGTGCAGATTCTGTCACGGTTTCGGTCTGTTCGATGCCGGTTTCATCTATTTTGTAGGAACCGCCCTGCTCTAACAGAGCGTCTGCGTCAACTCCAAGGTCTTTTTCAGCTTTCGCAAACCATACAGGCGTCTCATCCGGATTCGCCTCGTCAGTTGGGATATTCATCGTGTTGAAAATATATTTTCCCTCTGCATTGAAGATATACTCTGCCCAGCCGTAGCTTTCCACGGTTCCGCCTGCGATGAGCACATGCTTATTTCCTTCGGAATCGGTGTAATCCTTCCGGAAATAGTCTGTGTCGCTGCACTGATCGGTGATGTCTGTTTTCTCATCATTCAGATTTAGATACAGGCGTCCGTTCTCGGCAGTCGTGTAAGAAAGATCTCCTGTTTTTTCGATGGTAAATGTAACCGAGTTGTCGTCCTCGGAGATCTCCACATTCGAGCCATCTGCCATAACAATGATTGTGTGCACAAGAGATTTCCCGGTCGCCGCGTAACATATGCCGTTCGATGCGGCAAACATCATGACCAGACATGCAGCAGTGTAGCACATGCGCCGAACCACACGGGTTGTCCGGCTGCGCCGGATGGATGCCGGGTTTAAGTTGATTTCTGCGTCGGTCGTCAGGCAGTCAAATGCCTGCTTATATTTTTCATGATTCGTCATAGTTCCAATCCTCCTTGATTTCTTCTCGAAGAGCGGCGCGTCCACGGTTTAAGCGAACCTTGACGTTGCTCTCGCTTACATGCAGTATTTCTGCGATTTCCTTGATCGTGTAATCTTCATAATAGAAGAGATGAATGACGGTGCGCTGTTTCTCCGGGAGCCGCAGCACTGCCTCGAACAGGGTACTGCTTTCAGTATCTGGGAAATCCAGCTCCTCCATATAGCTTTCTAAGGATTGCCGGTGTTTCCGCCAGAAGGCGCGAACGATATTCCTGGATTTGTTGATTGCAACCCGCATCAGCCATGCACGGATATGGGTTTCGTCTTCAAATTCTTTCTTCAGAATATGATATTGCAGGAAGGTGTCCTGCACGACATCTTCTGCGTCTTCGCGGTTCTGACAGATACTGAATGCAATCCGGTATAAATGATTCTGATAGCGTTCCATCAGTATCCGTATTGGTATCTTCATAGTCACATCCTCCGTCTGTTTCAAAAGGCCTTTCACAGATTATACACGTGGGCGGACGAAAAGGTTACAAAAACTTGACATTTTTAAATAATCGTGGTTTAATCTGTTACTGTAATACTTTATTACACTAAATCATTAACCCGTTAGAGCAATAAATGAGTAAAGAAAATGGATATGCAGCGAAGACATGCATATCGTCGAGGAGGAAGAGAATCATGAGAAAATTAAAGAAATTACTTGCAGTTGCATCTGTTGCTGCAATGACACTTTCCCTTTGCGCCTGTGGCGGCAAGAAGGATGATACTTATACGGTAGGTATCTGTCAGTTAGTACAGCATGAGGCACTCGATGCCGCAACAAAGGGCTTTAAGGATGCTTTGGTAGAAGAGTTTGGTGAAGACGGAATCAAGTTTGATGAGCAGAACGCACAGGGTGATGCTAATACATGTGCGACGATCATCAATGGTTTTGTGAGCAGCGATGTAGATCTGATCCTTGCAAATGCAACGCCTGCATTGCAGGCAGCCGCTGCTGGTACAGATACAATCCCAATTCTTGGTACATCTGTAACAGAGTATGGTGTTGCACTTGAGATTCAGGATTTCAATGGTACCGTTGGTAGAAATATTTCTGGTACATCTGACCTTGCACCACTGGAGAGTCAGGCAGATATGATCAAGGAGCTGTTCCCAGATGCAAAGACAGTCGGACTTCTGTACTGTTCAGCAGAGGCAAACTCCCAGTATCAGGTAGATACAGTCAAGGCAGCTCTGGAGAAGCTTGGATATACATGTGAGTATTATTCATTCTCCGATTCCAATGACCTTTCAACAGTCACAACATCTGCAGCCAATGCAAGTGATGTGATCTACGTTCCAACAGATAACACAGTCGCAGCTAATACAGAGATCATCAAGAATATCTGTATGCCAGCAAAGACTCCTGTAGTTGCCGGCGAGGAAGGTATCTGTAAGGGCTGCGGTGTCGCTACACTTTCTATCAGCTACTATGATTTAGGTGTTGCAACCGGTAAGATGGCAGCCAAGATCCTGAAGGGTGAGTCTAAGGTAGAAGAGATGCCAATCGAGTATGCACCACAGTTTACGAAGAAGTACAACAAGGATATCTGTGATGAGCTTGGTATAACCGTACCGGACGATTATGAGGTAATCGCAAACGAGTAATGGAAAAGCATAGCGAAAACAAGCGTATTTACTTGATTTTTGTTGTATTATTATAGTATAGTAGTCGGGTAGAGTTTTTCTACCCGACTTTTGTTAATGAAGAAATAAAGGAGAGAAAGAAATGGATGTAAGTGCTTTATTCAATGCCATGCCAGGCGCGATTGCCCAGGGTCTGATCTGGGGTATTATGGCGATTGGCGTGTACATTACGTTCCGGATTCTGGACATCGCCGATTTGTCCGTCGATGGAACGATGTGTACCGGCGCAGCCGTATGTATTATGTTGATGCAGAAAGGGTATCATGTAGCAGCCGCGATGGCGATCGCGACACTCGCAGGTATGCTTGTTGGTCTGGTAACTGGATTGTTCCATACAACGATGGGAATCCCGGCGATCTTAGCAGGTATTCTGACACAGCTTGGTCTGTGGGGAGTGAACCTGAAGATCATGGGAAAGGCAAATCAGCCGATCAATGTGGACAAATATGATCTGGCAGTTTCTCTTCGTTACATAAAGAGAGTGGCATTCTATAAGAATTCCATTTTTGTCGTATTTCTATTTATGATTGTTGTCATCGGAATTTTGTACTGGTTCTTCGGTACAGAGCTTGGTAGTTCGCTTCGTGCAACGGGTTGTAATGAGAATATGGCGCGTGCGCAGGGTATTAACACGAACTTCAACAAGGTACTCGGATTGATGATCTCGAATGGTCTGGTTGCATTTGCAAGTGCATGTCTTGGACAGTATCAGGGATTTGCAGATATCAATATGGGTAAAGGTGCGATCGTAATCGGTTTGGCATCGGTTATCATCGGTGAGGCAATATTCAGCCGTATCTTCAAGAACTTCGCATTGAAGCTTCTGTCGGTTGGTATCGGTGGAGTGATTTATTTCATCGTATTGCAGATCGTTATCTGGCTCGGCGTCGATACGGATCTGTTGAAGTTGTTCCAGGCTTTGATCGTAGCAGTATTCCTTGCAGTGCCTTATTGGAAGGGAAAACATTTCAACAAGGGTAAGAAGCTTGCGGCAACCGCAGAGAAGAAGGAGGCGTAAATACTATGTTAGAGCTGAAGAATATTTATAAGACCTTCAATGCGGGAACGGTCAATGAGAAAATGGCATTAAGAGGACTGAATCTGACGCTGGAGGATGGCGATTTCGTAACCGTCATCGGTGGAAACGGGGCCGGTAAGTCTACGATGTTAAATGCA
>ERZ779969.421-NODE-421-length-11747-cov-1.66473_pt1 | contig 11747 bp, 16 predicted proteins | sample MGYA00511538_ERZ779969 | MGnify/ENA primary metagenome ERZ779969 (study PRJEB29588, sample SAMEA2151391) | human gut metagenome | biome: human gut; feature: human-associated habitat; material: faeces | place: Denmark | collected 2008/2010 ... | reverse complement strand
TTGATATTTCTATCAAGAATATCAGGTTTATCCTGTTAAATTTTAAATGGTCTCCCCGCACGGGCTCGAACCGTGGACCCTCTGATTAAGAGTCAGATGCTCTACCAACTGAGCTACGGAGAGAGGTGTGTCCTCAACCGACGAGTTATATATTACACGATTAAGAACACTTCGTCAACTACTTTATGAACTTTTTTTACTTTTTTTAAAACAAGTCATCATTGTTCTTATATTTAGAGTTTATGATAATTGTTTCTGTATGATCAATACACTTCTGTACTTCTGATGCAAAGTCCCATTCTGCTTCATAGCCTTCTGCTTTATAAGCCTTAGGTTTAGTAGCTGGGTTATGTGGTGTAAAGATTGTACAGCAGTCTTCAAATGGTCTAATAGAGATATCATATGTACCAATCTTTTCCGCAATCTTAATGATTTCTAATTTATCCATACATGCAACTGGACGAATAACTGGAGTAGTAATCACCTGATTGATTGTATTCATAGATTCAAGTGTCTGAGATGCGACCTGTCCGATACTTTCACCATTTACAATAGCCAAACAATCATTCTTCTTTGCAACACCTTCCGCAATTCTATACATCATACGGCGCATCACTGTCATAGCATAAGATTCATCACAATGATCATATACAGATAACTGAAGATCAGTAAATGGCACGATATGTACTTTAATAGAGCCATGTGTATAGTCTTTTAAGACATTGACTAGATCTAATACCTTTTCTCTCGCCATTTCATTTGTATAAGGTGGAGAAGCATAATGAATACATTCAATATCTACACCACGCTTCATAGTGAGATAACCTGCCACAGGTGAATCAATACCACCAGAAAGCATTAATAAAGCTTTACCACCAATACCTACTGGATAGCCTCCTGCACCTGGAATCATATTATCCATAATATAAATCGCATCTTTTCTATATTCTACACGCACTAAGATATCTGGGTTATGTACATCAACAGATAATTCTTTAGTTGTATGATGGAATACATAGCCTGCAATTTCTTTATTCATCTCAATAGATGTCTTAGGATATGATTTGTCATGTCTTTTTGTATCAATCTTAAATGTATTTCCTTCATCATGATCAATAATATAAGTAACAACTTCTTTTGCTTTTTCTAAGTCATGTTCCACCTTATAACATAATGAGAAGTTGTGAATACCAAAGATTGTCTTTAACTTATCTGTTACTTCTTCCGCATTTTCTTCATTTAAATAAATATAAAGACGGTCATATGTTAATTCATATTCTAAGGCAGAATAGTCATGAAGTATTTCTTTTGTATTCTTTAATAGTTTTCTAATGAATAGTTTACGGTTCTTTCCTTTTGTAGTTAATTCTCCAAAACGGACAAGGATATGATCTGGTTTCATCTAATTACCTCTGTTTCTTAATTCTATTTAATGTATCTTTTAAAGCATCTAGGAATGCATCTAATTCCTCTTTTGTAGTGAGATGTGAGAATGAAAGTCTTAATGCACTTGAACTAATAAGAGGATTTAAATGCATAGCAGCAAGGGTATGAGAGATTTCTACTTTTTTACTTGAACATGCACTCTTAGTAGAAATATAGATTCCTTTTGTTTCTAAATCATGCACAATAACTTCTGGTTTATAGTGTGGACATGAAATGTTTAAAATAAATGGACTTGCATCTTCTGGTGAGTTAATCACTACATTGTCCATCGCACTTAATTGTACACGTAGATAGTCATTAAGTGACTTTACATAATCATAATGATTCTTTTGTGATTCAATAGCTTTACGCATTGTCTTTGCGAGTACAATATCCACGCATGCATTACTTGTACCACCTCTTAAGCCATTTTCCTGCTGACCACCATTAATAAGAGGCACAATGCTTGCAGTACGCTTCTTATAAAGTAATCCACTTCCCTTTAAGCCAAATACCTTATGAGCTGAGAAAGTAGCTAAATCTATATCATCTAATGTAATAGGAAGTTTACCTAAAGCCTGTACCATATCTACATGATATTTAGTCTTAGGATTCTTTTTATGTACAATAGATGCAATTTTATGAATAGGATTAATTGTTCCTACTTCATTATTCACATACATTGTAGAAACAAGAATTGTATCTTCTCTTATTAAAGATTCTAATTCTTTTAAATCAAGATGTCCCTTTGAATCAATAGACACATAATCTACATCAAAGCCAAACACTTCCTCTAATTGTTTAAATGTATTGGCAACACTTGAATGTTCAAAAGCTGTTGTAATAATATGCTTTCCTCTATTCATATATTGGAAAGCTGTTCCTTTAATTGCTGTATTGTTGGATTCTGATGCACATGATGTAAAGATCAGTTCATCAGGAGAGACATGAAGTAGTTTCGCAATATGAGCTCTTGATTGCTCAATTAAACGGCTTACTTCATAACCTGGTGCATATGCAGAATCAGAATTCGCAAAATAAGTTGTTAAAAGTTTTGTATATGTAGAGCGTATTTCCTCATCAAGAGGTGTCGTAGCTACATAGTCTAGATAAATCATCTAATCACCTCGCTTTAAATAATAACGAGATAAAAGAAAAAAGTCCACCCTAAGCGGACTTAATTTCTTTCCTTTTAATAAGCTCTTCATATTTTCCTGGTTCAAGTCTTTCTAGAATATCTACTGCAACTTGTAATGCATTACGATATTCACCATTTCTAAATAAGACTTCAGCCTTTGTAAGTTCTGTATTCACTTCTAAGAACATTGAACGATAACGATTCGCATAAACAATCGCATCCTCGACCATACCTGCAGTTACAATCATATTATGTACATTATCATAAAGCTTATAAATCACATCTCTTGCCCCTTCTACCTTGGCACATAATTCATTCAATACAACTGGTTTATGAGATTTAAAACGTTTAATTTCTTCTACTTTATTATAAGAATCCGCAATATAATCACGATAAGAATCATTTACTAAAGGAAGATGTTCATTCTTGATTTCTGACTTAATTTCTAATAAGACAATATTGATATTTTCTAAGAGTTCTTCTGTTTTCTGATTCTTAGTTTCAATATCTTCTTTCTGCTTTTCAAACTCTTCTAGATATGTATCATGCTGCATCATTCGATCATATAGATTTTCTACATGTTCCAACATATTTGCATAAGCGAAATGTCCAGATTCCATCTGTTCAATCAAATCATTGGCATCCTTTTGAATCTGTTTAAATTCTTCATACTTCTTGCTGATTACAACTTCTTCTTCATCAATCACAAATTCAGTAATCAAACGACGATATTCTTTCATTGTATTTTGATAAACATCTGTCAATCTCTGAAGTTCATTATAACTTTCTCTCCACTTTTCCTTGAACTGCTTATAAGAATCAAGTTCTTTACCTAAATCAATCACTAATTCTTCAATTAATCCAGTTAATGGTTCAAGTACTTCTGCTGCACCCTTGATATCAACATTCTTTACATGAGCAATAGATTCTTCCATCTGTTCATCTACTTCCTGACGACGTGCTGCAATATTCATTTCTTCAAGTGCATATTCATCACCTTCTAAAGAAGTAATCAATTCATCCACCTTATCAATCTTACTTGGTAATAAGTCAGATACAACATATACATAAGAAGGAAGATCCTTTAAGTTTTCTTGAAGACTATCAATACGATTTTCAATTTCTTCAGTAAAATTCTTTGCATCCGCAAACATCTGATTATTCATCAATGTTTCAAGCTTCACAAAATCATCATCTAATTCTTTAAACATTTCTAAAGCATGTGGTACAAATTCTTCTACTTTAACACGAATCTTTTCATACTCATTGCCTACTTCACGGTATTTTCCTTTTACTCTAATGATTTCTACACGCTGGATGTTTTCTATTTCTGTCACCTTCTCAATACGTGTAAGAAGGTCTTTAGCGTCATGATCATAACGCTGTGTCATTTCATGAATCAACGCAAGCTTCTTCTTTATGCCATGGGTTTTTCCATAAAATAAAGATTCATCCACTTCATTCACAAGAACACCTAATTCATTCTTCTGGAATTCAGTAATCTTTTCAAAATCTTTTGTGAATTGTTCATATTCTTCAGCCACTTCTGGCATATTTTTCGCAATAGACTGTACACGACCTAATCTATATTGTAATGGTAGCGTTTTAATTCCATTGATTTGGTTTTGTAAGTCCAATATTTCCTGACGATATATCTTTAATTTAATTGAATGATATACAATCATAAAAATAATCAAAGCAACAAGAATAGCCCCAAATATTATTAAGTTTTTTACTCCTACATATTCTATAAAATTCTTCATATAATCCATAAAACATCCCTCTCTTACATATCGATATAATTTTATCATATTTTCCAAGTCATTTCATTATGGAATCGTGAAACACTATTAAAAAATACACATATGTATATTTCTTTTTATGAAAATCTTTACTCTTTCTTAAAAATAGGAATATGATTGTATTGTTTAGGGAGGGTAAAAGATGAATGAAAGTACAGATTTAATTAATGGAAAGATATGGAAAGCCATCCTCTGGTTTTCTATTCCAATGTTAGTAGGGAATTTATTTCAACAGCTCTATAATACTGTAGACTCCTATGTTGTAGGAAACTTTGTAAGTTCAGGTGCTCTTGCAGCAGTTGGGCAGTCTACACCAATCATTAATACTCTTGTGGGTTTCTTTACTGGTCTTGCGACAGGTGCTGGAGTAGTCATTGCCCAATATTTTGGTGGCAATCACTTAAATAAGATGAAAAAAGCAATTCATACTTCAATTGCCTTAACTCTTATTTTATGCGTATTATTCACTATTCTAGGTATCGGATTATCAAAACAGATTTTAATTCTTATTGGTTCTCCTGATTCAGTCATGGCTCCCGCTTCTTTATATTTACGTATTTATTTTGGTGGTATTTCTTTTGTATGTATTTATAATATGGGATCTGGTATATTACGTGCTGTAGGTGATTCTAAAACTCCTTTATACTATTTAATTGTTGCATCTATTATTAATATTATCTTAGACTTTGTTTTTGTATTATATTTTCATATGGGTGTTGCTGGGGCTGGATGGGCTACTTTTATTGCCCAGGGAATCAGTGCATTACTTGTTATGATCAAATTAGTATTCTCTAAAGAAATCTATAAAGTAGAGTTTAAAGATATTTCTATTGATATGCCTATTTTAAAGAAGATTATTGAAATAGGTATTCCTACTGCTCTTCAGCAGTCCATTGTATCTTTTAGTAATGTAATCGTTCAGTCTTATATCAATACTTTTGGCGCCAATGCAGTGGCTGGGTAAACTTCTTATGTTAAAATCGATGGATTCCTACAGTTGCCAATTCAAAGCTTTGCGATGGCTATTACGACTTTTACTGGGCAGAATATTGGTGCGCATGCCATAGATCGTGTTAAGAAAGGTCTTCGTACGACAATGGCAATGACTTTTGGAGTAACAACTATTGGAGTGCTTATTATTTATATATTTGGAGAACAATTGGTAGGTATCTTCTCTAGTGATCCTGAAGTGATTAAATATGGTTATTTAATGGCCCGAATATTCGCAGCAGGTTATCTTACATTACCTGTCATACAGATTATATCTGGTGCATTAAGAGGTGTTGGTTTATCTAATATTCCTATGTATTTCATGGTAGGTACTTTTGTCTTTTTAAGACAAATTTATCTTGCGATTGCAGTACCTTTAACTCATAACATTGGTATTGTATTTGCAGGATGGCCAGTTACATGGGTGATCTGTATGATTGGTTTACTTATTTATTATTTCCGTGTACATTGGTTAGATCATGTATAAGAATATCGGTATTATTCCGATATTCTTTTTTTGTAGTGGTATAATTGATATTGAACTGAATATCCATAAGAAAACTTATAGTTTAAGTGCTGGTTTAAAGGAATCAGGTGAAGTATTATCTGAGAGTAGGATTCCAGCTGATTCTGATTTTATTATCAAGCAGGCTACCCTGGCCATTTTTTATGCTAGAAGCTTGCAGAAAGAGGTAACATATGATTAAAACAATTCTAGGTGATATCACAAAAGTGTCAGATGTAGAGGCTATTGTGAATGCAGCGAATAATCTTCTTTTAGGTGGTGGAGGCGTAGATGGCGCAATCCACAAGGCTGCTGGAGGTGAACTACTTAAAGAATGTAGAACACTTCATGGATGTGAGACAGGAGAAGCTAAAATCACAAAAGCATATAATCTTCCTTGTGATTATGTAATTCATACTGTGGGACCAATATGGTATGGTGGAAATCATAATGAAAAAGAATTACTGGCTAATTGTTATTATAATTCGATGAAGCTTGCAATGGAGCATGGTATTAGAAAGATTGCCTTCTCTTCCATTTCTACTGGTGTCTATCATTTTCCGGTTGAAAAAGCGGCGCATATTGCACTCGAGACAGTATCTCAATTCTTAAAAGAACATACTAATGATTTTGATTTGGTAGAATGGGTTCTCTTTGATTCTCATACTCAATCTGTATATGAAGCAGAATTGAAGAAATTTATGTAGTTTTCATCAACTTTTATTTGACTTTCACTACTTTATTCAGTATAATCAAACTCGCAATAAAATGAATAGCGGTACATAACAGTCGTGCAGCTACGTTCTTGACTTAGGGATGCAAAGTATCTTACCGCAAGAGAAATGCTTAATAGGAACATACGCAGGGTGAGTTATGAATTGTTATTGTTTTATGCAAATAAAACAATAAGGAGGTAACGTCAATGGCACGTTATACAGGCCCAATCTGGAAAAAGTCTAGAAGACTTGGTTTCTCAGTATTGGAAAACGGAAAAGAATTAAACAAGAGACCTTATGCTCCAGGTCAGCATGGTCAGAAGAGACACAAGAGCACTGAATATGGTCTTCAGTTAGCAGAAAAGCAGAAAGTAAGACATATGTATGGTATTAACGAAAAGCAGTTCCACAACACTTTCGACCGCGCTTCTAAGATGGAAGGTGTAACTGGTGCAAACTTCTTATTCTTACTTGAATCAAGATTAGACAACGTAGTTTATAGAATGGGATTTGCAACTACTCGTAGAGCAGCTAGACAGTTAGTAAACCATGGTCATATTTTATTAAACGGTATCAAGACTGATATCCCTTCATGTAGAGTAAATCCTGGTGACGTTATTACTGTTAAGGAAAGATCTCAGCAGTTAGATGTTATCAAGACAGCTTTAGAAGCTCAGACTCATGTTCCTGGCTTCGTTGAAGTAGATGCTGAAAAGAGAACTGGTAAGTTCACTAGACTTCCTGAAAGATCTGAATTAAATCAGGAAATCAACGAACAGCTAATCGTCGAATACTATAACAGACTTGGTTAATTCTATTAGCAGCCTTAGGGCTGCTTTTTTATTGGAGTAGATATGAATGCAACATTTAATTTAGTCATGGATATTATTGGCACGATTGCTTTCGCAATTTCTGGTGTTATGGTTGCGAGTAAGAAAAAGATGGATTTATTTGGTATAAATATTCTTGCACTATGTACAGCAGTCGGTGGAGGGATGGTCAGAGATGTACTGATCGGTGTCACTCCCCCTGTTATGTTTAGAAATCCAATCTTTGTAATCATTGCATTAGTGACTGCCAACTTGACAATTTTAATATTATATTTTCATAAGAAAACAACTAGAAAGAGTATTGAATCTCTGACAACTCAATTATTATTTATCTTTGATACTTTAGGTCTTGCTGCATTCACAATGGATGGGGTGAATGCAGGTATGGCAGTTCATACAGGAATATTTCTTCCAGCCTTCCTTGGCGTCATGACAGGTGTAGGTGGAGGTATTATCCGTGATGTTCTCGCAAATGAATTACCGCAGGTATGTGTGAAACAGATCTATGCATCTGCTTCCATCGTTGGTTCCATCATTACATGTTTATTCATAAAGTATGGAGAAACGAATACTGCAGTTATATTAGGGTTTATTATAGTTGTACTTATCAGAGTACTTGCAGCCCATTATCGATGGGATTTACCAACAATTGAATACTATGAAGACAAACAAAAATAGGTTCTCGCGTGAGAACCTATTTTTTTGCATCATCATCAATACTTGACTGGATATTTGTACAGTCCATTAAAGAGCTAATAAGCTGTGCACGATTACGTTTAGTCATTGGAACCTTTTCACCTGTAGTAAGTTCTACATAATCAGGACCAAATAAACGAATATATTCTCTATTAATCGTATAGCTTCTATGAATCTTAAAAAATTGTGTACCGAGTAATTCTTCCATCTTATTAAAAGAGACAGTACATGTAATTTCACCTTTACTTGTATATATAACTGTATTGTGCTGAAATGCCATTACATAATGTATATCCTTTAAGGGAATTAAACATGTGTGTTTACTCTTATCATTTACTAAGATTGTTTTATCTGGTTCTATCAGTTTTTTAACCATATCCTTATAATACTGATATGTAGTAGAACCCATCTTATGAGGGAATACTTCTCCTTCTTCTAGTTTTCCTATGTAATCTGGTATATTAATATGTACAATACGTCCTTCTCTTTCCTTCTCAATAGACCAGACGAATGTACATCTTTGTTTTTCATGAACCATTTCTAATGATTTCATATCAGTCATAAGAAAAAAGCGTCCAACAATAATACATATGTTCTGCTGATTAAAAACACATTGTAAATCAATATGTGTCAATTCACTTTCTGAGCATCCATTCATGACTGAATAGAAATAATTCACTAATTCATTCTTGCTAGAATAATATTGACTTGGATCAGCACCACAATAAAAAACATCATCGTCTAGATAATGGCTTAATAAACTCATATCCTTATGCCAAAATGTTTGTAAAATTTCCGTACTTGTCCCAATTAAATCATTTACCACTTTTTTCTCATATATATCACCACTATTAATTTACCAAAAATAATATTATAAGTCTCATAGTTATGTATAAAAAGTTTTTTTATTGCACGAAAAGTATTCTTTAGACTTTAATTTATTTAAATATGTAAATCATACCCCATTATTTTCGGATTTTAGTAAGTATTTTTATGACTTCACTTGTATTTTCTAATGTTTTATTATATTTGTTACTTATATAATACTCTATATCTTCAATTTAGTAAAGTAAAGCGTCTCTTGTCTCTCCATTTTCAATGGTTCCAGTGTGTCCATCTGCTATATATGTATTGACAACCTGAATACAAGCCTGTTCTCTCACAAATGAAAGTATCACTCACTTACATCTTTTTGAGCTTCACTTAAATACTCCACAAGATAATCAATCGTTTCTCCACCGCCAGGGTCAACAACCATACCATCTTCAATCTATTTTAGTCCTTCTTCTCTTCATTCATCTTTTATTCGTGCAATTATCTTACACGAATAGACTATCGCTTAAGTTTATTTTCGTAAGCAAAAAAAGTGAAGAAAACATTATTCTCCACCTCTATCATATCTTATAAATCTATTTCCTTGATACGTTAATATACCTTCTTCTCCTTCTTTTAGAGATATATAAGCATAATAATCTACAGGAAATCTCTTCATCTGTCCATCTTCTAACCCAAAACAAATATAGTACTTATGACCATTCATTTCTTTTGTAAGTACATGAGCTCTTATAGAATGAAGAGCTGAACGATTATTCTTTAACCACCATAAAATACTTTCACCAAACATATATTCCCCACCAAAAGACTAATATTTCACAGTTATTCATCTTCATCTACTGTATTAAAAAAACTTTCTAAAAATACAAATAAACAATCCATTTCTATCACCTCAATGTTTACTAGTATAGTATTTAGATATGTAATTGTTATGGACTCTATGTGTTTTTTATATGTATTTTTCATAAAGAAAATGACTTCAGATGAATGATAATCAAAGATTTTTTTCTGCACCTTGTTTCTTAACTTAATATTCTTTTTTAATCTTCTTTTTCAAAAATCAGATCCATTACTTGTACATGTCCGGTTCCACGCTGTTTTACAGGAATATATCCAACATATCGCCACCCTTGTGAAGCTCTTTTATCAATAATAGAACGATATTCATCAATACAATATACATTACCTGCACCTATTCCCCAGCCTTCTAGATTACAACTTATAGTTTCATATGCATATTTATACATGGTTTATCCTTTAACTTGTAAACTTGAAGCTATATCAATAATTAGTTTTCTGTGACATTCTGTAAATCTTGGCAAAACCTTTCATAATCAAATTTGCCTTTGGTTTTGACTTTTTTTACTGCTCTTATTACAGTATCTCTAATAATAATAACTTTTTCCTCATCTGTCGCATTATAATATTGGTCAAAGTCTATTCTAATATCAACGCTGGCACAACTTCCATTTCCAATAAATCTAACCTTTTCTTTCCACATTCCCTTTTGATACAAATCCTTTGGAGCACATTGAGGACATATACCAATTACTTTCTTGTTCCATCTTCATAAAACATCTTTTTTAAAGCAAGTTCTGTTGGAATAATGGATACAATTAGAATAATACATTGCAATAGGACAAAGATAAGAGAAATCATACTATATGTATTGTCATTAGTACGTAATAGTAATACAGAAACAAGAACTGAAAAAGCAAACATGAATAACCCCATCTTATACCAAAGTCTTCCACAGTGCTCATTCGCAAATTTCCATGTATCCATATTTTTCATTGAACGCGTTGTTCTGTATCCTACTAAACCATTTATATTTTTGGGATGTTTCCACATGATTCTTCCTGTGACAATCACAACAACAGGAATCAACAAGTTACATAAAAACAATACATACATAAGATATACCTCCTTTTGCATTTGTCTTATATCATTAATAGAAGCAGTTGTCGCAAAACTTACGACACCTGAACGATTCAATTCTTCTTTCAATGCATCCCTAATATGCTTACCTAGCGTCTTGACATGTCTCTCAAATAATTCAACCACACGATATCATTATTAACAGGCACATTAAGTTTAATTTCTTTATCTGCTATTTCAAACAAAATCTATTCGTTTTTCATAATAGATTTACCTTCTTGTTGATTAAGTTCTTTCTCCTTTACATCTTCTTATCTTTTATATAGATACAGAAAAAGAACTTTCCTATATAAGTATTATACCATTTCTTATCCACAATTGTTTTTACAACTATATTATAATATTTATCTCATTATAAAAACAGGAGTATCACCCCCGCCAATATGGGCGAAGGAATACTCCTGTCTGGGTTTATTGTAAGCATAATTCAAATAATAATCAACTATCATTTATAGAATCTTAATACCTGATATTGATAATAGTCATCCTTATCTAGATAACCAACTGAAATGCCTTTTCCATTATATGCTGTTTTACCACTACTTGATTTATCTTTTGCTTCTTCTAGTAATGTATCAATCTCAGTATCTGTTGCTTTATTGTAGTTTGCTTTAATAAGTTTTTTCGCATATGTAAGTGCCTCATCATTATACTTACTTGCCTTACTCACAAAAATAAGCATATTTCTTAATATGACAATTGATTGATGTTTTAGACATAAGACCTCCTCCTTCATACTTCTATTCTATCATTATATGACTACTCCATTTATTGCTTTTTTACGATAAAAAAAAGAACATATAATTTCTATACGTCCTTCACAAAACTGGAATTTACTTTAATAAATATTTTTCAAACGCTTTATGATTATCA
>ERZ779969.400-NODE-400-length-12195-cov-1.49901_pt1 | contig 12195 bp, 15 predicted proteins | sample MGYA00511538_ERZ779969 | MGnify/ENA primary metagenome ERZ779969 (study PRJEB29588, sample SAMEA2151391) | human gut metagenome | biome: human gut; feature: human-associated habitat; material: faeces | place: Denmark | collected 2008/2010 ... | reverse complement strand
CAAACTCTTCATTAAACTTTTTTGCAGCTTTCAATGCAGTATCAAGATAATCAGGTTCATAGGTCTTTACTTGCTTTATAAAGTCAGGATTTATTCTGTGCCCTGTTAAATTGTCGAACCAAATTTCACGACCACAATTAGGACAGACTAAGCGAAGCTTGATTATTCCGTCTTCTTCTTTCTTTGTTAAGTCTTCTGGTTCTTCAACTACAATTATTTTGTTACACCCCCGACAAAAAACGTCGAATTCCCAATCATAAGGAAATTTCTTGATTCTCATTTAGATTCCTCCTAAAAATTTTTAGATTACATATTGGTGGATTACCAAAATGCTTTAGGTTGCGTTAGTACTGACCTGGAAATTTAAAGATTACTTTATTTTTCTCACTAACACCTATTACATAAGCGGATTATTTACCATATGCACATATATATTACCATATTTTCACATTAAAATCAATAAATCAACATAAAGTGCTTATTTACCCAATCTATATAAGAATAATATATATAATTTCTTATTAGTTTGATATCTAGAGTTCTTGACAATTTTACATAATTATGGTATTATATTAATGTTCCTTAAATGCATTAATAATTGAAGTAGGAATAATTTTTCTACTTCGATGCTTATGTGGCATTAAAGGTTCTTCATTGCTTGGGGGAAGCTCTCACGAGCAAATCCAATCCCACGAGTAAAAGAAAGGTAGGCAATCATGTTAGAGTTTTGGCAGAATGGTAAGAAGATCGAAGTCAATGCAATCTATGGCAAAGGCAAAGTAGGACAAATGGTCATCTATGGGCAACGGTGTGATTGGGGAGCAAACCCAAATCCTACAATAGCACCCCTTTCTCAGTATCCGTGTCCTTCCGTTTTCACTATCGTGGAAAAAAAAGAAGGAAATCTTGATGGATATTATATCTTGAGTGACAGCAAGGGAAATCGCATCAAAATTGAATATTTTTATTCTAGTTCTGGTGCAAGTGTTCTCTACGATGCTCAGGAGTGGTTGACCTGGAATGATATGCGCGAAAAAGAAAAGTTTTCTCGTAAGCAGAGAAAAATCGAGCAGCTCGAAGGTCATGTTGAACTTCTGAAAGATATCTTGATTAAACAGGGAGCTCGCATTGTCACAGAAGCACAAGCTGAAGATTTAGGTCTTAAGTAACAAACCAAAAGGCACACTCAAATGAGTGTGTCCTTTTGGTTATTTTAATTAATTTAAACAATTAAATAAATATAATGCAACTTTATTTTGTTCAGTAGTCTCCATTTCCATAAGTTTAGCCATTGCAAACATTACAAGTTTATATTTTGCAAAGTTTATTATTGTAGTTCTATATTCTTCATCAACTTCTTTTAGCATAGCATCAAATTTTTCATAGTTTTCTTTAGTATTGTATATAAGTCCTGACCATTTGCTTTGGCTCATACATATTGCTAGTCTTAATTTATCTTTTATATCCATATCATTTATCATATTTATTAAATATTCCACTTTTTCGTTATCCATATTCTAATGACCTCCATATTAAAATCTTACATTATTTTTCTTTCTATTGTTTTTAGCATTATTTATCTCATCTTTTGGCTTAACTTTTCTAGCTATATTATTTGCAATTTCATTTTCATCATCAGTAAAAATACCATTCTTGTATAAGTCATCACTAACAATTTTATAGTTATTATCTTTGTCATAACAAATTTTTTTATGAAAATGCCCCATAATATTATGCCAAAATTCTTTAAATTTGTGTAATTGAGCTTTTATACTTTCTTTTTCTTCTCGTAGTTTGCCAATTATTTTATCTTTAGCAGATAATTCACCTTTTAAATTGTAAATTTCTTTATCTTTTTCTTCTATTTGATATTTAAGTGAACGATTTTCCTTTTCTATTTCAAAAGCACTATGTTCAAAATCTCTAATAGCTATATTTAAGTCATTAACACTTCTAACTGTTTTAGTAGTATCTTTTACATCTTTAGTAAAATTTTTAATTTTTTTGACATCTTCGTTTGAAATAACCATATTATTTTTATTAAACTTAGCAGGTTTTAAATTATCTAATATTTGATTTATATCTTTTGTTGTATTATCAAGTTTGTTAGTCTGTTTATTAGCTTTATCTAGTTTTTTCTCTTTTTCAGCAAGTTGTTTTTTTATATTTGAATAATTACTCATATCTTTAACATTTATATCTTGATTTCTGCCTTTTTGTTTTTCTTTTAATTTAATATCCATACCATAAAATTTATTAAAAGACTTTATACAAGCATTTCTCATTTTGTCTTGAATTTTAGTTAGCGATTCTTTTGTAAATAGTTGTGATTTGCCAACTTGTTTTTTCATTCCTCTAGTACAATTTTCTATTATGGGTACACCAACAATGTGCATATGTGGAGATGTTTCATCAAAATGAATAGTAGCATTTGCTATTTTAAATGTTGGTAATATCTTAATTAAGTCATTTACTTGCTCATTATATACATCAATCATTTTTAGTCTATACTGTTTGTCTTTATCTTTCCAAAAGTCCATATCTCCAAGTTCAACTATAATCTCACAAGCAAGGTCATTTTGGGATTCATTTATCTTCATAAAATAGTTATCTATTTTTCTATCATTTCTAGTTTGCTTATTATTGTATTCTATACGAGCTTCTTCAAATTCTTCTAAATATAAATCTTTTACATCATTTACAATATCATTTGTACCACGAATTACTCTTATCAAATCTTTCTCATTATCATAATCTCGTAAGTTATGCTTATTAACTTTTGATAAAGTGTTTGCATTTTGAATAGCATTATTTGAAAGAGAAGTAGTGCCAGGTACATTTCCTTTAGCAACTTTTTTTGCTGATTTACTTTTGTTTTTATCACTTCCTAAATGAAATGAATAAGCTAATTGCTGTTCCATAAAAGCACCTCCTTTGAAATTTTTTCGTAGCATAGGACTTTGACTTGTCATAAGTCCTAACCCAGTATGACTAAATTAAGTACACTTTATGAAAATTTATATTAAAGGACAGCTAAACAGATATAAAATTATAGTTCTAAAAGTAGCGAAATTAAATTTTAGGAGAATTTAGATATGGTAGAGATAACTTATCACAAAGAAGGAGATTATTTCGTTCCTAACTTATATTTAGAGAAAGAAGATTATAAAAATGATTATATTATTGGGAAATATGGGCATTTAAGATTAGAATATTTGAAAAATCATAAAAAGGCTGAATATACAATAATGTTTATGAATAAAACTTTAAGAAAACACATTGTTGGAACTGATATACAAGCAAAAGATAGACTTGAATTTCTTATGAGTGAAATGTTAAAGAAAAATCCTATTGCTGAAAATTTGAAAAATACCAATCCTTTAGAATGGACTGGACTTATGAATAATTATAAGCATTGTGCAGAAGAAATTGTATTTAAAGAGTTGATTTATTGCTAAAAATTAAAGAGCAGAGTTTATCTGAAATTCTGCTCTTTCTAAAATTTTTAATTTAATGCTCCTGACATAATTCTAAATTTAGGAGTATTGTTCCAAATTTCTTGTAGTTTACTAAAATTTTCATTGGGATTTAGCATTAGGTTAGCTAAATTGTCTAATTCTTTATATTCTTCTTCAGATAATTCAAAATTCTTATCTTGTATATATTTAGGCATATGTAAAAATATAATTTCATTATTCATTAAAGAGTGAAAATCATAAAATAATCCTCTTATAGACGCTTTTAATCCTAAAGTTGGTGGGTCAGAAGCATATAAAATAGTTTCAGGTTTATATTTGTTCTGTCTTACACCTAAATAAGCATTTGCACCAAATATAAATTTATCATAAGGGATATCATTTAAGTTAAATCCCATTTCGTGGTCTGGACAATGCTCATCTGCATCTACTAATTTCCATCTATTCTCATCTTCATCAAAATATTCAGTAATCCAATGGTCATATTCCATCGTAGTGTATATATTCAGCAAATCCACTTCTTGCTCTTGCAGATATTTCTTTTGCTTTTAATATACTAGCTAATAAAATTGCTTGACTTCTACAAGTAACATGAACTTTATCTTTAGCTTGTCTTTTCACGGTGTAATTAGGATTTTTTCTTAACAATTCTGCAAGCACACTTTGTGCTGTTGGAAATATATCATCTTCATATTCTAATCTAGTAATAGGAACATTTGTCATATCTCCCCAAAAACAATCTTTTTTAGTTCTAATATTTTTATCTCTAAATGCTACTGGGTGAATTATTTGCATTCTTTGCAATACACATAATTGTTCGATATCATTAGGTAAATCTTGTGCAAATTTTTTGTAATATCCTAAATCTGTAAAAGGACTTGTTTTTTTATAAAATTCTAATATTTCTTCTTTCTCCATATTAATACCACTCCAATACTTCGTTTAATTTTTTTCTAGGTCTTTGTTTAGGATTTTCATCTGGATAACCTATAGAAATTGCTGAAATTAGTTCCATATCTTCATGTCCTACTAATTTTGCTATTTCTTTTTGAGTATATACAATATCTCTTATCCAAAGTGAGCCTAATCCTAAATCGGTTGCTCTTAAGTAAATATGTTCTATGGCTCCACCGATTGAAAGTGAATCTCCTATAATCCAATTATCTTCATATTCTTTAAGAACTAATATAAGTACAGGTGCTTCTTTTATTATTTTTGCTGTTGCTTTAACACTACTATTAGCTTTATATATTTGTCTCTCTAAACTAACTTTTGAACTATTTTCCTTTTCCAACATAATGTCTACAATTTGATTTTTTATAGTGTTAGTTACTATTACAAATTTCCAAGGTTGTCTATTTTTGGCAGATGGCGCTAACCTTGCACAATCAATTAAGTCTTCAATTATTTTCTTAGATATCTCTGTATTTTTATATTTGCGAATACTTCGTCTATTTTTTATTGTTTCTTTTAATTCCATTTTAACTTCCTAACCTTTGCAAACATTTATAAATTCCTTGAAAATTCTATTATGATTTTCATCTATTTTATATAGACTTTCTGGATGAAATCTAACACCAATATAAAAAGTTTTGTTTCTAGATTCTATTACATCAGGATAGCTATCCTCACAAAAAGCAACTTTATCTAACTTAGGACATTCTTTTATTGTTCTCTTATGCCTAGAATTAACTTGCATTTTATCAGTTTTAACTATTTCATAAAACTTTGAAGATTTATCTATATTAATACTGTGAACATACTCATCAAAAGATTTATCATGCTTTTCTGGATTAGAAATTTTATAAGTAGTTCCTCCTAAAGCTCTTGTCCTGCACAAATACCAAGTATTGGGACATCATTTTCATAACAATATTTAGCAATTATGCTTTCATAATTATCTGTTTCTGCTCCTCCTTGCAAAATAATACCATTACATAGTTTCAATTGAGCAATTAAATTTTCTTTTTCTTCTATTGATAAATTATCTTTCCAATCATCTCCACAATAGTTTATATTAGCTTCTGTAGGTAGTATTCCAATAGCTACTCCACCATTATCAAATATTGCTTGTTTTACTTCATCCCTTATAAAAGTATCTATTTTATTTGATTTATATGTAGCATAGTGTTTTGATACAATGCCAATGATAGGTTTATTCATCGTTTTCCTCCATATTAATATTTCCCTTTAAATTCTTTATATTCTGATGCTTTCATACCTAACCAAGCCTGATATATTTCATTTGTTAAAACTGCATATTCAATATTTTTTGTTATTCCATTTTCTTTCCATACATCTGTTAATTTCCTTCTATCTACAACTCCTGTCATTCTTGCCTTAATCCAATTATCATTATATCCACGACTTCTATAATAATCAACAGCACGATTAATAGCAAGTTCTGGATCAAACACTTCATCTATTCTGTCATTTCCCATTTTAGCAAGCCAAAGCTTAAATGGTTCAGCTTTTGGACTTGGTATTGACTCTATTAGTCTTAATATTCCTTTTGTATCTAAAGTATCTGTCAAATAATTTTTTCCATCTTTTTGAGATTTCATTTTCAGTTGCACGATATTTTCGTGCAACTGACTTCCTTCTTGTTTTAGCTTTCTTTTTAAGTCACTCCAATAATTTCTTGGAATATTGCTGTCAGTTAATGCTCCAATAACATCTACAACACTAAAATAATATTCTTCCTTTTCACTATCCCAAGCACTTCTTATCTCACTGTCTTCAAAAAGATTTGATATTGTTTCTAATTTATTATTTTCCATTAAGAACCTCCTTTAATATTATAAAACGATTAGATTTCAAATTTAGCTTTATTCTCTTTAAAAAAATTATAATATATCTTCATATTTTCTAATTCATACCAATTTTTTGTTATAACAGGGATTGAATCTAAATCATATATTTTAGCATTTGGTATAGATAATAAAAATGGAGAATGTGTTGCTATTACAAATTGACATTTAAAAAATCGACTTAATTCTGATATTAACTGTATCAACTCAATTTGAAATTTTGGAGATAAGCTATTTTCTGGTTCATCAAGTAAATATAGACTATTTTCTTTTAATTCTTTATCAAAAAATTCTAATGATGTTTGTCCATTAGAAAATTCTCTTGCATTTTCTTCTATTCTACTTTTTATAAATTTACTCTGAGTTTTATTTCTAGTTTCAACTGAAATGCTTAAATCTTCTAAAGAAGAATAGTTAATAGGATTATATTTATACTGCATATATTGTTTTTCTAATTCTTGCCTTTTATTATTCTTTTCTTTATTTTCTATTCGTTTAGATAAAATATTCTCAAATATATCTTCACTAAAAATAATTTTACTTCCTAAAGGAATATTATTTTCTAAATAATATTTACATTTGGCTATATACATATCAAAATAATCAACTAATGGTTTTCTTCTGTCAATTACTTTTTTATCTGTATTAATTGTTTCAGTTATAATATTAAGTAAAGTTGATTTTCCAGAACCATTATCACCATAAAAAATTGTAATTGGAGCAAATTCTATATTAAAAAATTCCTTTTCTAAAAATATATGAAAAGGATATCCACTCCAATCTTCATTATCAAGTAGTTCAAATTTCTTCAAATATATCATTTTCATTCACTCCTCTTATTATTTATATCAAAAAATCAATGCTTTTTCAACAAAAAATGCCAAATTCATTGACTTTAAGCTAAAATCGTGGTATATATTGAGTGTATTCTAATTAGGAATACAAGAATATTGATGTCTTCTTGGGAATTTTACAATTCCTCAGATGCCAGGCGAAAACGAGTCGCATAAGGGATTGCGAGCTGGTTATTAGAAAGTGTAAAAAATTTAAAAATAATAGTAAACTTGTCCAGTATTTATAAGTAATTAAGAAAGCCATGAGTGCAAAGTTCAATATTCTATTTACATACACACTAAAAAAATGAGTACATATTTATAACTCAAATTTTGTTTGAGCTTATTAAGTTTGTATTCATAGTAGGTAAATAGAGTATTAGTATATCGCTTATGGTCTTTTTGTTGTATATATATTCTTGCCCTCTCTATTTATGCAAAACAAAAAGAACTGAATACTTTGTTTTTGGTATGTAAACAAAGTATTCAGTAAGTAAAATAATATATGTATGGATATGAATATATTATTTTATCTTGGCGAAGCCAAGCATAAATTATCTATCGAAAGATTAGATAATTTATGAGCCCTCCGCTAGGAGCCCACTGACACCTTTCCAAAATGAAGTTTTGAAAGTGTCATAGTGGGTTACATACTTTCGCAAGAAAGTTATGTAACAGCTCCCTTCGGTCGCTACTTGCTACCTACAGACAAGAGCAAAACAAATTATTCAATAGCTAGAGTAGAAACTTATACTAAAACAAGTATAACAAAAGCTGAAAGACACAACGAAAGAAAAAATAAATCATATTCTAATATGAATGTTGATTTAGAGCAAACATCTAATAATATTCATTACAAAAGATGTGAAACTACCTACAATGAGAAATTAAAAGAACTAATTGATAGTGGACAAGTATCATTAAGAGGACTAAGAAAGGATGCAAAGTTATTTGATGAACTCATATTTGATATTAACTCTGACTATTTTGAAAAACATGGTGGTTATGAATTTGCAAAAGAATTTTACGAGAAAGCATTTCACTTTGCTGAACAAGAAATGGGAACTGATAATATTATATCAGCAGTCATGCATGCAGATGAATTAAATATAGCCCTAACAGAAGAATACGGAAAACCTATTTATCATTATCATTTGCATGTTGTAGCACTTCCTGTTGTAAGAAAAGAAATTAAATGGACTAAAAAATGTAAAGATACATCGTTAATTGGAACTACAAAAGAAGTAATCAATCAAGTAAGCCACAGTAATAAATGGAAATCAGAGCAAGTACTAGATAATCAAGGAAATCCTGTATATGATAAAAAAGGAAATGCAGTTTTAATAAAATCATATAGTTTATTACAAGATAGATTTTTTAAGTATATGTCTGATAGTGGATATAAAGACTTTATTCGTGGTGTAAAAGGCAGTAATCAAGAGCATTTAAGTGATTTGCAGTTTAAAATCAAGAAAGATACTGAAAGATTAGAAAAAATCACAAATAAAGTTGAAGAAAAAGAATCTTCTTATAATTCCTATATGCAATATGATAAGCAAATTGAAGATATTTCAAATTTAGGAAAGCAAAAGCGATTTTCTAAAAAGATTGAATTAGAACAAGAAGATTATGAAAGTTTAACTGAATATGCTAAAAAAGGAATTGTTGCAGATAAAGAAATATATGAACTAAACAACAGAATTGATAATTTAAGAAATGCAGTAGACAAATGGAAATCTCTATATGATGATATAGTAGAAAAAACAAAAGATTATTTCCATGCTATAAAACTTGCACCTCAAAAGGTTACAAATTTCTTTAAAAGTTTATTTGATAAAGAAAAACAAGATGAGCTAGAAAAGCAAAAACTTGTGCAAGAAAAAATACAAGCTGAAAGAAAAGCTCGTGAAGAAGCTAAAGAAAAAGAAAGAGTTGAAAAGAAATCTCCTGAATACAAGAAAAAAAGGAGGGCTGATAGAGATGAAAGATAATAATCATAAAATAGTTATAACAGGTCTTACTAATGAAGAATATGAGTTTATTGAGAATATAAGAAAAGAACTATATAATAAACTTTCTAAAATGAACAATGAAGAATTGCTAGATTATATAAAAACTCTTTGCCCTGAGCAAGATTTGAACTTTAAAAAAAAATAAAAGGAACAACTTATAAAGTAAACACTTACTTTAGTAATACTTCCGAATATACCATATTACAGAGTTTACTAAAAATTTTTGAAAAATGAAAATTAAGTATTGAAATTTATGCTTGGAATATGGTATATTATGACTACTACTAAAGTAGAAACTATAATTTTATATCGTATTTCAAGCTGTCAAATGAAAGGAGTAAAATTATATGAAACAGCTAGAAAGCGATAAGATCACTGCTTTATACTGTCGTTTATCAAGAGATGATGAACTTTCAGGAGAAAGCAATAGTATAACAAATCAAAAATCAATTTTAAGTAAATATGCACAAGATAACAATTTTCAAAACATTAAGTTTTTTGTAGATGATGGTTATTCTGGAACAACTTTTACAAGACCTGCATTTATGGAAATGATGGGACTTGCTGAAAGTGGTAATATTGGAACAATTATAGTAAAAGACCATTCAAGACTTGGAAGAAATAGACTTGTTGTTGGACAACTTTTAGAAGAAGATTTTGTAATACTAGGTATTAGATATATTGCAATAATGGACAATATTGATAGTAGTAAGGGTTTAAATGACTTCTTACCTATTCAAGATTGGTTTAATGAAATGCATGCTAAAAATACAAGTCAAAAAGTTAGAGCAGTTCTCAAAAATAAAGGCGAATCAGGTATTTCTCTTGCTAATAATGTACCTTATGGCTATAAAAAAGATGAAACAGACAAAAGCAAGTGGGTTATTGATGAACAAGCTTCTAAAATAGTAAAAGAAATATATAATCTCTTTATACAAGGTCATGGAACTTTTGAAATTGCAAGAATACTTACTGAAAGAAATATTATGACACCATCTGAATATTTTGCAAGTATTGGAAGAACATTCCCTACTAGACTACAAACATTCAAACATCAATGGAATGCTACAACAGTAGCAAGTATCTTAGATAGACAAGAATATATTGGAGATACTGTTAATTTTAAATATACCATTCGTTCTTACAAAGACAAAACTAAGGTTAATCTTCCAAAAGAAGAATGGAAAATATTTAAAAATACCCATGAGCCAATAATTGACGAATATACTTGGAATATTGCACAGCAATTACGAAACAACAGAAAAAAGCCTACTCGTTTAGGAAAGAAAAGTATATTCTCAGGATTACTATTTTGCTATGATTGTGGTAAAAAGCTATATTTTCAATCTCCAGTAACTGACACAAAATCAAAAGACCATTACAGATGTTCCAGTTATAAGAATAATACTTCTTTATGCTCTTCTCATTATATTTCAGATGAAGTATTGCAAAGTCTTGTTTTAGAAAATATGCAGAAAGTAATTTCTTATATGAAAGATTACGAAGATTTATTTATACAGGAGCAATTAGATAAAAGTTCTAAAGAAGATGCAAAAGAATTATCTCAAAACAAGAAAGAACTTAAAAAGGCAAAGAATAGAATAATTGAAATTGATAACTTGTTTCAGCATATTTACGAAGATAATATTTCAGGAAAATTAACAGATGAAAGATTTAGGAACTTATCTTTTAATTATGATAAGGAACAACAAGAATTAAAAATAAAAAGTGAACAATTGTCAAAACAAATCAACAATACTGAAAAGAAAACAACTGATTTAACACAATTTATAAGTAATGTTAAGAAATACACTGAAATAACAAAATTAACACCAGAGATTTTAAATGAACTAATAGAAAAGATACTTGTCCATCAAGCAGAAATAATAAATGGCAAAAAAGTTCAAGAAATAGATATTTATTACAGGGGTGTTGGCATCATTTCTTTTCCAGTTAGTTTTGAATATATGAAAGTAGCAATTGAAAAAATGATAAATAAAAGAAAAACAGTTTAATTATTAAGAAAATAAGCTATGATATGGGGAAAACATTTTAGTGTACTTAACTAAAGCGTTCTCCCATATGAGTTATGACATACTATCATAACTCGGGGTCTCTGCGAGGCAATAAAATTTATCTAAATTGATAAATTTTATTCAAATTAACTATCGCCACTTTCATTTTTATTTCGTAAAAACAAAACGTGTTGCAACAATTATTCTGTATCATCTTCGCAGAATTTTACTGGCTTAACACCTACTGAAATAGTAGTGGTATCTTTTGAGTAAATTACACTATTGTTAGTTTCATCTGGAATATAATCAAATGCTGTATCAATTTCTTGCATTTGAAATTTATCTTCTTCACGAATATAAATTATTCCAAATTCATAAGTTTTCATTTTACAATCTGGATCTAATTTATAATAATCTTTTAAAGGGAACACTCTAACAATAGCGCTATTATCTTCAACAAAGTTAAAGTAAAACATTTGCTTATCTAAATAGTATGTTGCTTCAGTATAACCAACATCATAATATTGTCTTAATCTCATTATTACTTTGCCAAATTCTTCTTCAGATAAATAATTACTAAATCTTATATTACCAACCACATTACCAAATATAACTGGTTTAATAGTATTAATATAGCCTTTATCAAATAATTCTTTACATGGCTTACAAATATTTTCTCTAAAGTTAATTTGCTTAACTACTATTTCTGTACCAACTAAAGAAAGTTCTATATCATCAACATATTTCATTATAAGTTCTGCTTGTTCTTCTCTGTTATAATCTTTCCAAGTTCTAGTTCTTGCTTGATATTCTTTATCTAGTTTTATCTTATTAATAAAATCAATATCTCTTTTTAATAAAATATCTTTTGGAGTAAATCGTAGTTCTTCTACACTATCAGTAGTATCTAATTTTCGCAAACAAAAAAATCAACCATTTTACTGATTGATTTTTGTATCTGTAGTTCGAACAGATTCGTTATTGGCTGGGCTGGCAGGATTCGAACCTGCGCATGGTAGAGTCAAAGTCTAATGCCTTACCGCTTGGCT
>ERZ779969.399-NODE-399-length-12264-cov-1.7791_pt1 | contig 12264 bp, 6 predicted proteins | sample MGYA00511538_ERZ779969 | MGnify/ENA primary metagenome ERZ779969 (study PRJEB29588, sample SAMEA2151391) | human gut metagenome | biome: human gut; feature: human-associated habitat; material: faeces | place: Denmark | collected 2008/2010 ... | reverse complement strand
TCGTTTCCTTTAACGGAACAAGTGAAAACGAATTGCTTCGTATCGCTGCCTGTCTGGAAGAGCATTTTCCACATTCAATCGCAAAAGCCGTAGTGGATGCGGCAAAACGAAAAAATCTGGATCATGAAGAGATGCATTCAGAAGTAAAATATATCGTAGCGCATGGAATCTCGACAACAATTGGAGATTCCAAGGCGATCATCGGCAGTTATCATTTTGTATTTGAGGACGAAAAATGTACGATACCGGAGGGGATGGAAGAAGTATTTGAGAATCTTCCGGCGGAATATTCCCACCTCTATCTGGCGATCGATAACGAGCTTGCGGCAGCAATCCTGATCGAGGATCCGTTAAGGGAAGAATCTGCAGATATTGTAGAACGGTTAAAGTCGGTTGGAATCTCCAAGGTCGTTATGATGACCGGTGACTGTGAACGGACTGCAAAGGCAATCGCAGAGCATGTCGGTGTCGATGAATATTATTCAGAGGTACTGCCGGAGGATAAGGCTGCATTTGTAGATCGAGAGAAGGCAGCAGGCAGAAAGGTTATCATGATCGGTGATGGTATCAATGATTCGCCGGCACTTTCAGCAGCAGATGCAGGCATCGCGATCAGTGATGGTGCGGAGATTGCCAGAGAGGTTGCAGATATTACGATCGATGCGGACAGTCTGGATGAGATTGTGACATTGAAGATACTTGCAAATCTTCTTATGAAACGGATTCACAGAAATTATCGTTTTATCGTAGGGTTTAATACCGGGCTGATCGTGCTTGGAGTTGCGGGTGTGATCGCACCGACAACATCTGCACTTCTGCATAATACATCAACCTTGATGATCGGATTAAACAGCATGAAAGACATGTTGCCCGAGTTATAATAGATGTGCTATACTATCTCCATGTGTTTCAGGTGCGGAAGAAAATCTGCATTTTAGACATATGGGGATATTATTATATAGAAAGAGTTATACGAATATGCCGGAATCAAATCTTACAAAGAAAGCGATTGCATTAAGTGCAAAAGAACTGACAAAAGAGAAACCATATGACAAAATATCGATCAGTGATATCGCAGACCGATGTGGAATCAAGAGACAGACATTTTACTATCATTTTCAAGATAAATACGAACTGTTGGTCTGGATCTATTTTAATGAATTATTTGCTCCTAATATGGAGGGGATATCCTTAGAGAACTGGGATGAGAAATTAGGCGCGATCCTCACACAGATGCAGGAGGAGAAAAAGTTCTATATTAACACGATCAAACATGCAGAGGATTATATTATCCAGTATATGCTTGAGGTTGCAGAACAGACCTTTGAAGAGGCAATTGATAAGTTAGACGAGAAATCTCATCTGAAAAACGAGGAACGCGGCATATTTGCCCGGTTCTTTGCATATGGGATCTGTGGGATTATCGTTGAATGGGCAAAGGGTGGTATGAAGATGGCACCGGAGAAGCTGGCTGATTATATGAGGGAGATGCTTGAGAAGTGTAAGCAGGCAGTCTATATATCCGATCATGACAGACAGTAACAGAAGCCGGACAGACCTTGGTGAACAGACAGTACAGAAAATGATAGAATTTATCAGGTGTTCAGGCTTTTTTTATACTTATTTTAGAATGCGTTTTGACATTTCCGGATAAATGTCAAAAAAATTGTCAACCCTAAAATCTTGTATAATTACAAACAAACAAAATAATCATATTCTATGAACGGAAGCAAGAAAAAGGTTTCCGTTCATTTTTTGTATTAACGAAAGGATTGATTCTATGAACAAATTTGGAAAGGCGATCGTAAAGCTTCGTGTACCGATCTTAATTATCAGTATCCTGCTTTTGATCCCGGCAGCGATTGGTTTCTTGAAAACCAGAGTAAACTATGATGTACTTTCATATTTACCAAAGGATATCGAAACCATGAAAGGTCAGGACATTCTGGCGGATGATTTCGGAACGGGTGCTTTCTCCCTGTGCCTTGTAGAAGGGATGGACGATAAAGATGTCGTCAAATTAAAAAAACAAATGGAACAGGTAGACAATGTTGATTCTGTAATCTGGTATGACTCGATTATGGATATTGCTATTCCGGATGAGATTTTACCGAAAGATATCAGAGAGGCATATCGTAATGATGATTGCACGATGATGGCAATTATCTTTAAAACAACAATGTCTTCCGATGAGACAATGGAAGCGATCACTCAGATCAGAAAGCTTGCAAGTAAGCAGTGTTTCATCAGCGGAATGTCAGCTGTTGTAACGGATACCAAGGATCTGTGTGATAAAGAGGTTCCAATCTATGTAACCATAGCAGTTATCTTATCGCTGATCGTATTATCACTGACTATGGATTCCTTCCTCGTACCGATCTTTTTCTTATTAAGTATCGGTATGGCGATTGTATATAACTTGGGAACAAATGTATTTAAAGGAGAGATCTCCTACATAACACAGGCACTTACCGCAGTCCTGCAGTTGGGTGTAACAATGGACTACTCGATCTTCCTGTGGCACAGTTATCAGGAAGAGAAAAAAGTAAATGGCAAAGAGAATAAAGAAGCTATGGCAGATGCAATTGCTTCCACCTTCTCATCTGTTATCGGTAGTTCGATCACAACAGTAGCAGGTTTCGTTGCACTGTGCTTCATGACCTTTACCTTAGGCCTTGACCTTGGTATCGTTATGGCAAAGGGTGTTGTTATCGGTGTTATCTGTTGTGTAACCGTACTCCCATCCATGATCCTGATCTTTGATAAGCCGATTGAAAAGACCTGTCACAGAGCTTTACTTCCTAAGTTTGATAAGCTTAGCAAATTTATCGTGAATAAGTACTGGATCTTCCATATCTTATTCCTGATCCTTCTGGTTCCTGCGTTATATGGTTATACACATACAGATGTTTACTATAATCTCGACAGCTCATTACCGGAAGATCTTCCAAGTATTCAGGCAAACCAGAAGCTGGAAGAAGAATTCAATATGAACTCTACACATATGATCCTGCTTGACAGCAATCTGGATGAAAAGAGTATTAATAAAGTTATTTCAGAAATTAAGAATGTCAAGGGTGTTAAGACTGTACTTGGTCTGGAATCTGTAGTTGGTCCTATGATTCCACAGAGTATGATTCCACAGGATTTGAAATCCAAGCTTGACAATGGCGAATGGAAGCTGATGTTAGTCATGTCAGAATACAAAGTAGCAAGTGATGAAGTAAATACACAGTGTGATGAGATCAATACGATTCTTCACAAATATGACAGTAAGGGTATGCTGATCGGTGAAGCTCCTTGTACAAAGGATCTGATCGAGATCACAGATAAGGATTTTAACACAGTAAGTACCGTATCCATCGGTGTTATCCTGCTGATCATCTTATTCGTATTCAAATCAGTATCGCTTCCGATCATTCTGGTATGTGTAATCGAATTTGCAATCTTTATCAATATGGGTATTCCTGCATTTACAAATACAACATTACCATTCATCGCATCCATTGTTATCGGTACGATCCAGCTTGGTTCTACCGTTGACTATGCGATCCTGATGACAACAAGATATAAGAGAGAGAGAAGTAATGGCCTTGCTAAGAAAGAAGCAGTTACAGTTGCACTTCAGACATCTATGATTTCCATTATCGTAAGTGCATTAAGCTTTTTTGCCGCAACCTTCGGTGTTGGCTGTTACTCCGAGATCGATATGATCAGTTCTTTATGTACGTTGATGGCAAGAGGAGCTATCATCAGTATGTTTGTCGTCATCTTCCTGCTTCCTGCAGCGTTGATGTTATTCGATAAGCTGATCATCCATACAACAATCGGATTCAAGGGTATTACCGGCAAACAGAAAGCAGCTTATGCCGGAGCGGGAAATGTTGATCCGGCTTCGGAACAGAAAACGGCAGATGATGATGATTTCCTGAATGAAGACAGACCATTTGCAAAGAAGAAATCCGGAAACTTTGATAACTATGATTTTGATGACAGTTACAGTGACGATGATAAATATATAGATGTAAATAATGATTCCAATGGTCCTGCTGACCGGCAGTAGTAAATTAGGAGGTAATTAGTATGAGTTATAAAAATATGAAAGCAAGAAAAAGATTTATGGCGATCGCTCTGAGTGGTGCAATGATGTTATCCGTTACAGGCAGTACAGCAACAGGAGATGTACAGACATTAGAGAACCCGGAGATCATGAGTAAGAGCGATGAAGAATTGTCAGATGTACTTGAGAATTCTATCGGACTTTCCGAGAATACAGACAGTGATAAAGATGAAACCGTTTACGTTATTGCTGATGCAGCAGGTAATAAGCAGGACGTTATCGTCAGTGAGTGGTTAAAGAACACAGATGGTGAGGCAACCATTAAGGATAGCAGTAACCTGACTGATATCGAGAATGTAAAAGGCGACGAGACATTTACAGAGAATAATGGAGAACTTGTATGGAAGGCAGATGGCAATTCCATTTATTATCAGGGCAAGTCAGAGGAGCAGGTTCCTGTAGAAGTTAAGGTTACTTATTATCTGGATGATCAGGAGATCACACCGGATCAGCTGGCAGGCAAGAGCGGCAAGGTAAAGATGAGATTTGAATATGTCAATAATTCAAAGAGTGGAGATGTATATACTCCTTTCCTGATGGCAACCGGTATGATCTTATCAAATGACAAATTCTCAAATATCAAGGTTGAGAATGGTCAGGTTGTAAATGATGGAAACAACAGTATCGTTGTTGGTATGGGTATGCCCGGCCTTCAGGACAGCCTGGATCTGCAGAAGTTAGATGTTGAGATTCCGGATTACTTTGAGGTTACAGCAGACTGTACAGATTTCTCTCTGGATATGACAATGACGGTTGCTTCTACCGGATTCTTATCCAAGGACAGCGATAACAAGGATCTGAAGGGTGCTGAATCTGATATCAACGAACTGGTCGACACATACAGTGAAGGTATGAATTCTCTGGTATCAGGAATCAAGGACTACACAGATGGTGTGTCTTCTATGTCAAATGGTATCTCACAGGTAAAGACCGGTGCAGATGATCTTTACAAGGGATCTCTTACATTGGCTCAGGGCGTTGACTCAGCTACAACAGGTGCAGGTACATTAAAGGCAGCATTTGAAGGTGATAATGGTGTTTTATCAGGATCAAAGCAGATCAGTGATGGACTGGCAAAGTTAAATAAGGCAGTAAAAGGAATCAACCTTCCAACCAAGACAGAATTAAGTGACAAAGAGAAATCAGCGATCAAGAAAACGATCACAAATAATATTACAAATAACCTGACAGCAAACAAAGATAAGATTGCAGCAAGCGTTGACAAGGATGCAGTTTCTGCCGAGGCACAGAAGAATGGTCAGGCAGCAGCACCATCTAAGGATGCGGTTATAAAAGAGGCGCAGGCATCAGCACCATCTGCTTCTACAGTGGCAGCTGAAGCACAGGCAGCAGCTCCTTCTGCTGCAACAGTAACAGCAGAAGCACAGGGAAAGTTTTCAAGTTATTTCGCTGATTTCTTATCAGCATATACAGATGCAACAGGTACACAGCCGGATGAAGCAACACAGAATGCTTTGATGGCAGCATTTGCAACTGCATATGGTGATGTATACGGAGCAGCTTATAAGTCAGGCTATGGTAGCGCATATGGTACAGCTTATCAGTCAGCATATGGTACAGCTTATGTAGAAGGTTATAAGTCAGGTTATGCGACAGCATATCAGGATGGTATCTCATATGGTGCAAATCTGGTACTTAGTAAGTTAAGCTCATTCAGTTCACAGCTTACAACATTAAAGACCAGCGTTGGACAGCTTGCAACAGGAGCATCCGCACTTAATTCAGGATTAAAGAAAGTATATTCAGGAACAAAAGACCTGTATACCGGTATGGTTAAGTTGAATGGTGGTGCAGGAAGCTTGTCCAAGGGTGCAAATACTCTGAAAGAAGGAGCAGGCACATTAAAGGATGGCGCAACAAAGCTTACAGATGCAAGTGGCGATTTAAAGGATGGCAGCAAGCAGTTATCAGATGGTACAGATAAGATCGTTGATGCAGTAAATGATGCAGAAAATGATCTGGATTCTCTGTCAGAGAAGTGTGATAAGGTCATCAAGGCCGGTGAAACTTACGAGTCCTTCGGTGGAATCTCAGATGATATGAAGGGCAGCGTTAAGTTCATCATCAAGACAGATTCGATCAGCAAGTAATTAACAAATGAAAATCGTTTGCCCTATAAAAAGTATTGGTTGGATTTTGTTTACGATTTAAGACAAAAGGATACCTTGTTAGGACATCCGCAGTAGGAAAAAAGAATATAGTTTGACATAGGGGCTCCGGTTTCGCATGTTTTTCAATGAATCAATCCTTGAATATATGCCGGAGCCCTTTTAATGTGTACTAAGTGCATTTCCGGTTTTGTATTCTGAATATGCCGATTACTTCCTCCTGATAAAATCTCTACATGAGACGCACTTGTTTTTCAATTTGAAACACATGCCTGATGCGCACCTGCTCCGTTCTAACTCGATCTTCGATCTCAAACAAGCACCCGCAGATGCTGGCAATGTGTTTCAAATTACGAAAAACTGCGTGAGTGTCGTTATGTAGAGGTTTTATTATACGGAAGCAACGGCAATTATGTTATATGAACCGGAAATGCCGGTTGCAACATGTAAAGGCGTCAAGCAGATTTAGTGTTTAGCCGAAAATACAGCGGCTGTCATAAAAAAAAGCTTGACATATATTTATATTAGATGTAACATAACGATGTTATGTGAATGACTGTTCATATGTTGAAATGGAATAGAACTGGTGGTGAGATGAGATGAAGGACGATCGGGAGACAAAAGAAAAGCTGCTTGCAAGCGCAGAGCATGAATTTATGGAGAAGGGCTATCAGGGCGCATCCCTCCGTAATATCTGTAAGAATGCAGGTGTGACGACCGGCGCATTATATTTCTTCTTTAAAGATAAAGATGATATATTTGCTTCACTGGTGGCACCGGTGCTTGGAAGTATCCGTACGATGATGGAAGCACATATGCAGCAGGAGTTGCAGGAGGTAAAAGGCGAGCTTCAGGAGGGGCAGGATGATTTCAGCGATGACGTCTATGCATCCCGGCGGATCATTCATGAACTGTATCAGAACTATGACCGGGTACAGCTTCTGCTGACGAAGAGTGCAGGATGTATTGATGAATTTGTGGCATTTACAGAGAAGAATTACCGGATGCTGGCAGACGCACAGGCAAAGGTGTGTGGAGTTGCTGCACCGGATGAATATACGATACACTGGATGGCACATATGCAGATCGATGCATTTGTCCATTTGCTGACACATGAACCTGATGAAGAAAAAGCAGTTGCCCATCTGGGAGACATATTGAAATATCTGCTTGCCGGATGGTATGCACTGTTTCAGAGAGATGAATAGATAACAAAAAGCTATGTGAAATTTTATTTTGCATAGCTAAAAAAATGATAACAACATAACGGTGTTATGTAAGCGCAAAAAATAACAGGAGGAAGCGAGTATGTATTTAGAGGTATCAGATGTAAAAAAAAGTTATGGAGAAGGTGGAAGCTACATACAGGTTTTAAAGGGAGTATCCCTTCAGGTAAAGCAGGGCGATATGTGTGTCATTCAGGGAACCAGTGGTTCCGGTAAGTCTACGTTATTGAACTGTATCGGTGGTCTGGATACGATCGAATCCGGTTCGATCAAGGTGGATGGAACCGAGATTGCAGGTATGAAAGCAGATGAATTATCCGATTACAGGAGAGATTATCTGGGATTTATCTTCCAGTTCTATAATCTGGTACCAAACCTTACCGTGCGGGAAAATATTCAGGTCTGTGAATATCTGACAGATCAGCCGCTTAATATGGATGAGTTGCTTGAGATACTGGGACTGACAGAGCATCAGAATAAGTTTCCGGCACAGTTGTCCGGTGGTCAGCAGCAGAGATGTGCGATCGCAAGAGCACTGATCAAAAATCCGAAGCTGCTCTTATGTGATGAACCGACCGGAGCACTTGATTCCAAGACATCAAGGGATATCCTGATCCTTCTGGAGAAGATCAATGCGACCTATGGAACGACAATGTTGATTGTAACGCATAATAATTCCATTAAGAATATGGTCGATCAGGTCGTGATCGTAAAGGATGGTCAGATTAGGAAAGATTATTACAATGAGACAAAGGTACCGGCAGCAGAATTGGAGGATTTGTAAGATGCAGAAAGTATTGAGAAAAAGGATTTGGAGAGATTTCAAAAGCAACCTTCCAAGATATCTGGCATTGTCCCTTCTGATCATACTTGCCATGTATCTGGTAGTCAGTCTGGTCGGCGCAGCAGAGACGATCATTCGCGGAAGTGAGAATGCTGACAGCAGACAGTGTGTTGAGGATGGAGATTTTTCATTGTTCGTACCGATGAAGGATGAGGAAATGGAAGATCTGGAAGCCGATGGTGTGACGATCGAGCCACAGTTCTATATGGACTATGAGATCGACGAAGATCATACGCTCCGTATCTTTGCAAACAGAGATGAGATCAATAAGATTAATCTGGTAAAAGGTACACTTGCAGAAAAGAAAAATGAGCTGGTGGTAGAACGCCAGTTTGCAGAGAAGAATAATATATCATTAGGTGATGTGCTTACATTTGGCGGACGGGAATTTACCATTACCGGAATCGGGACAACACCGGATTATGATAACGTATTAAAATCTCTGGGAGATACCGGATGCGACTGCCTGCATTTTGGTACAGGATTTGTTGCAGCTGACGTATACGATACACTTCGTGCAGAAGAAAAAAGTATAAAGTCAGAGGAATATTATTATGCATACCGGTTAAATGGTGCTATGACGGACGATGAATTAAAAGACCGTTTGGAGGATCTGGAGTTCTCATCAGGAGATGTAGAGGATCCATTTTTCCAAGAATACTGGAATCGTACGATGGGACAGAAGGACGATCTGACCGATGGTATTCAGGAGCTGTTAGATGGAGTAAAAGAGTTAAAGGACGGACTTGCTGAACTGACCGATCATAATTTAGAGTTAACAGATGCATCGGGAGAAATCTTTGAGGCTTATCTGAAGGAGGCAAATAAGACCTTAAAGAATTATGGTGTAGAAGAACTGACAAAGGATAATTTTGAGACTGTTCTGCAGACTGAGATTGATGGTGCAGACAATGCAATTCTGCGTTTCTCTTATAAAGATCTGTTGTCACAGTTAAAGGAGCTTAAGGCATTTGACGATGGAATTATAGAATATACAGACGGAACAAAAGAAGCTGAAGATGGTTCCAATGAACTGCTGGATGGTATTCAGGAGTTAAAGGATGAGACAGATGATATGATCGATGACATCTTCTCAGAGGATGCACAGAACCTTATGACTTTTGTAAAGGCAGGGGATAATGCGAGAATTCAGGCGGCTTCCGGTGATCAGGAATTATACCGGAGCGTTGGTACGATCGCAGGTGCGATCCTGTTGATACTGATCTCTTATGTATTATCAGTGTTCGTTGTACATTCGATCGATCAGGAAAGTGCCGTTATCGGTGCGTTATATGCACTTGGGGTAAAGAGAAAGAATCTGATGGCACATTATGTAACACTTCCGACTGTGATCACATTTGTTTCAGGTCTGATCGGAACACTGCTTGGATATTCAAGCCTTGGTGTGCCGATCCAGATGCAGGACTGCTACAACTATTATTCCCTTCCGGATCTGGATGTTATCTATATGCCATATCTGTTCATTTATGGAATCGTGGTTCCACCGGTTATTTCTATAATCGTTAATTCACTGGTTATCCGAAAGAGACTGTCGAAGCCGGTTCTTACAATGATCAGGAATGAGCAGAAGGTTGGTAAGGGCAAGAATATAAAGCTTGGAAATATGAGCTTCATGAATCTGTTCAAGATCCGCCAGATGCTTCGTGAGAGCCGTACCGGATTTACGGTAGTATTTGGAATGTTTGTAAGTCTTCTGCTGGCGATGATGTCACTGGAGATATATACTTACTGTGCGAATGTAAATCGTGATTATGTAAATGATACAAAGTATGAGTATATGTATACCTACAAATATCCGACAGAGGAAGTTCCGGAAGGTGGATATGAGGCATATGCAAAGACACTGAAAAAGAAAATTTACGGTTACAACTTTGACATAACAGTTATGGGACTGACAGAGAATAATCCGTTCTTTGATGTGGATCTGTCAGATTCATCCAGTAAGGTTGCGATCAGTTCTTCGATCGCTTACAAATACGGTCTGGATGTTGGTGATATTCTGACACTAAAGGATGATGAAGCAGATAAGATCTATGCATTTGAGATCGCATCTGTTGCGCAGTATGCTCCATCCTTTATGGTATTTATGCCATATGACAAGGCGCTTGAGTTATTCGACGAACCGGAGAATTATTTCAATGTTGTATTTTCCGACCATGCACTCGATGTCGAGACCGGAAGATTATATGCAACAACGACAAAGACCGATGTGAAGAAGGCTGCCGGTATCTTCTCGGATATAATGCAGGGAATGATCCTTACGATCGGAGAAGTATCTGTTCTGATCTTCATTGTTGTTATGTATCTGATGATGAAGGTTATGATAGATCGGTCTTCTTTCAACATTGCGTTGATTAAGATCTTCGGATACCGGAATAAGGAAGTGAAGAAGATGTATCTGGATGGTAATTTCTATATCATAACGATAGGCGCATTGATTTCGATTCCGCTGACCAAATGGATCATGGATGTGGCTTATGAGCCTGCCTTTGTTCCGAATATTGCCTGCGGTATCGACAAGTCCTTCCCATTCTGGATGTACCTTGCCATCTTCGCAGGTATCCTGATCCTGTACTTCATCATCAACCATCTGCTGATCCGCAGAATCCGCAAGATGGTGCCTGCTGAGGTTCTGAAAAACCGCGAGTAGGGGGAAGGGTGAGAAATTGTCTCTATCAGTTACAGCTGCAAGATATATGCACTACAGAAAACATGCTCATTTTTCTATTCGAAACACATGCCTGATTCGCGTCTGTTCTGTGCAAACTCGCTCTTCGAGCTCAGACATGCACCCACAGACGCTGGCAATGTGTTTCGCATGACGAAAAATAGAGCAATTGTTTTCATAGCAGTTGCATATATCCTGTAGCTGTAGCAGAAGGAAACAATTTCTCGCTATAGCTATAAGTTATATAACTTGCTGGAAATGTATATGTATTTTACTTAAAATATATAATGCTACTTTGGAAATTCAATGGACTCAGTCATTATTTAGAAGAATCAGAAATTACCATTTACAGTTGTATGATGCATACTGGCAGAAGAAAATTACAGCCATCAGTTCCAACTGTATGCTATATCACTGTTCAAAAAAACAATTGCTCAGTTTGTCGTTATTTGAAACACATTGCCAGCAGTAGCGAGTGTATGTCTGAGCTCGAAGAGCGAGTTTGCACGGAGCTACTGCGAATAGGGCATGTGTTTCAAATAGAAAAACGAGCATGTTTTTTGAATAGTGGTATATAGCATACAGTTGGGACTGATGGCTGTAATTTTCCTTATAGGTATACAACTGGCAGTTGTCAGAAAAAGTGGGTCTGTGGTAAACTGGCAGTGTAGGCACATGCCTGCGGATAGTATATATCAGGAGGATATTGCATGTTATTAATAAAGAACGGTAGGGTCGTTGATCCTGTGACAAATACAGATCGGAAGCTGGATGTGCTGGTTGATGGTGCGGTGATCACAGAAGTGGAACAGCAGATAGATCTGGAAGTATGCAGGGAAAAGTATGGTACAGGTGATGTTCGCGTGATCGATGCGGAAGGTCTGGTGGTTGCACCGGGGCTGGTCGATACCCATGTACATTTCAGAGATCCGGGCTTTACTTATAAAGAGGACATCGAGACCGGAGCAGAGGCTGCCGCTTATGGCGGATTTACGACGGTTATCTGTATGGCAAATACGAAGCCGGCAGTTGATAATGTAGAGACACTTGAGTATATTCAGAGAAAAGGGGAAACGACCGGGATCCATGTGATCCAGACGGCGACCGTTACAAAGGATCTGAAGGGAAAAGAACTTGTAGATATGGAACTGCTGGCAGAACATGGTGCTGCCGGATTTACAGATGATGGTATCCCGATCATGGATGAAGAAGTTTTAACGGAGGCAATGCTTCGTGCGAAAGCGCTTGGTCTGCCG
>ERZ779969.396-NODE-396-length-12335-cov-1.65399_pt1 | contig 12335 bp, 12 predicted proteins | sample MGYA00511538_ERZ779969 | MGnify/ENA primary metagenome ERZ779969 (study PRJEB29588, sample SAMEA2151391) | human gut metagenome | biome: human gut; feature: human-associated habitat; material: faeces | place: Denmark | collected 2008/2010 ... | reverse complement strand
ATAACGAATTCCTGTGTAGGATGTTCATCTCTTAAGTTATAAAGCTGTTCATCTACACCTGGATTATCATAAAAGAATCCATGACAGAATGCTCTATTGGCTGCTTTTTGTAGTTCATCTTCATATTTCTTTGAATCTGCAAAATGATCAGGATCAGCACAATATGTATCAATGAGCTTTCTATAAGTAGATACAACTGTCGCAATATAATGAACAGACTTCATACGCCCTTCTATCTTGAATGAATCCACACCACATTCTATTAATTCACCAATATGATGAATGAGACACATATCCTTAGAAGACATAGTAAATGGGAAATCTTCATTAATAGATTGTCCATTCTCTTCTAAATCATAATACCATCTACAACTTTGTGAACAGCCACCTCTATTGGCGTCTCGTCTAGAATAGTAGTTAGATAACATACAACGACCACTATAAGAAATACACATTGCACCATGTATGAAGTATTCTAAATCAATATCAGGGGCATTTTTTCTAATGTCCTTCAAGTCAGCAAAAGTTGTTTCACGACCTAGTACGACTCGATCCATTCCCATATCTTCAAAGAACTTAACAGCAGATGAATTAGTGACTGACATTTGTGTAGAGACATGTACTTCTAGCTTTAAGTCCATACTTTTCGCAAGATTCATAATATATGGATCTGCGACAATAATAGCTGTAACACCTGCATCATCTAATGCCTGTAAGTACTCTTTAATACCTTCTAGGTTATCATGATGAAGGATGATATTACATGTAACATGGATTTTAGCACCATATTGATTCGCAAACTGTACAGCTTCTTTAATATCTTCTATAGAGAAGTTAGATGCCTGTGATCTTAAAGAGAATTCCTTGCCACCAATAAATACTGCATCTGCACCATAAATAATAGCTGTTTTAAGCTTTTCTAGGTTTCCTGCAGGGGCAAGTAATTCTGGTTTTTTCACAATCACACGACGACCATCAATAATCTTACTTATTGGCTGCATCTTCTAGATCCCTCCTCTTTACATCTTCAAGACGATAAATTGTATCATCATATAAGAAACCACGATCAAGAGGTTTTGAAATCTTTCTTAATAAAGGAAGATATTCTTTTACTTCTTTGTCATATGTTCCTCTTTCTAGGGCTTTAAGACAATCACAATACATACTAGTAACTTCTATAGCTTCTCTTGAATCCATAAACATTGTTTCAATATAAAGGTAATCAAAGTCCTTTAATGTATTGAATAAGTCCAATGTATATAGTCTAGATTTGCTGAATACAGCCGTTCCACGAGTTGTTTCATATATATGACATGGGAAATCCTGTCCACGTGGATTAATTGTGAGAGCGTCTTTATTATGGCTTAATGTTGTATTGCTTGCTTTTTCATAATTAGAGATCAAATGTCTCTTACTCATCATCATATACTGTACACCATGGCCTAAAACAAATAATGGCATATCACAGTTCTTACGTATTTCTAGCTGTTCCTTTAAAGATATTTCTTTAGAAACAAAAGCACCAGAAATACCATAATGAGATAAAGTATTCAGTGTACTTGAATTGGTATTAAGAGTTAAAGGATGATAAATCATCTTAAAATCATAACCCTTTTGATTCACCATACGTAATACACCAAAATCCTGGAAAATTAATCCATTGATTCCAATATCATGTAACGCATCAATATGCTTTTCTAGTCCTTCTAGATCATGTTCATCATACATAGCATTCACATAAACATAAAGTTCTTTTGCCTGTTCTTTGATTTCTTTCAATTCTTCAATAGAAAACTTCACTGGTGTCAAAACACTATAGTCTGATCCATAATCAAAGAAACACCCATATCAACATAATCATGAAGATATCCACGATCATTTAAATTAATTGCGATTTTCATTTTGATCCTTTCTAGTAATGATACATAGACCATCACCTACCTGCACATAATGTGCATCATACTCTTCATTAGAGAAGATCCAGTCTTTAAAACGTTTGATTTTTCTTACAAGAGCACGTGTGTTTCTATTCTTAATATTTGGTATATCAAAAATCATACCATGGAAATCTAGATTATCCACTAACACAAAACCATCTTCCTTTAAATAAGGAACATATTTTTCAAAGAAACGCTGATACTGCGCTTTAGCTGCATCAATAAAAAGACAATCATAAGGCGCATGATTCAACAATGTATCATCAAACTCTAATGCATCTTCATGATAGATTGTGATGTTGTCTTCCTGATGGAAATCCTTAATATTTACAACTGCTTCCTGATAACGTGTATCATCTCTTTCAATTGTATCAACATGAAGACCTTTGACATGAGTTGCCATCATTAAAGATGAATACCCAATGGCACTTCCAATCTCTAATACAGACTCTGCATTTCTTTTATTTAATTCATCAATAAGGTATTCAATACCTTCTTTTTGCATAATAGGCACGTCTTTCACAAGTGCATATTCTTCTAATTCATAAAATGATTTCATTAATACCACTTATTCTCCTTCACTGCTTTTTGATGTTCTTCATATGTCTTTGAATAGATGACAGTCCCATCTTTCTTCGCAAAGAAGAATAAATAATCAGATGGTGTGTAGTTTGCGACTGCATCCATAGTCTTTTGTGGGACACATGCAATAGGACCAATAGGAAGTCCTGCATATTTATATGTATTATAAGGAGAATCAGTCTTAGTCATCTTAGTAGTAACTTTGACACCTGTTCTATTTAATGCATAGTTGACAGTAATATCTGACTGTAATCTCATACCAGTCTTTAAACGATTGATAAATACACCCGCAATGGCTGGACGATCTTTATCAAATAAAGATTCTCTTTCTACGACTGAGCATAATGTTAAGAATTGATGAGGCGTATAGCCAAGCTTAGTCATTGAATCCTTATAAGGTGTCAAATGTTGATCCATATAATCCAGCATTTCTGTTGTGACTTTTTCTATTGTTGTAGATTTATCATAAAGTACATATGTTTCAGGATAGAGATAACCTTCTAATGGATATAAAATACCCTTTTGAAGAATGTCATCTGTCAAGAACCAATATTTAGAAATGAGTTCTTTTAAATAAGTCTGATCAGACCATTTATCCAATACTTCTTGTTCTGATTTACCAGTTACATTTGCAACCTTTTTAGCTGTCTGAGGAATAGTAATTCCTTCAGGGATAGTTAAGGAAGACTTCACAACATAAGAGCTGTTCATCTTTGACATGATGCTATACATCTTTGAAAGAGACATGTTCTTATTCAAATTGTAAGTTTGAGAGATAACTGAAGGCTTATGAATCTTTAAGTAAACCTTAGCCACCAATTTATTTTTTATTAAGCCTTTTGAATCTAATGTATTTAAAACTGTATAAGCATTTTCACCTTTCTTTACAGTTACCTGTACCACTTCACTTTTAGAAGAGACATGTCCTTTACCACTTATGTAAAATAAGCCTGTACCACCTATTAATAATACAACTACAAGGACTGCCGCTATGATTTTCTTTTTCATACTTACATCTCCTTTTCCTTAACCATTATATAGAATTAACCCGATAATTACCATAAGAAAAATAAGGCATGAAAATGCCTTATTTAACTACACGTAAGTTTTCTGTACCTTTTTCCATACATACTGGGGCATGGATTGTGAACTGGTGATGTGTTTCATATAAAACAGCACGTTTTTCATCTTCTTTGATTTCAAAGCTTTCAAGTGATCCACCCTGTTTACATGCAACAAGTAAGTACTTATCTCTAAATAAGAGTAGAGACTTAGGTCCTTCATCTGTTTCCATACAATCAGCTCTTGTAAGCTTTCCAGTTTCTTTATCTCTTTCAAAGGCAACAATTGTATCATCACCTTTATTGATTACAAAGATAAACGTCCATTTTCAGTAATAACCATATCCATTGGTGTATTGACACCATCATATTCATCCTTAGAATAAGTCATCACTTCATCTACTAAAGTAAACTTATTATGCTTTACAGCATAACATGTAATAGTGCTTGAGATTTGATTGAGGATATAGGCAAATTTACGGTTACTAGAATAAACAAGTTTTAATGGTCCACTTCCAGGGTTTAACTTAAATGATAATTCTTCATCCTTAGTAAGTTCACCCTTTTCACCTTCAGTAAAGAAGATGACTTCATCACCACCTAAATCAGTGACAATAAGTTTTGTATTATCTGGAGTGAATGTCATAAATGTAGGATGAGATTCAGTTTGTTTGACTGGATCAATACTATGACCATCTAGTTTTACTGTTTTTGATACCCTAATGATTTTAGAAGTCTTAATTGGTATAGTGACTATTTCACCATTATAATAATCAATCGCATAAGCATAATCACGATCTTTATTTAAGACAGTCTGGATATATGTACGTCCTTCATTACCGATTCTTGCTGCAAGTCCTAACTGAGTTTCCATGCAGGCATACTGCCAGATACCACCATCCTGAGCACGTCCTGTCCCATTACGGTAAGTTAAATACATGAAACGTCCTTGTCTATTCATTGCGAGAGGGCTAGCTAGAGACTTAACGAATGATTTCTTGATGATTTCTCCATTATCTACATTAAGATAGAATGCATAAATACCACGATCAAGATCTGTTCCTTCGCTGCCTACAAAGAAAATATCTACTGTTTTTGTTTTACTAAAAAGTCCCATAATAATCTCCTTACTAAAACTAGGTAACGGTTGTTACCTAGTTCTTATCACATTCAGAACAATCTGTGACGCAGTCCCCATCTTCGCATACACAGCCATCACATTTATCATCTGTTTCTTCTTCATCATGCATATTGAAGTCTTCTAGAACTTCTTCTAGACGCTCCCATTCAGCTGGATCTTCAATATCATATAGATGATTATCATCATCATATCGAGATGCAAAGATCTGCTCATCATCTTCTTCACTATAATACATGACATATTTATTTCCATTCTCTTCATCTTCATAAGTGAAAAGAATTTCAAACACATTTTCTTCCCCGTTATTATCGGTAATCACAATTTTATTATCGTTCATTGCTTATCTCCTTATCTTATCAAGATACCCCTGAAGAATTTCAACTGCTGCCATCTTATCAACAACCTGTTTACGTTTCTTTCTTGAAACATCACCAAAAATAAGATTATTTGTCGCAATAACAGTTGTTAATCTTTCATCTTCAAGAATAACTTCAACATCCATCATCTTCTCTAAACGTTCCTTAAAATCAATAGAAATCTGTGCACGTTCACCAAGATCACCATTCATATGCTTAGGTAATCCTAAGACAATTGTATGAATATTATTCTCTTCTACGATATTCTTGATATGATAAGCACATTTCTTATATGCGTTTTCGCTGAAATGATAAGTTTCTACACCATGTGCAAGCATTCCTAATGTATCACTTATCGCAACACCGCAAGTACGTGATCCTAAATCAAGTCCTAATATCTTTTCCACTATTTAGACTCCAAATAGAACTTTACAAGTTCTTCAATAATTTCATCACGATCAGCTTGCTGAATAATAGATCTTGCACTCTTATGACTTGAAATATAAGCAGGATCATTAGAAATCAGATAACCAGCAATCTGGTGAACTGCATTATATCCTCTTTCTTCTAAAGCCTCAGCAACTGTCATTAAGTTGTTTCTAATTACTTCTCGTTTGAGATCTTCTGAGTTAAATACTCTTGTCTGTGTATAATCTTGTGCCATAATGAACCCTCCCTATATCACTTATTTTAGTATAAACGAAGATAAAATTCAATTTTTTTACAATTTAGATTTCACTGCAGCAACTGCTTCATCAATCTTATCTAGTGTTGGTGCACCACCCTGAGCGAAATCAGGTTTTCCTCCACCACGGCCATCAAGAACTTCATTCATAGCCTTTACTAAGACACCTGCTTTATATGTATTTGTAAGATCTTTAGTAATACCTACAAAGTAAGAATTCTTACCTTCAAATGTACTAGTTACTACGACAACACCACTACCTAACTGATCTCTAAAATCAAATGCCATCTGTTTAGCGGCTGCATTATCTTTTTCTACATGAGTATAAAGGAACTTCACACCATTAACTTCTTCAACCTGAGATGCCTGGTTCTTTGCTTCTAAAGCATTTAACTTACTTGTTAATGTTTCGATTTCTTTTTTCATTGTATTAAGTGCAGTCATTGTGCTTTCAGCTTTTTCTACAATCTTATTGAAATCATTTGCCTTAAGTACTGTACCTACTTCTTCTAAAGTTTCTTCAGATTTTCTTAATGCTTTATAAGCAGCTACATTAGTGACTGCTTCAATTCTTCTTACACCAGAACCAACTGAAGTTTCCATTTCAATCTTGAATAAACCAATCTTTGCAGTATTAGAAACATGTGTACCACCACATAATTCTACTGAGAAGTCACCTACACGTACAACTCTTACAACATCACCATATTTTTCATCAAATAAAGCTGTTGCTCCTGCACTGATGGCTTCTTCCTTAGGCATTTCTTTAACATCTACATCAACACCCTTGAAGATATATTCATTGACCATATCTTCTACAGCTGTTAATTCTTCTTTTGTCATCTTTGATGGATGAGTGAAGTCAAAACGTAATCTGTTTTCATCTAAGTATGAACCAGCCTGACCAACATGTGCACCTAAGACTTTCTTTAATGCAGCATCTAATAAATGCGTTGCAGTATGGTTATTTTCAATTAATGCACGACGTGCTGTATCCACTGTAAGTTCTACAGTATCACCTACATGTACGCTGCCACTCTTTAATTTAATATAATGTAAATGCTGACCATTAGGAGCCTTTAATACATTAGTGACTTCTGCATCAAACTGATCTGAATGAGTAGAACCTGTATCTGCACACTGACCACCCATTTCAGCATAGAAATTAGTTGTTTCAACGATGATTTCACCTTCATCAGTGAGTTCATCCGCCTTTTCTCCATCTTTGAATAAACCTACAACTGTAGTCTTACAAGGTGCTGTGTCATAAACAAAAGTAGAAGGAGTAGTGAAATCCATTAAATCAATCTTCTGAGAAGCCATTGATTCTCTTTCACCACGGGCTGCACGAGCACGATCCTGCTGTGCTTTCATTTCTACCTGGAATCCTTCACTATCAACAGTAAATCCAGATTCTTCTGCAATTTCAATAGTTAATTCTAATGGGAAACCATATGTATCATATAACATAAAGGCAGTAGAACCATCAATCATCTTATTATCAGAGTGTGCAATAACATCTTTGATCTTCTTTTCTCCCTGAGATAATGTCTTATGGAATGCCACTTCTTCTTTCTTAACAGCTTCCTTAACGAATTCTGCTTTTTCTGGAAGATAATCATAGAATTCTTTCATGTTATCCCCTCCCCCATCCACTAAAGTATATAAGAAAGGCTTATCAATACCGATGTTTTTACCATAACGAACAGCTCTTCTTAAGATTCTTCTTAATACATAACCACGACCTGCACGGTCAAACATAGCACCATCACTTAATGCGAATGTTACAGTACGGATATGGTCGGCAATAACTCTATAAGCCATTTTATCTTCTGCATACTTTACATCAGCTAGTTCTTCAGCTGCATGAATGATTGGTAAGAATAAGTCTGTGTCGAAGTTTGTTTCACCTTCCTGGATGATTGAAGTAATTCTTTCAAGACCCATACCAGTATCTATATTCTTATGAGGTAATTCTTTATAATCTTTACGATCAATTGTAGGATCACAATCAAACTGAGAGAATACGATATTCCAGATTTCTACATAACGGTCATTTTCCATTTCTTCAAAGAATAGTCTTTCACCGATATGATCTGGGTCATATTTTTCTCCACGGTCATAGAAGATTTCACTATCTGGTCCACCAGGTCCTGCACCGATTTCCCAGAAGTTATCTGCAGTCTTTAAAATATGTGATGGATCTACACCACATTCTTTAGTCCATACATTGTATGCATCTTCATCATCTGTATAAACAGTGATATATAGTTTATCTTTATCAAAAGCAAGCCATTCTTCACCTGTTAAGAATTCCCATGCAAAATGAATTGCTTCTGTCTTAAAATAGTCACCAATAGAGAAGTTACCTAACATTTCAAAGAATGTATGGTGACGTGCTGTCTTCCCTACGTTTTCAATATCGTTTGTACGAATAGATTTCTGTGCATTTGTGATACGATTACATGCTGGTTTTTCTGAACCATCAAAGTATTTCTTTAATGCAGCAACACCGGCATTGATCCATAATAATGTTGGGTCATCATGGGGAATCAATGAAGCACTTGGTTCAACCATATGTCCCTGTTTCTTGAAATATTCAAGGAATAATGCACGAGTCTGATTACCTGTTAACTTTTTCATAATATCCTCCTAAAATAAAAAAAGCCATTCCTTAAAAGGAACGACTTAAATCGCGGTACCATCCTTATTCATAGATAAATATATCTATGCCCTTTATGACTTTAACGCAGTCATACGTTGATGTTTACATCACTCTCGAAAGGAGCCTTCCTTCATACACCCAAGAACTTGCACCACCCGTTCTCTCTCTTAAGACCTCTATGAAGTACTTGTCTTTCTCAACGATTATGCACCTATTATACATAAAAAAAAGATAAGGCGCAAGCCTTATCTCTATTCTTCGATTAAAGAACCTTCTGCAAGCATTTCACCCTTGATTGGTAATAACTTGTAGATTAGTTTCATAAATACTGCATCAAATGGTAACATGATTACTGTAGTCACAATATTGAATACTGTATGGAAGTTTGCCACCTGATGAGCTGGAGTTCCAGAAAATTCAGCAATCCATGATAATAATGGTGTAGCAGAACATATAATCAAGAAGAAGATTGTACCTACTAAGTTAAATAGGACATGGAATGTCGCAATACGCTTAGAGTTTCTACATCCAGTCACTGATGCAAGAACGGCAGTAATACAAGTACCGATATTTAGTCCACATACCATGAATGCTGCTGTACTAAATGGTACTAAACCCTTAGTTGCAAGTGCAGAAAGGATACCTACTGCTGCACCAGAAGACTGAATCAAAGCAGTAAAGGCAGCTGCAAATAATACGGCAAGTATTGGATTAGAAAGAGTTGTCATTAATTTAATAAAGACAGGTTCCTTCTGAAGTGGCACAACGGCCGCACTCATCATATTAAGCCCCATGAAGAGAATACCAAATCCAGTCATAACTGAACCAATACCTCTTACATTACGACTCTTAAAGAATAAGCACATGAAGACACCCACAACTGCAAAGACCGGTGCGACAACACCTACATTAATTGCAATCATCTGTGCTGTGATGGTTGTACCGATATTAGAACCCATTACAACCCAGATACATCTGTTTAATGTCATCAAGCTGGCATTCATGAAACCGATCAACATAACAGTCACTGCAGAAGAACTCTGTACAGCAGCTGTTACACCGATTCCGACAAGAACACCTTTAAATTTTGTATTTGTTAGTTTTTCTAAAATAGTTTTTAAGCGGTCACCTGCAGCGTCTTCTAAGGAATCACTCAAAACCTGCATTCCATATAAAAAGAGTGCTAGCCCACCTAACAAGTCAAGCCAATTCGTTATTTTCATAATCTCGTTTTCCTTCTTTTACCACTACATTATAACGTGTCTCTACGTAAATGTCGTTAACTAAATGTTAAAATAATCTTAAGTTTATGTAAAGTACTTTACAAAAATAACTTAAATTTAATGTTTTTAACGAACTATTTACTTGATTATTCGAAGTCAGATATCGAAAAAGAAGAAGTTTTATATCTCTCCTGAAAGCGTTTGAGTAATGTTGTACGTCTTTGTTCATCCTGATTATTATGAAGGCCATGAATAAAGACACTATGATCTCCTAGGATAAATAAAGACTGCTTAGCTCTTGTGATACCTGTATATAATAAGTTTTTCTTCATCATAATGCTGTACTCTGGAAGTACTGACATAATAACAATCTTAAATTCATTACCCTGAGATTTATGAACAGATATACAATAAGCATGTCTTAACATATTGAATTCAGTCGTACGGTAGTTTACAAACTGCCCATCAAAGTCCACTGTCAAGCTATCATAAGGTAATCCAGAATCTTCTTTCTTTTCAATTTCTACTAAGATTCCTACATCACCATTATAAACATCATCATCAGGACGATTTTTTAATTGAAGAAGCTTATCTCCTTCCCTAAAGATCTTACCACCCACTTTGATTTCAGCTTTATCACTTGCTGGCGGGTTAAAGATAGCCTGTAAAGATTCATTTAAAGCATCTATACCTGCTATACCTCTATACATAGGTGCTAATACCTGTACATCGGATGCATCATATCCCTCTTCTACCGCTTTTTTTACAATAGCCTGCACACATTGTGCAACATCCTTGTTAGGACATACTGTAAAATGAATATCTCGATAATTTTCGAAAACACGAGAATCATAATGATCATTTCTGATATCATGAGATAATGCGACAATACCACTGCCTTCTTCTTGACGATAGATTGTCTGTAAGCAGATATGTGGAATACCACTCAATAACATATCCTTTAAAACATTACCTGGTGACACTGATGGAAGCTGCTGTTCATCACCAATAAGTAATATTTTATGTACATGACCACAAGCATCTAATAATTTAGAAAATAAGAGTGAATCAACCATTGAGAACTCATCAATGACAAGTAAATCAATATCTAGTGGATGATCACAATTCATGGAAAATGTATTGGTAGAAATATCCCATTTTAATAATCTATGAATAGTAGATGCTTCGAGTTTAGTAAGTTCTGATAATCGTTTCGCTGCACGCCCTGTAGGAGCTACGAGCCCTATCTTTTCATCAGGATATAATGAACGATAAACCTTTAATATAGCCTGTACAATCGTTGTTTTACCAGTACCAGGACCGCCTGTTAAAATAAGTGCTGATTCTTCTAAAAACTTCTTAATCGCATTCTTCTGTATTTCATCATAAGTAATACCCTGTAATTCTTCTGTTCTTTTAATCTTTTCATCAATGACAGAATCTTCAATAGACTGCGTTGATTGTTTAAGATAACGTTCAAACTTTTCCGCAATCATTGTCTCACTTTCATATAAATCTCTTGGATAATAACGGTCTTCTTCCTGAATAACCTTATTCGCTATAATTTTATCTAGATTCTTCACAAATAAATCATCAGGACATTCAGGCAACATACGTCTAAAGTGATGATAAAAGGATTCATAATCACTATAAGTACTTCCTGTTTGGAAACATAAATCAATTAAAGAAGCAAGTATACCTGCCTGGATACGTTTATCATCTAATGGTTCTACACCTGTTTTCATTGCGAGTTCATCAACACTCTTAAAACCAATACCTTCTATATCATCAATAAGGCGATATGGATCATTTTGTAATACATCAAGTGTCTTCTCTTTATAGAAGTTTTGAATGAGTGGTAAATTACGTGTAGAAATACCATTTCCCATAAAGAAAGATAAAACTTGCTGATCATAATCCTGACTTGTCAATACATCTACAATATTCTTCTTAATTGTTTCTGTAACATTGGGAATATTATTTAAACAATCAGGATTATCCTTAATAAGAGTTAAGGCCTCCTCTCCTAATGCATCCACAATTCTTTCAGCCGTCTTCTTACCTACTCCCTTAAAGAGGGATGAAGAAAGATAGCGGATAATCTCACTTCGATCATCCGCTAGAATTATTTCATAAGAAGACACTTTGAATTGTTTACCATAACGGGGATGTGTGACATAGCTTCCTTTAATACGATAACGATCATCATTATTTACATAGGACATATTTCCTATAATAGTGAATTTTTCATCATCTGTCTCAAAAGCTGCTACTATATATTTATTTTCTGGATTATAGAAAATAACTTTACTAATAATGCCTTCGTATTCTTCCATTATAAATAGTCAATCTCCTTGCCGTCTTTATAGACTTTATCAATTGTACCTCCACCTAGACATACATCTCCATCATAGAAGACAGCAGCCTGACCTGGAGTGACAGCCTTAATTGGTTTCTTAAATGTAACATAAAGTGTTGTTTCATCAATAAAGTGTAATGAAACATCATTATCCTTCTGACGATATCTAAACTTAGCCATACAGTCATATTCACCTTCAGGCTTTGTTGCAGAAATCCAGTTGACATCAGTAATCAATGCACCATGAGATAATAACCATTTATTACTATCACCCTGAGCAATATAAAGAATATTCTTGTCATAGTCTTTTCCTACGACAAACCAAG
>ERZ779969.389-NODE-389-length-12435-cov-3.01026_pt1 | contig 12435 bp, 14 predicted proteins | sample MGYA00511538_ERZ779969 | MGnify/ENA primary metagenome ERZ779969 (study PRJEB29588, sample SAMEA2151391) | human gut metagenome | biome: human gut; feature: human-associated habitat; material: faeces | place: Denmark | collected 2008/2010 ... | reverse complement strand
TTAACATAACACAATCTCCTTATCATCAAATTAGTTAACAAAAACCGGCTCAGTACAAACCGCAATCATTGTTTGCTTCAATCTTTGGCACTCAGACAAGCAGTCACTAAAAAACTGATAAGGTGTTGGGATTATTGTGTCGTTGAGTTTTACATACCACATAACTTTTTCCTTTCATAAATAGTTGTTTACTCATTAACTATTTATATTATGCGGTGTATTTTCTTATTCGGGAGCCCCTAAAACGCAACCTGCCAACGACATTTTGCTACGATTTGGACGGGATTGCTAATTTATGGACGAAAAGCAATTAGAAATGAAGAGAAAATCCCATAACAAAACTATCGGAATATGTTGCTTTACTGTAATGAGAGTAATCTAAATACAAATCCATATTACCTGAAATATTATATCCTAAATACAGATTATATTTTTCTTCAAATCCTTTATTATCTTTTTTACTGTTAAAATATTTTTCATAAGAATTGATGATTTTTGCCTTATTTGAAATTCTAGTAATTGCTCCAATTTGAGGTACCAAATAAAAATTTGAAAAATTATCATAATGATACCCAGCTTTGGGTAAAATGTAAAAAGTTGTTGATGATATTCTTTTGCCGACACCTAATCCAAATTCAACAACAGGTTTTAATTCTGTATTTTCAGCAAATAAATCATTTTCAAAGCCTAAGCGAAAAAATTTTGAATAACTATCTGTTGTTGGATAGTCAATAACCGAAGCCATTTTGAGAATATCAACATTATCTATAATAAATTTTTGGTGTTTTCCTAAATAATTAAAAGACACATCTATAATTTTACTTTCTAAGTCAGGAAAATAAGCATCTGAAATATCTCTAATATCTTGGTAAACAGGACTAAACCCTATATTTGTTATATTATGTGAGAAATCTTGTTGTAATGAAAATCTGGTCGGTTTAGGTGCATTGCCAATATAATTTAGTCCAAACTTTTTTATCACATTTTTTTGAGAAACTGATGGTTCAAGAGTTATGTCTGAAATTTTACCTCTTTGTTGTAAATTTTGTATATATTCAACCGGCGTTGTAAACGGCTTTTCTGTTTCCATTATAAAATCTTCACTAGCCACCTTTAAGATACTCATTAAGGCCGTATTACAATTATGTGTTATAAACTTATACCGAATGTTTTTTCCTTTTAATTCCCATAAATGTTGCTTTAACTTTTCTTTTTCTTCGGATGATAATTTTAACTCAAATTCCCACAAAGAACGTTTTTCTCCAAATAAATATTCATCTGCTTTGGTTTGATAAGGAGATAATACATAAGCTCCGTCTAATCCAGCAGTCATAACATCAATATAGAATTTTAGACTATTGGCATTATCTAGGGCTGCAAAATAACTAAATGAATGTTGCCTTGTTACATTTTCATCTTGACCACTTATTTTTAGAAATGTATGTCCCAACATAGATGACGGACTCTGATTGTTTTCTGCGGCAAAAACAATATAAATATTATCTAAAGGAACTTTTTTCAGATATTCTTGGTAATCTATGCAACGAGGATTAGGAAATCTATCTTTGGCCAAATTTAAAGAATTTACTATATAATTAAAACGTGCAGGATAGCGACATATTGCGTGGTTGTCATCTTTCTTATCTGAATTTAATATTGCTTTTAAAGTAGCAATATATTCTGCTTTTGGATTTTTATATCCTTCAGACGACAGAAAAAAATCACTATCATTATTAATAACACTTTTACCGTTTTCATAATGAATAAGCTTTTTCCAACTTGAAGAATGATAAATACTATCTGTTGATATCCTTTGTAAATATTCATAAGTATATGCACCGTAAGCATTCGTAATACTTACAGTACACAATATACTAAAACATATTAATTTATTTAGCTTCACAATTATCTTTACGATATACAGGGACAACAATGTTATCATCATAAGTCCACATAGCACCATTTGGAATATCTGTAGATGTGCCAGTAAAGTAATTAAAAGCATTTCCTAAGAAAAACATATCCAGATGATTTTCTGCCATATATACTGTCTGATTATGACATTTATCCTCTTTAATGGAAATAGTTATAGGAGTATTGCCTTTTGCTACAGATACTATACTTGGTAATGTAACTGTTTGTACCCCAGATTTACTGGTAACATCTGCTTTAACCTTATCGCCATTCGATGTCATAATGTTAATATTTTTAGTTGTTCCATTAAACATGGTAGCACATGAGGACAAAGCAAGAGTTAAAAAGCAGATTAAAAGAGTTTTTTTCATTGTATAAACCTTTATTTAGAGCATGTATTTTTCTTATTTGGAGTGACAACAACAGTTTCATCATATTTCCACATGGCTCCTGTAGATGAATCTGTCGTAGAACCCAATACCCCACCTGAGAGAATATTTCCCCAAAACCATGGCTCGACATGAGAATTTACAACGGTGACTGTTTCTTGATGACATTTATCTTCTTTAACACGAATAGTTATATCTTGGCTATCTTTCTGTACGGAAACCAACCGAGGCAATTGAGTATCCATCATTCCTGCTTTTGAAAAAATAGTTGCATTAATATTTTCTCCGTCGCTTGTCATAATATTAATGTTTTGGTTGCCTCCTTTTATAATTGATGCGCAGCCGCTTAAAGTTGTTGCAATTAATAACATAGTTAATACTTTTTTCATTAGTCTCTCCAATGTAGTTTGTAAATCTCAATTTAACCATACTAAAACCAACGATTGTGACCGATTGGTAAAATGATGTTTTCATAATTAACACAAGGAAAACCAATCTCTATTTAGTCCTTAATTTTACTCATTTTTTATTTTGAAAAGAAAAAGTGCGAAACTTGCAAAAAGCGGTTGATTTTATCGTTCTAATAAAATGACCGGTATTTTGAAGAAATTTTAAGGAGAAAACAATGGCTGTTATTGGTTATATTCGGGTGAGTTCAGCTAAACAAACCCTTGAACACCAACGCTTTGAGATTGAACAGTATGCTAAAAAACATAAATTGAAAGTTGATGATTGGATCGAAGAAAAAATATCCTCCCGAAAGGCATTAAAAAACCGCAAACTTGGTGCTTTATTAGATAATTTACAGGAGAATGATATACTTATCTCTTGTGAAATCTCCCGATTAGGCAGGTCTTTGCTTGAAGTTATGCGAATTTTGGAAACCTGTCTTAATAAAAATTGCCAGGTCTGGACCCTGAAAGAAAATTACCGCCTCGGCAATGATATACAAAGTAAAGTTTTAGCCTTTGCTTTTGGCTTGGCGGCGGAAATTGAGAGAAATCTTATCTCCCAACGCACAAAATCATCTCTTGCCAGTCTCAAAGCATCAGGCAAAAAGCTTGGACGTCCGTTCTCGGCAGAATCAAAAAAGCTCAAACTCTCAAGGAATACAAGAAAAATAAAGAATTTACTTGCAAAAGGCTTTTCCAAATCACAAATAGCCCAAATCCTCGGCGTCCAACGCAGCACACTCAGACGCTTTATTGAAAGAATGGCTTAACCTTTAACATAGCTATGTTAAAAGTTAAAAAATATACTATTTGGAAAATTTATTTCAAAAAGTTTAGTAGAAAATACCAAGTCATACACTTCTATAATGTATGAGTAATGCATATAACCAACTCAAAAATGAGTTATCGGTTTTGTATCCCGATGTTACGGATATTGAACTAAATGAAATAACAAACAACCTGATTGATTTTTATACAACCATTGTAAAGTCTGTTTTGGAAGAGGATAACCAAAACCAAAAAGAACTTGTCGTTGATGACAAGAACTTTTCTTCATAACCTCATTTATTTTGTAAATTAGGTTAACAGCTTGAAAAAAGATAAAAAAATATTTTTAAAATCTGTTTTACATTTGTTTTCAAACACGACAATACAAAATCGTTTAATAATTTTAACAAAAAGGAGTATATAAAATGACTCAAGCAATTATTTATGCAAGAGTAACATCCCAACATTCTAATCTTGATACTAAAATTGATAACTTAGTAAACTATTGTAGTAGCCATAAGTTATCTATAATTAAAGAATATTCTATTTGTGCAAAACGTAAAGATACCCGTTATATCAAAAATCTATATGAAGATGTTAAGGCTCTCCCCAACAAACATATAAATATCGTAGCTTATAGTGTTAAAGACTTATTGCCAGATACAGAAATGTTAGAATTGTTTGATAATTTGATTAAAACAGGAAAGGTTTGTTTGCATTTTTGTAGAGAAAATTTGATATATAATTCTCAAACTCCAGCTTCTGAATTTGTCAGGCTTAATGCCGCGGTCTTATTCTCTCAATATCACAACATAAAATCCATACCCAAGGAGAATTTACGATTCTTAGCCAACGAGATGTATATACGGCAAATGCAAGAAAACATAAAAGCTAACATTTTGAAAAATCAGTAAAATATTAGTAAAAAAGTTGCCTGAAAGTGCATTTTTTTGCGTACATTCCCAAAATAACGCGGCATAATAATATTGTGTTAAATCAATGGAGTAGTTAAAAATGGCTAAAAAGTATAGATATGCTAAAGCGGCACCATGCGTTCAGGCTGTCATATTTGCGCGAGTATCTACTAAGGAACAAGAACCAGGTGCTTCTCTAAAGGCTCAAAAAGAAGCAATGGAAGATTATTGTAATAAAATAGGTTTACCCATTGTTCAAAAATACAGAGCAATTGAAAGTTCTACTAACGGCAACCGCACAAAATTCAATGAAATGTTAGATTTTGTCAGGAAACAGAAGAAGAAAACCGCGATTGTTGTTCATTGCATTGACCGTTTTCAAAGACGTTTTAATGAATGTGTGGAAGTTGAAGAGATTTTGTTGGATGATAAAACCGACCTGCATTTCTGCAAAGAAGGGTTAATTCTCACTAAAAACAGTCCGTCTTCTGATATTATGCGTTGGGATATGGGGATTTTATCCGGCAAAATGTATGTGGCAAATCTACGCGATAATGTTAACAGAGGTATGAATTATAACTGGTCGATTGGAAAATATCAGACGAAGGCTCCAGTTGGATATTTGAATGTTAATAAAGATATTATTGTGGATCAGGAACGGGCACCATTTGTTAAAAAGATGTTTGAGATGTATGCTACCGGATTATACTCTATCAAAAGCTTACAAAATTTTGCAGAAGAAATGAATTTATGCTCTTCTCACTCTAAAACAAATAAACCATTAGGACGAGAAACCATATATGCAATGTTAAAAAATCCGTTTTATTATGGTGAAATGGTTATTCGGGGTGAAAAAATGCCACACGCTTATGAACCTCTTATTTCAAAATCATTATATGACAAAGTTCAAGAAATCCGTTCCGGTGGTAAAATACATACAATAACGCAAGAATATGCCAAGATTCCGTTTGTGTTTCGCGGGTTGGTAAAATGTGCGGAATGCGGCAACACCATTAGTTCTGAAACACATAAGAAGAAAAGCGGCAGAACTTATACATATTTACGCTGTGCTCATACAAAAGGGAATTGTCATCAAGGGCTGGTTAGCGAAAACCTTTTATTACAACAATTAGATGATGAAGTTTTTAGCAAAATAAGGCTGAGCAAGAATATTTTAGAACCCTTGAAAAAATGTGTGCAGAAAAAATTGCTTGAAGAATCCGAAGCAAATACCATTGTAAAACGCAAAATTACCGTAGAACTAAACAATCTTGAAGCTAAAGAAAGACGGGTTAAGGATTCATTTTTTGACGGAGACATAAGCAGAGAGGAATGGCAGGAAGAAAAAGCCCTTATTGCCACCAAGAGGGAAGAATTACAAAGAACAGCGGAAAAATATACCGACATTAGCAAAGAAATACTGCTAACGGTTAATGAAACGCTAGATATTGCGGCAAATGTTTCTGATATTATGAAAAAAGCAGATCCTATTCAGCAAAATAAATTGTTAAGTCTTATGCTTGCGGAATGTTATCTTGACGGTCAGAAGTTGATTTATAAACTGCAAAAGCCTTTTGATAAACTGGTTAACCTCAAAAATGCCAATACTTGGTTTGATTTTGATAAATCTGACATCAAAGAATACGAAACAATGGCCGAAAAGGTGCAGATGTATAAGATTGAGCAAGAAAAAATCAATGTTATTTAGTTGGGTGATTTTTTATAATAGTATCAATTTCTTTCAATAATGGTTCAAATTTGCTGAAATCAATGCTATTCTTCTGTGGTAGAACAACTTTTGTTGCAAAAATACTTTTTCCAAATTCTGTAGCTGAACATCTTTGATTTGTCGGATTAAAAGTTTTTCCTTCAAAAGTTTTAATTTTATCATCAAAATAGTCTTCTATTACTGTATCGTTTGCTTCAGGTAAGCACGGAATGGTTAGCACATAAAGATTAGGTTGCATAAATTTTATATTATTATTTATAACAGTAAAACTATCTTCATTATTCTTCTTATTTTTAATAGCTGTAACTTTTCTACCGGCATCATCGTTATCTACAATAATAATGAGGGGAAATAATAATTTTTCTTTAGGAAATTTCTCCATAATGTTTTTATATTTTGTACAAAATGTTTTTAACTTATCGGTACCGCCTACATATTCTGTTAGATGCTGTAACATTTTAGAATGTGGAATAAACTTTAATTTATGTTCAAATCCAAGTTTTTTTCTCAATCTTTCTATTGCACAATTTATGTAGATATTATCTGTTTTTCCTTCACACATGATTATAGGACTTTTAGAGTTTATGAAATATTTATAAAATAGAAATTGAGAATAGAGACTATGAATTGCTGTTAAATTTTTTATTAAAGAAACATCACTGTACTTTTCATTTCGTTTATTGTCACAAAAATCTTTTTTTCCAGTAAAAATTTGAAAATCCTTTTTTGAATTCAGTTGTTGTTCTGATTCTTTCTCATGTAGGTTGTTTTCGAAATTTTTAGCATAAAAAGCAAAATTGAGGCGTCCTTCTAATTTTTTTAACGCATTAATATCTGATTTGTCTTTATCTACATAAAAATATCCGTTTTTTAATAAAGAATAACATTGTGCTCTTAATTTTTTATAATATTCATTTTTGATATTTACTTTTTTGTTAACCACAAGTCCTGTAACCATTTGTCTTGAATCGTTATAATGCATTCGTGTTTTATTTTCATTTAAAATAAATCCTGACCTTGTAATTATTGATTTTAATTCTTCTCCTATTTCCCATTTGTCATTTTGAAAAAAAGAAATTGCTTCCGGAAAATGCTTTCCATTATATGAAAAAGTTAAATCATCAGCGTATCTAGTATATGTTAAATTATATTTTTTCGCTAATTTTAAAAGATGAATGTCCAATATTTTTGCAATGAGATTAGATACTATTGGTGATGTTGGAGCTCCCTGAGGCAAATGATTTTCATAACAAGTAATCTGTGCAATAACCGTTGCTATTTTTGGAGAAAGGCAAAAATTTTTATCTTTTATAAAAAATCCATACACACGACCAAAATTAATACTAGGAAAAAAATTATCCAAATCTAAATTTAAAACAAATTTTTTATTTCTATGACAGTATGCGTTAGTTTCTATGGAAAGCTCTTTTCTATACCCATGCGCAATTTTTTTTCTAATATTTTTACCTGAACAGTTTTCCTGTATCTCTTCATAACAGGATTGTAATTTATTAGCTAATATTTTCTGTAATCTTTTAAGTTTACTCTCCGGAGCGTAAATATCTCTTACGCCACCTTTCTTTTTAGGGATAGTAAAATAAATGTATTTATTGATATATTGGTGTGAGTAAAGAATATAAGCTAGAGACTTTTCTTTATATCCTAAAAATTTTGCAAAACCGGCTAATGTTTCTATTTTTTTTAATTTTGTTAAATCAGACATTTTTTCCTCATAAACACGGTTTACAGGTACTCTTATGCGATACCCGCAGGTTTTTATGTTCACCGTTCATGGCTTGCATGAATGTTTTAAGAGCACGGAGAACGTTTCAAAGAAGATCATCTGATATTGCGAAACACAATAAAAAAATCTACCTGTAAACCGTTAGAAGTATTTTATATTAAGAAATTACATATATGCAAGGTGTTTTAAATCTTTGTACAGTATTTTGGCTCGGAAACTGTGAGTTAAGCATCACCAATTCAAACAGCAGGTATAAAATCTGCCGTTTTTCTTTTATAAATCAAGCATTTAATCGAGTTCTGATGTTTGTTTTTTGAAAATAGCATTTTGGGAAGATTTTACGAACTCGTTTGCACAAACTTCTTTGTTTTTTAATAAGTTAAAAAAACTATATTATAGTAAATTTTTTTTGTATTTTGTTCCCCATTCTGCCATTGTCATAATTATTGGTTGTAAAGATAACCCTGTTTTATTAAGACTATATTCGACTCTAGGCGGAACTTCCGCAAAAACTTCACGGTCAATCAATCCATCATTCTCCAGATTACGCAGGTTTTCTGTTAAAACGCGCTGACTGATACCGGTTAAATTTTTGCGCAGTTCGCTGAAACGTTTTGTTCCGCTGAGCAAATCACGAATAATCAGCAGCTTCCATTTATTGCCTATCAGATTAATAGTTGTTGCAACCGGGCAATCAACTATTTTTTTATTTGAAATCATCTTATTTTCTCCAATTGTTACTTTTTGCATACTTTATAATAAAATAGTGCCTACTTTACATTTGAATATAAATATTATTATAAAATTATTGTTATTAAATGCAATCGTTTTTTGGAGAAAATAAATGAAAGAAATAATTGTAAAAAATTACCGTAAAATCCCGGCACAAGTACAAAACCAAGGCAATAATCAATTTAGCGTTAAACCTATTATTGAAGATATTACCAAATGTTCAGCCAATTTTGTGGAAGTTGAGCCGGGTAATTTTGCTTACGGTTACCATTATCATGAAGAAAATGAAGAAGTCTTTTATATTATCAGCGGCGAGGCAATGGTTAAAACGGAAAAAGGCGATATTCATCTCAACACTGGCGATGTTATTTGTTTTCCGGCGAATATAAACGGTTCGCATGTTATCTCAAATCCTTCTGAAACCGAAAAGCTGATTTATTTGGATGTTGGTACCGCCAATAAACCGGATATTGTTCACTTTACCGGGACGAATGCTGGAATAGTTATTTCTCATAAAGGTATTTTGAATTTTACCAAATAAAAAATAGCTCGTAAGTCGTGAATTAAGCATCACCATTTCAAACGGCAGTCGGTAAAACGGCTGCTTTTTCTTTATTTTCCAAGGCTTTTAGTGAGTTCGAAAGTAATTGTATTTTGAGCGATATGTGCTTTTTTCTTTTTTAGGCGTTTGGTTTGTAGTGTTTCTTAAACAAATACTCTCAATAAAATATGCGTTTTAGAGGTAATTATAAATTGACGGGAGTAGATAGTTAAATTATGCTCCATGGAATATAGTTTTGGGGGATGTTATGATTAGCACGGACACATGTTTGTCGCTTCATTTGTTATGGTGGGATAAATATGATAAGGCTTTGTATCATATGATGAACTTTCGACAGTCAGGAGTGGGAATGTTAATGGAGATTGCAGCAGAGCATTCGCTGAAAGACCGGCTATATCCAGCTGAGGAACTTCAGGCGCGGTTAGGTTTAGGCATCAAGTTATATAAAGAGTTTTCCCTGTCTGAGAACGTTAAATTTTATATTCCAGGATTAAAGCATCAAGAAAATGGTAATGTTGATTTTGTTTCGCTTTCGGAAGCTGGCAAAAATTATTTAGTTAGTAAAGGAATACCGGAAGAAATCATTTTTGCAGATGATGCAAATTTTGCAATCATGGGTGAGAAAGGAGTTTATAATTCGGAAGATGAGTGTTATGTTGCGTGTAGATTATTTGAGAAATACAAATTTAAGGAATTGCATTTAGCCTGTTCGCCTAATCAGATGATACGCAAAATGCTATGTTATATTGATTTAGGGTATTTTCCTAATATCCATACCGCTGCATGCAGTAAGATGTATCATAATCCTATAAACGAAATTTTTGAGTGTATCCCTAAGGTGTTAGAGCATAATCAGAAAGCTCAAAATACCAGATTGGCACGCCGAGTTATAGAATGAAATTTATCAGTGAGGGGCAGTGTGACATAATTTTTCAATTTCAATAAGCTCGGAAATTGTAAACTAAGCATTATCAGCGCAAATGATAAGTATAGTAACAGCTGTTTTTCTTTTGTAAATTAAGTGCATATATGATGTTTAGGAGGTATAATATGCCGCATAAAAATGAAATGTATGATAGTTTTAATGAGCCATACGGCGAAACTTATTGTGTAGATGACGGGCTTTGGTATGATGACGATACAGAAATATTTCCCGAGCCATTATCAAAGCCAATAAGACCGTATAATTTTTCTATTATATCTCATCTCGGTGAGTATTATTTGGAGGATAAATACGGGATATCTGAGCAAAATAAAGAAGATTTAGTTGATTGTATGAACTGGTTGAAAAAAGAAAATCTTGGTCATATTGATGATTTTGTGTATAACATTTCATTTCAAATACAATTTGATGATGCATCTTATAATTTTCAATACGAATATCCTTTATTTAGGTATTTAAAAGATTTTATAGTAAATGTGAAACAGAAGAAAAAGGCATTATTTTATTCAGATTGCTACTCTTCTTGCAAGTTTATCGTGTTTTATAAAGATAATGATACTATTCGCTTTATTACTCAATTATACTATGAAGGATTGAATGATACGTTAAAAAATATAATTGATATTGTTATTGACAGAAATGATTTTGTGCAACAATTTGAAAGAGTGCTTGATGATACGCACGCTTATTTGAAATCGTATATTAATGAATATTGCCAGACTAATGGAATTACGATTTCAGAAAGGAGAAAAATGATTGAACGTGCAAATTTTATTATTCAAAACGGTTATAGGCAATTCCAAGATGATAAAGAAATAGATTGATTACTTGGTATCTTAGAGCCGTTATGGTTGGATAAATATGGCAAGTTATTGTTTGTGGGAAAAAGAAGGCAAAAATACTGTTCTTGTTTTTTGATGAAAAAGTTTTTTATTGCAAAGTGTTGTTGAAAATTATATGCTTATTTGTATTTAAATTTTAGGAGGACTGTATGGCTGCGGCATATATGAATTTGTTTTTGGCTATTGTTTGTGAGGTTATTGCTACTTCATGTCTGAAACAGTCTGAACAATTTACGCGGCTATGGCCGACGTTGGCTATGGCTGCTGGATATGCAGCTGCATTTTATTTTCTTTCGCTTACGCTAAGGACGCTGCCGATAGGTATTGCATATGCAATATGGAGCGGTTTGGGTATCGTGCTGATTTCATTAGTCGGCTTTTTTGTTTTTAAGCAAAGTCTTGATGTCCCCGCGTGTATTGGATTATCATTAATTATTGCCGGAGTAGTTGTGGTTAATGTGTTTTCAAAAACTGCCGGGCATTAGGCAGATGAAAGAAGGGTGTGATGGACAATAACAATGACACAGTTCCGTTTTCTCCGATTTTGATTATGGAGTTTATTCGTCAGACGACGGTTGCAAGATGCCTGTCCGGCGAGTCTGCCGATATTGCGGTACGGTTTAAACTGGCTAAGAGTTATTATGATGAAATAATGGCGTTTCCGCTGAAGGCTCAGCTTATCCGCCTGAAACTGGATTATGATGAAAAAGCGGAAATTTTGACGGTAAGAACAGATGAGGTTTTATTAAACCGTTTTCGTGAACAGAAGTCTTTGGTTGAGATTGCCGGAAAATATGAGGGGCAGTATGCCGAAAGGTATAAAAAGTTTATTGAAATCGTGGAATAATCAGACATACGGAGGATATTGATGTCGTTGATTACGAAATATGAATTTGAAGTGCCGGAGGAAGGGATAAAACTTTTAATTCTGGCGGCGGTGCATGGCAATGAAACAGCGGGAACGAAAGCCTGCAACAGGCTTATGGCAGAATTAAACAGCGGAATGGTTACACTTAAAAAAGGCTTTTTGACCATTGTTCCGGTTTGCAATCCCGAGGCATATCGCAAAGATGTCCGGTGTGTGGAAGAGAATCTGAACCGGGTTATGACGTTTCATGAAAATCCTCAAACATATGAACAACGTTTGGCTAATGAAATTTGTCCGTTAATTAAGCGCAGCCGGGTAACGCTTGATTTGCATTCGACGCATTGTCCCGGCGACGTTCCTTTTGCTTTTTGCGATTATCCTGATAAATATAACCAGATGCTCATTAATGCGCTTGATGTGGAATATGTATTGGAAGGATGGCCGGAAATATACGGCAGGCAGCAGCAGATAACGGATTATTCGACGGAGCATTGCGCCCATGCCTATGGAAAAACAGCGACAACGCTGGAGTGCGGATATCATAAGGCGCCCGAAGCTGCCGAATTGGCTTACCGTGC
>ERZ779969.378-NODE-378-length-12692-cov-2.88462_pt1 | contig 12692 bp, 8 predicted proteins | sample MGYA00511538_ERZ779969 | MGnify/ENA primary metagenome ERZ779969 (study PRJEB29588, sample SAMEA2151391) | human gut metagenome | biome: human gut; feature: human-associated habitat; material: faeces | place: Denmark | collected 2008/2010 ... | reverse complement strand
AAGCAGAAACGGTTTGCTGCCATCCTTCTCGAGATACTCTTCGATCTCGGAAAGTGCCGGGTACATCCGGCTGTACAGATCAAGATTTGAGTAATCATACGTCACATCGTAATTCCGATACCGCGCACTCTCATACTGCGTGATACGGGATGGATCGTATTTCTTTGTCCATGCAAGCGCCTTTTCAAAATTGCATCCATACGCACTCTCATTTCCCATCGACCAGAAAATGATACAGAATCGGTTTTTATCACGCGCAACCATACGCTTCACGCGATCGAGAATCGCCTGCTCCCATGCCGGATCATCTGCAATCTTCTCGTTCCATTTTTTGAAGCGGTTGTAGTCTGTATCCTCCTTGCGGTACAGCATAAATGGTCCATGTGCCTCGATATCTGCCTCATCGCACACGAGGAATCCATAGCGGTCGCACATCTGATAAAAATACGGTGCATTCGGATAATGACTCGAACGAATCGCATTGAAATTGTGCTCTTTCATCAAGACAAGATCTTTCCTGATCTTTGCAACATCAACTGTAAATCCTGTGACCGGATCCGAGTCATGCCGGTTCACACCGCGCAGCTTGATTGCCTGTCCATTGAAATATAACACCCGCTCCTGTATTGCTACCGTGCGCAAAGCGATTGCATCCTCGATTGTCTCATCCGCATTTTGCAGGATAAGCGTGTATAAATACGGATGTTCCGTATTCCAAAGCTCCGGGTTCGCAATCTCCAATGTCACAGTTCCCGCCTTGCTGATTACTGCCTGTGCAGCCACAGTCCCTGCCGCATCCTCCACGGATACGGTAACCGGAGTCTCCTGATAGTAGCTGATATCCAATGTAATTTTCGCACACGCTTCCGTGATTTCCGTCGTGATCCGATAATCCTGCACCGCCTTTTCCGGCCGCTTCAGAAGATAGACATCCCGGAAGATACCGCTCATCCGGAACTTATCCTGATCTTCGAGATACGAACCATCGCACCATTTCAAGACAAGTACGGCAATCGTATTCTCGCCCTCTTCTATCACGTCTGTCACATCGAACTCGCTCGTTGCATGGGACACCTGACTGTATCCGGTATAGGTGCCATTCACCCATACATAAAAGCAGCTATCCACGCCCTCAAAGTTCAGGTACACCTTCGGAGCCTTCTCATCCTTCGCATAAGAAAACGTATGCACATACGCACCACACGGAATATCCTGCGGCACATACGGCGGATCAAACGGAAATGGATAGCGGAAATTCGTGTACTGATGCGTGTCATAGCCTGCCATCTGCCAGACACCAGGCACGGGAATCTCATCAAAATCCGACGTATCATAACCGCTCTCATAAAATGCATCCCTCACATCATAGATGCTCTCAAAATACCGGAATTTCCACATGCCGTTTAACATCTGTACGCGGTCGGATGCCTCCCGATGCTCCACCAGATCCTCCATTCGGTGGGAAGCTGGTATATAATACGCTCTTGGCGGCATCGTATGTTCATGTAAGAAATCCAAATCTTCATAATAACGTGGTATAATCATAAATCGTCCTCCTTGTATATGTATTTTTTTGTTTTAAATGAACCGCTCATTTTTCTGTCTTTTCGTATTGTCTGATATTATAATACTGATTTCCGTATAAAAAGTCTATGAACAGGAATGGACAAAATATGGACGAAATGATACAATGAGCATTGCGATGGGATGTGCTTGCACATACCAGCATAATGCGAATGCAAACATGGAGCCGCAGGCGACATGATACAATGAGCAATAGGAGGTGTCCCTATGTATATCAATACCGGTTACTTAAATCATTCCCATCTGGATTTCAAGGACAAAAGCCGCCCGCTCGTCGTCGGAAGCTGCGGCATCTATCGTCTGAGCGGCGATCCGAGGATGCCGACCTACCGCCCAAAGGGACGCCTGGATTATCAGATAATCTATATCGCATCCGGACTTGGACATTTTCATTTCGATAAACCGGAAAATGAGACGATCGTCCCTGCCGGAAACATGGTGTTGTTTCGTCCAAAAGAATTACAGAAATATGAATATTATGGAGAAGATAAAACCGAAGTGTACTGGATTCACTTCACAGGTTCCGATGTAAAAAACATCCTGCGAAGCTATGGTCTGCAAGATAACCAGAGAGTATTTCCGGTCGGTTCCTCTCTCGAATACGAACAGATTTTCAAACAGATTATTCAGGAATTACAGCGATGTCAGGAACACTACGAGGAAATGCTTGCCCTGCTGCTTCGCCATCTGCTTATTGTATTTCAGCGGGAACTCACACGCGTGCATATTCTGAAAAACGAATATCTGGATCGGGAGATGCACAGTGCTGTTACCTATTTCAATGAGAATTACAATCAGGATATCAGTATAGAAAATTACGCCCAGACAAGGGGCATGAGTGTGAGTTGGTTTATCCGGAACTTCAAGAAATACACCGGCATGACACCGATGCAGTTTATCGTATCGCTGCGCGTCAACAATGCACAGATTCTTCTGGAGCAGACCAATTATTCGATCTATGAGATTGCGAAGATCGTCGGTTACGATGACCAGCTCTATTTCAGCCGGTTATTCCGCAAACAAAAAGGAGTCTCTCCTTCCCAATACAGAAAGAGACAACCCCTTGCCTAATTTCAGATTACAATTTCTTCAGGAAATGCTCCCGGTTCGGGTATTCCGCCCGGAATGCCCGCTTCGCGGCCTCCTGCAGCAATGCGAATTCCTTCTCCATATGCAGCATGTGCGGCGCCGTAAATGCAATCGCGCTGATCTGTTCTGCGATTTTCTTCGCCACACCCTCATCGGATAACTGCCCCATACCGAAAACGATCGACGTAAACCCTCTGCCGTTTCTGCTTACATCAATAAACTTCCGGAATGCATGCGTCATCTCAGACAGCAGGATTTCCTGTTCGACTTCCGGCCGCTTGTCTGCATCAAACAGGCACAATCCGGAGACGGTCTCAACTGCCTGCTTGCGCTTCTGTCCACCGATATCATTTGCCCCGCTCTCCGCAATGTATTTGAGCTGCATCAGATACCCGACGAATGCATCGGTCTTCGGTTTGCGCTTTCCGTAACGCGCCACCCAAAGTTTCTTTATAAACGCCACATCCACTTCTTCCGGATTTTCTGCGGAATGATTTGCCATTTCACTTGCGTTCACAGTTTTATCTGCATTCGTATTCAATATGTCCAGCCGCTTCTCCGCGTCCATTTCGTTATAAAATTGCTCTAACCATGTCTCCTGCATATCTGTTCTCCGTTTCTTTTTATACTACCGATCAACATCTGCCATCCATTCATTCATCTGTACATTCATTTTCTGTATAATTCCAGTTGCAGCCTTCCTTACTTTCCAAGGAATGTATCGACGTTGTCCGCGTCTACCTTACGATATTGTGACATATAATAGATGTCATCCTCCAGACCATACCCTTCGATATCGCTTCCCCGAAACAATGCGACCGTCAAAAGTGCGATCATCCTCGCCTGATCTTCCTTATCGTTATAGACCGTTCCCTGCATCGTACCATGTTCCACTGCCTCCAATGCATCGGTCAGACCATCAATGCCGAAAATAATCGGCCGCTCTGCCTGCCTGTAGCCGGCATTTTTGTACGCCTCAACAGCCCCCAGCGCCATCTCATCATTGTTCGATAAAATCAACTCAATCTCAGAACCATACTGATCGATCAACTGACTCACCCGGTTTTCCGCCTGTGCGCGGTTCCAGTCTGCAAACTGATAACTGAGTTTTTCCAGTTCTATTTCATTCTCAATCATCGTCTTAACCGACAGATCTGTCCGGCTGATCGCATCCTGATGTCCGGCTTCCCCTTCTAAAAGCACATATTGGATCTTCCCATCGCCATTCTTATCGACCTCCGGGTGATTCTTAATATATTCCGCTGCGATCTCGCCCTGCATCTCACCGGACTGTGCTGCATCACAGCCAACATAGAAAAGCTTATCCCACTGAAGAAGATCCTCCTGCACCGGTTCCCGGTTAAAGAAAATAACCGGAATATCATTCTGCCGCGCCATACGGACGATATTCGACGGTGCTGTCCGGTCAACCAGATTCACGCACAAAACATCACATCCGGCGTCAATCATTTCCTCAACGATCTCGTCCTGCTCCTGCTGGTCATTGTCGCCGCTTCTTACAGATACGATTACCTTCATCGTATTGCTCTCTTTTGCTTTCAGATTACTTTTTATTATATCTGTCATTGCATTGATAAACGGGTCGTCCGGTGTATATGTCACGACACCAACACGCAACATATGATCGGCTTTTGTGTCCTGCTTTCCGCAGCCTGTCAGTGAAATCAAAAATACCCACACGCACAACCATGCTATCATATTCTTCTTTACGTCTCTTCTACTCATACGAATACAAAAACCTTTCTATCTCATCCGAGAACAAATCTTCTTTATAAATAACTTTTACTTCCTTCTCATGGCTCTTCAACGTGTAAAATGTCCGTGTCAGTTCTTTTTCAATTTCCTCGACACTCTCATAACCAATCCCGTATCCATCCGGGATTACCAGACACTGCACCTGTCCTGCATCGAGCAGTGCAATCGATTTCATGCTCGTACCAACGCCAAAGATCTTCGCATCCTTATACACACCATTTTCCGCGTGTTCACCCAGCGTATCCAAGGCTTGCGTATCCATTACCACCATATAATCGACGGACTCCTGTGCATCAACAACCGCACAGATATCCGTGTCACTTTCTTCATTATACTCCCATGCAATCTCGCAATCCTGTTTCTCCAATGCGTCCTTCAGTCCCTGGATACGATTCACACTTGCCTCCGTCTTGGATCGTCCGGCAATCACGCCAATCCTTTTTCCTTTCAGCCCATCTTCGTCCTGCGTAATAAGCTGCGTGCCAAGTGTGTATCCAATCTGGTAATTATCCGGTTTGACTGTCGCATACCCGCTTGCCTCTGGCTGTTCACCGGTATAAACATCTTCTGTCAGAAGTACAAATGGCTTCTTCTGCTCGCCAAGCCAGTCTAACATATCCTTCGTATCTGTGCCCGGTGCCGGACACAGGATAAATGCATCCACATCGTTTTCCAGCTGTTCCTCGATCAGCTCCCGCTCGTCCTGCGCGCTTACAATATCATCCGTATTACAGATGATCAGATGCAGATTATTGGTTTTCGCAGACTGCTTTAATCCATTGATTACACCTTCCCACCGGGTGTCACCGGAATTCTGCAGGATAACCGCTACACGCTTTTGAGCGACATCCTCCTGGAAGATTTTATGTATGAAGAAGGCTGCGAGGACAATCAGAATAAGCTCTGCAATGAGAAATGTTAATTTATCTCGTTTCATCTGTAGCCCTCCCATTTCTATAGCTCTGCGCCTCGAGCTGCTGCCGGTTCTCCTCCGTAAACGGAATTGCCGGTATGTGTATCACGATCTTCGTTCCTTCATCAGGCTCACTGTAAACCAGAAGACCATATTCGTTACCAAACATCAACTGGATCCGGTTGTGCACATTGATAAGTCCTACCCCGGAACCATGCTTTGGTACTTTATTGTTATCCTTGAGGATATTTTCAACTGTCTCCTCACTCATACCCATGCCATTATCCTCGACCGAGAGATAGATATCATCTCCCTTTTTCTCGCCGCGTACCGTAATCATGCCGCCGTCATCCTCGTCCATATTTCCAACCCCATAATAGATTGCATTTTCCAAGATCGGCTGTACGATGAGCTTGACCGTACAGCAATCATTGACTTCCTCGTCAATATCAAATTCCACGCGGAACCGTTCTTTATAGCGCACAAGCTGGATATTCATATAGCTCCGGCTGTGCTGCAGCTCATCCGCGATCCGGATTACGGTTCTTCCCTTTGACAGACTGATTCGAAGCAGTCTGGCAAGCTCCGAAATCATGAGAACCGCTTCCTTATTCTTCTGTGCCTCAACCATCCATGTAATCGATTCGAGCGTATTATATAGGAAATGCGGATTAATCTGACTTTGCAGTGCATCCATCTCACTCTTTCTGCGTTCAGTCTGTTCCCGGATAATCTCCTGCATCAGATTCTCTATCTGTTCATAGGACTTCTTGACCGAATATCCGAGATGCCGGATCTCTGAAGAACCACCAATATAGATATCCGTATCCCCACCTGTCTCATATGCCTTGACTGACTCATTCAGCCGCAGGATTGGGCGCGAAATCTTTCTTGATATGATCCTGTTTACTTCGAGCAGCATCATCATCAAAATCAGAATGGCTGTGATAATATAATACCGGAACCGGTTGATATTTGCTGTCTGTACACGCTCCGGAATCACACCGACCAGCTTCCAGCCGGTATATGCCACACTACTCACAACAACATTTCCCGGTCTACCGTTCAGCGAAAGCTCATACGTTCCGTCTTCTAATTGCGATGTCATCTCACAGTTTTCCGAAAAATATCCACGGTCAATATCTGCACGTCTCGGATGGTAAATCATCTGTCCATCCCGGCTGCAAAGGTAATAATAAATACCGTTTGAGGACTCATTGATCCGCTTCATCGTATTGGATATCACAGAATATTTCATATCTACCAGCAGTACACCGCTGCGCGGTTTTTCCCCATCGTTAATATCCACGGAACGGCTGAGGGAAATAACCCAGTAGTACCGGTATGTGCCATCCTCAAACAGATTCTGAATATGCGGCAGGGAGAAATGCACATTCTCAATCTCCTCCTCTGCATTTGTATACCAGTCCTGTTTAGATGCCTTTACGCCCTTCTTGCGTTCCGAAACCGGCTCTGCCACAAGCTGTGCACCATCGCTGTCATACAGAGCCATGCTTTGAACCTTGTCTGTGTTGATTTCATAAAGCAGGCTAAACTGGCGGTTAAACTCATCACTGGAGATATCATTTTCCTGAATGATATTGTAATTCACTGCATTCATTATCTGACGGACATTCAACAATTCCGCATCCAGCTTATCCACCGTACTTTCGACCATACTCTCTGCGTTCGACACAGCCGTCTGCTTCATCGCCATTTTAAAACGATTATACAGAAGCAGGCCAATTGTAATTGTCGTAATCAACGTAAGTGCAGTAAGAACCGCCATAATGATTGACTGGATACCCAGTCCGATAAATCTTCTATGATGTGTCCAGCCCTGCTTTTTCATCCACCTTTGAAGCCAGCTTTCCTTCTTTTGCAATTTTCCCATCTCTCTTGTTTTCAATCCATTTCCCCTATTTTTTTCTTACTGATTCGTATGCTGTGCCCGGTACTTCGACGGTGACACGCCAAATCGTTTCTTGAATACATAACTGAAATAATTCGCATCCAGATATCCCACTCGCTCAGCGATCTGATAGCTTTTCTCATTTGTTTCCAGTATCAGTGTTGCCGCATGATCCATCCGGTAATCCGTCAGATACGTAATAAACGCTTTTCCTGTCTCCTTCTTGAAGACCGAAGAAAAATACGAATTAGATACTCCGAGCACAGAGCAGATCGTGTCCAATGACAAATCCGGCTCCATATAACGCTCACGTACAAGATTCTGCGCATCGGTCACAAGCCGTCTCGATGTACTGTTTCGGGCATTTTTCAGCTGTTCCCCAAGCTCTACCGAAACTTCCTGCATCCATGCGGTAAGTGTACTCTCATCCATCTGCGGAATCGTCTCGTAAGGATTCTGGATTCCATGCAGATGATCATTAAAATCAAGAAAATTATTTGCACAAAACCGGTAAAATGCTCCCACCATCTCCATGATTGCAAGATTATACTGACTGACCGTCTGTGCATTGCTGTGCAGCTTTTCTATTTCGTTTACAACGACCTTCTCGATCTCTTCCTTTAGCCCCAGATGAATGGCTTTGAACAAATCATGCATCCGTGTATCTTCCGGCTGCAAGGTTGTTTCCTGTTCCTTCGGTGCAAGCTCGGCAATATTGATTGCGCGTTTCGTCCCGTACAATACCCTGTACGATGCCTCTCTGGCACCATCGTAAGACGTTTTAATATTCGCCATATTGTCGCATACACGACCGATGCCTGCCGTAACCACCGCCCCCATCACACGATAAGCCCATTTGCAGAAGCGGTCACACGAATCCGTAAACTGCACAATCGCGTCCTCCGAGGAGAGTTCTATCAGCATCAGTGTATTGCCAAGATAAGAGAATACCCGGCTCTTCCACTCTGTCGCAAGCCGTTCCTTGATCTCGTGTTCAACAGACATCGCAAGCAGCAGCGGATTCATGCCGTCCGGCACATGATGTTCCGATGTGTGGAAAACTGCGCATCCATAATATGGTCCTTTCATATCAATCTGATACGCGGCAAAAAATTTCCCGCAGTTTTCTTCTGTTACCCGTCCCTCAATGAGAGATACAAAGAAGTTATTCTGCAGTACCGGAAGTGCTGCATTGAAATAATTCTCCAGACGTGTTACATTCAGTTTTTCTTCCCGTTCCCGGTCCAGTGTGTCCTTCAGACGTTTCAGGCAATCAGACAGTTCCGTTGCATTTATCGGTTTCAGCATATATTCCTCAACCTCCAGATGCACTGCTTCCTTTGCATATTCAAACTCATCAAACCCTGTAAAAATAATGATGTGAATATTCTGGAAGTCCCGGTTTAAACGACGGGACAACTCCAATCCATCCATATATGGCATCTTGATATCTGTAATTACGACATCCGGTTGAAGCTTCTCTACCAGTTCAAGTGCTTTCACTCCGTTGGTTGCGTTTCCAACGACGGTAAATCCAAGGTCGTCCCATTGTATGCGTTGTTCAATTACTTCGATGACTTCTGCTTCGTCATCCACCAAAAGCACTTTATATTTTTCCATGTTGCACCCCACTTGTTATCGCCTGCCGGGTAGTTCGGAAGCATCTGGTCTTTGGTTAGGATGCTTCCGAACTACCCGGCAATTCTTATTGTTCTTTGTTGTTTTATTGTCCTTATTATACCAAAGTTATCACTATAAAGATACCTAAATATCTAGCTGGTTGCTTCCTTCTATTGCTCAATTGGGGATTTTTCCTCTATTTGGGGAATTTGCTCCAACTGACTTGTTTCCTACTCCAATTCATATATTAAAAACGCAAAATAAAACCAGTATATATGTGGCACTGTTTTATTGCGTTTTGACATTATATACAATATACAGGAAAAGCCGCCTCTCCATCCTCTTCGATAGACAAGGCGACCCTTCCTTCGTTTACAACTTTATTTGATTTCTTTTATTACTTCTTCTGAACATACTTCAGACAGTCAAGTGTTACAGCTGCAAGGATGATAATACCTTCGAAGATGAACTGAAGGTTTGTATCAATACCGAGGATTGTCAGAGAGTATGTAAGGGATGTGAAGATCAGTACACCAGTTACAACACCGGAGATCTTACCGATACCACCTGTGAAGGATACACCACCTACTACGCAGGCTGCAATTGCATCCATATCCCAGCCTTGTCCATATGCGGCACTACCGGAACCAACCATACGGTTACACTCAAGCCATGAACCGAATCCATAAAGGATACCTGCTAAGATGAATGCTCCCATTGTTACCTTGAATACGGAAATACCAGATACAGAAGCTGCTTCCGGATTACCACCAACTGCGTAAAGGTTCTTACCAAATGTTGTCTTGTTCCAGATGAACCATACAACAATGATTGCTACAACTGCCCAGATAATGATGGTTGGGAATCCACCAAGATTTGGAATAAACATGTTCGGAATACTTGACTCAATTGCACCGAAGGATACACCCTTTGTTGCGTATGTAACAAGTCCGAAGATGATCAGCATGTTCGCCATGGTTGAAATGAATGGATGCATCTTATATTTCGCCATGAAGAAACCGGCAATACTTGCAAATACGGTTGTAAGTATGATACATGCAACAAGTGCAATAATGGCTCTGCCCGCTACCGGAATACCTGTAAAATCAAAGATATGTCCGAATACGCCACCGGTGTTTACACCACTGTGCATGATAATGGTTGCGGTTACCATACCCATACCTACCATACGTCCGATGGAAAGGTCGGTACCTGTTAACAGAATCAGACCGGCAACACCAAGGGCTAAGAACATACGAGGCGAAGCCTGCTGCAAAATATTCAGGATATTTGTCAGTGTCAAAAGCTGTGTATGCTTTACAATCGGTGTAATGATACACAATGCAATAAAGATGAGTAAAATTACAATGTACAGACCATTCTTATACAGGAACTGTGTTGTATTGAATGTGTACTTGTAGTTTTCCACCTTCTGTGACTGCTTCTGTCCAAATGTATATTTCGACATACGAAGCAGATCGATCAAATGGAACTTATGAGCAAATGCATCGTGCTTTCTATCCTTGATTTCCTGCAATTTAGACTCATGTGTCATCTGTGCATCAAACAGGCGGTTACGATATACATACTTCTCATCCTTGATTTCCTCAGAATCAGAAAGCTTTGCCAAAGCCTGCTCGTGCTCTGTCTTAATGGTTGCCACAATCTTGTCATAAGAGGCATTCTCTGCTGCCTTCTCTGCCTCACAGCTCGCAACTACCTTCTCATAGTAGTCACTCTTGTAATGCTTGGAGAGATAGCTCTCTGCATCGGAAATAAGCTTTGAAACCTTGTCCTTATTTGCAGATTCTACAGATTTTGCTTTCTCTAAGTCCGCCTTATCCTTCGCAATAATCTTTGCTCTCTCTTCCTTTGTTAAATTCTTATCTTCCTTCGCAATTGCGATATGGTTCTTTAAGCTTCGAACCTTGTCAGATCCATCTACACGAAGTGCATCGATCTGCTTCTGTATTTTTCCTACATATTCATCAATCGGTTTCAAAAGCGCTGCTTCCGCTTCTGCCGAAAGGATCATACTTTTATCTGCCATCGCCAAAACTCCTCTCTATTACAAATATTTCGCACTAAGCTTTAATAATTCTTCCTGATTTGTCTCCTTCGTATTGACAATACCTGCCAGATGGCCGTTCGACATAACGCCAATACGGTTTGTGATTCCGAGAATCTCCGGCATCTCAGAAGAAACAACTATAATTGTCTTACCCTGCTTTGCCATGTTAATGATCAACTCGTAAATCTCATATTTTGCTCCAACATCAATACCTCTTGTCGGATCGTCCATCATAAAGATGTTCGGAGACCGCTCCAACCATTTACCGAAGATTACCTTCTGCTGATTACCACCAGACAGATTTGCAATCATATCATCCGGTCCCATACATTTCGTATGCATGACCTTGATTTCCTCTGCGGTTGCCCGCACCATGTCATCATGTGAGAGTGCAAGTCCACTCTTATAATGATTCATATTTGCAATGGTTGTGTTAAATGTTATATCTGCTTTTAAGAACAGACCATTTGCCTTACGTTCCTCTGTAATGAGGGCAAATCCATGATTCATCGCATCCTTCGGAGATGCAAAATTCATCATCTTACCATCATAGATAACGTTTCCGGCTGCTCTTGTACGCATACCAAATATCGTCTCAAGAAGCTCTGTACGACCTGCACCGACCAATCCATACAAACCAAATATCTCGCCTTTTTTCACATCGAAGGAGATATTCTGGAGCTTCGGTGCATATTTTGTTGAAAGGTTCTGCACGGAGAGAATCGTCTCTCCCGGTGTATTATCAACCGGCGGGAATCTGTTATCCAGAGAACGGCCTACCATGGCTGATATGAGTTCATTCATGTTTGTATCTTTGCTGTCCTTCGTCATTACGAGACTGCCATCCCGCAATACGGAAATCTGGTCGCAGATCTCGAAGATCTCGTCCATCTTATGGGAGATATAAATCAGGGAGATTCCCTGATCCTTAAGCTGACGCATCATCTTGAAGAGCTTTGCTACTTCCGGTGCTGTCAGGGATGAAGTCGGCTCATCAAGTACAATTACTTTTGAATTGTACGAAATTGCCTTCGCAATCTCACACATCTGACGCTTTGATACAGACATTTTCTTCATCGGCTGCGTAAGGTTCACTGTGATTCCAAGCTTTCTGAACAGATCAGATGCTTCTTTTTTCATTCTGCCCTCATCGACCACACCAAGCGAATTCTTTGGGTATCGACCGAGGAACAAATTATCAATTACATTTCTTTCCAGACACTGATTTAATTCCTGATGTACCATTGCAACTCCGTTTTCGAGTGCATCCTTTGGTCCAGAGAAATTAACTTCCTTGCCATCTAATACGATTGTTCCTTCGTCCTTCTGATAGGTTCCGAAGAGACATTTCATCATTGTCGATTTTCCGGCACCATTCTCACCCATAAGTCCCATGATGGATCCTGGCTTCACATTCAAATCAATGTGGTTAAGAACCTTGTTTCTTCCGAATGATTTACTCATGCCATGAATCGATAAGATGTATTTATTCTTATCATCTGCCATATCTCTACTTCCCTTTCTTAAAAAGAAGGGTATCAATTCTAGGTGACACCCTTCTTTGGTTAAATCATTTACCGTTCGTTCAATCAGTTCTCTTACTTGTTAAGAATTGATGTGTAAGATGCTGCGTTGTCTGTCTTAACCATGTTGATTGCAAATGCATCGTACTCACCAGGGTTACCAAGACGGTTTGTGATGTTAGACTCTGTCTGACCATCACCACC
>ERZ779969.365-NODE-365-length-13253-cov-2.41196_pt1 | contig 13253 bp, 8 predicted proteins | sample MGYA00511538_ERZ779969 | MGnify/ENA primary metagenome ERZ779969 (study PRJEB29588, sample SAMEA2151391) | human gut metagenome | biome: human gut; feature: human-associated habitat; material: faeces | place: Denmark | collected 2008/2010 ... | reverse complement strand
CGGACTGCGGCTGTCACGTGTCGGTCAGGTATTGGTTGAGCGTTGTATCGCGGGCTGGAAAGAGATTGAGTACGAGGTTATGCGTGATGCGAACGGTACCTGTATTACCGTATGTAATATGGAGAATCTGGATCCGGTTGGTGTTCATACCGGAGATTCTATCGTTGTTGCACCATCCCAGACACTGGCAGATAAGGAATACCAGATGCTTCGTAGTGCTGCTTTAAATATCATTACAGAGCTTGGTATCCAGGGTGGATGTAACGTACAGTTTGCCTTGCATCCAACAACATTTGAATATTGTGTAATCGAGGTAAACCCGCGGGTAAGCCGTTCTTCGGCACTTGCTTCAAAGGCAACCGGATATCCGATCGCGAAGGTAGCTGCGAAGATCGCTCTTGGATATAATCTCGATGAGATCAAGAATGCAATTACAGGTAAGACCTATGCGAGCTTTGAGCCGGCACTCGATTATGTTGTAGTTAAGATGCCGAGACTTCCTTTCGATAAGTTCATCAAGGCAAGCCGGAAGCTGACCACACAGATGAAGGCAACCGGTGAGGTTATGAGTATCTGTACGAACTTCGAGGGAGCACTCATGAAAGCGCTTCGTTCTCTCGAACAGCATGTGGATAGCCTGATCTATGAGAACTACAATGACCTTCCGACAGAGGAGATTCATGAGATGCTGCATCGTGTCGATGACCGTCGAATCTTCGTTATCGCAGAAGCGCTGCGCCGTGGAATCTCCGCGGAGGAGATCCATGATATCACGAAAGTAGATATCTGGTTTATTGACAAGATCAACAATATTGTACAGGAAGAAAAATTACTGCGTGAGACACCTGAGATCACTAAGGAAATGATGCAGGAAGCAAAGCGCATGGAGTTTCCGGACAAGGTAATCGCACAGATTACAGGCAAGAAGGAAAAGGAAATCAAGGAGCTTCGCTATGGCTATGGTATCCATGCATCCTACAAGATCGTAGATACCTGTGCGGCTGAGTTTGAAGCAGAGACACCATATTATTATTCCTGCTACGATGGCGAATCCGAAGTCGAGGTGGATGAGAATAAGAAGAAGATCATGGTGCTTGGTTCCGGTCCGATCCGTATCGGACAGGGTATCGAGTTTGACTACTGCTCGGTACACAGTACATGGACCTTGAAGAATAAGGGTTATGAGACAATCATCGTAAATAACAATCCGGAGACAGTCAGTACAGACTTCGATATCGCAGATCGTCTGTATTTCGAGCCGCTGACGGCAGAAGATGTAGAGTCTATCGTAAATATCGAGAAACCGGATGGCGCGGTTGTACAGTTCGGTGGACAGACAGCTATCAAGCTGACTGAGGCACTTTTGGAGATGGGCGTGCCAATCCTTGGTACAAGTGCTGAGAATGTCGATGCAGCCGAAGACCGTGAGTTGTTCGATGAGATTCTGGAGAAGTGCTGTATCCCAAGAGCAGCCGGTAAGACTGTATTTACAGTTAAGGAAGCATTAGAAGCTGCCAACGAGCTTGGCTATCCGGTTCTTGTCCGTCCTTCCTATGTATTAGGTGGACAGGGTATGCAGATTGCAATCTCGGATAAAGATATTATTGAGTTCATGGAGATTATCAATCGGCATGAGCAGGAACATCCGGTTCTGGTTGACAAATATCTGATGGGTAAGGAAATCGAGGTCGATGCCGTATGTGACGGCGACGATATCCTGATTCCTGGTATCATGGAGCATATCGAGCGTGCAGGTATCCATTCCGGAGATAGTATCTCTGTGTACCCGGCACAGACGATCACACCGAAGATCAAGCGTGTGCTGGAAGACTACACGAAGAAGCTTGCGAACAGCCTGCATGTTATCGGACTGATCAATATTCAGTTTATTGTATATCAGGATGAGGTATATGTCATCGAGGTTAACCCGCGATCAAGCCGTACCGTACCATACATCAGTAAGGTAACCGGTATTCCAATCGTTGATCTTGCAACGAGAGTTATCACAGGCGAGAAGATCAAGGATATGGGCTATACACCGGGATTACAGCCGGAATCTGAATACTTCGCAATCAAGATGCCGGTATTCTCCTTTGAGAAGATCCGGGGTGCTGAGATCAGCCTTGGTCCGGAGATGAAATCAACCGGTGAGTGCCTTGGTATCTCGAAAAATTACAACGAAGCGTTGTTCAAGGCATTCCTTGGAAACGGCGTGAATCTGCCGAAGTACAAGAAGATGATACTTACAGTAAAGGATTCCGATAAGCTGGATGCAGTAGAAATCGGACAGCGGTTTACCGCGCTTGGTTATGAGATCTATTCGACAAGAAGTACCTGCCGTGTCCTGAATGAGAATGGCGTACCTGCAAAACCGATTAACAAGGTGGAAGAGCCTTCTCCGAACCTGTTAGATCTGATTCTGTCACATGAGATCGATCTTGTTATCGACACACCGTCACAGGGTGTAGAACACAGCAAGGACGGCTTCGTAATCCGCCGAAATGCAATCGAGACAGGTGTGACGGTTCTCACAAGCTTAGATACCGCACATGCGCTTCTTACAAGCTTAGAGTCATCTGACAGACACAATCTTTCTCTTGTGGATATAAGCGAAATATAGTAAAATAAAGGTAACCATGCAGATAATCTGTCTGGTTACCTTTATTTTTTGAGGTGATGGAATGAATATTGGTTCGATGAGTAACAACTATATAATTCCATATAGCGGTGTCAGCCGCGTGACACCGGTCAATGCGGACAATACGGTCGACACTTCCACGAAGGTGAAGCCGGTCGAATGTCAGACGTGTAAGAACCGGGAATATGTCGATGGTTCGAACGAACCGGATGTGTCGTTTAAGACACCGGGCAAGATTGCGGCAGGAGAATCGTACGCGAAAGTAAGTGCACATGAACGGGAGCACGTGGCGAATGCGATTCAGAAAAGCAGCAAGCCGGGCGCGAAGCTGATATCGGCGAATGTGACATTGAAGATGGGGGTCTGTCCGGAATGTGGCAGAACGTATGTTGCTGGTGGTGAGACAACCACGCAGATTCAGTATTCGGAGAGCAATCCATATGAGAAGAACCGGAAACAGGCGGAAGCCGGATTTCTGATCGGGAACAACTTTGATGCTATTTCTTAGACCAGCATTTGACGTTGCGCTTTCGATTGCGCTTCGTGTCTGATTTGTATCGGATTTCACATAACGAATTTAAATATTGCAGATAATGCTTCTGGGAATCCATGGATTCTTCCGGGAAAAGTGGAAGCAGGAGCTTCACGGGATTTTGCTTATAGAAGATGCAAAGCTTAATAAAAAATTCCATCGTTGGCTTTCGGTAGTCCGCTTCCAGATGACAATACGATGAACGTGAGATGCCGGTCGATGCGGCTATTTCTTTCTGGGTGTAACCGGAGTGGAGTCGGAGACGAATGAGCATAGCTCCAAAGGTGGTTGTGTCTGACATGATAGATCCTCGCTTTCTGGATAAAATTGAAAATTGGAATGAAATAATTTGGAAGCAGCCGCTTCCAGAAAAATAGAAAAGAAATCATATTCGAGAAGCAGTGTAAGTTCAGCCAGAACATCGACTGGCGGCGCACATCTTCCCGTTTCATAGTTACTGTAGGCTTGTCTTGTAATATTGAGTCGTTTGGAAATGTCGGTTTGATTGAGATGTTTTTGACGACGCGAAATTTTTAGACGAGGCCCGAATTCTTTTGGAATCATAGAATGTACCTCCATGGGCATTATGTTAACAGAAAAAGAAAAAAATACAAGCAGAAAAAATAAGATTGGCACATATTCACAAGTGAGACTGTGAATACTGCACAAAATAGGAGAAGGAGACAAAACATGAGTAAAGCAGATGATTTGTTCATTGCGATGTGTAAGGATATTATTGAGAACGGTTACGATACGAAGGGCGAAAAGGTGCGTCCGAAATGGGAGGATGGGACTTCGGCATATACGATCAAACGGTTTGGTGTTGTAAACCGATATAATCTGGCGGAGGAATTTCCGGCGATCACGCTTCGAAAAACTTATATCAAATCCGCAATTGATGAATTGCTCTGGATCTGGCAGAAAAAATCAAATAACGTCCATGACCTGCACAGCCATATCTGGGACGCGTGGGCAGACGAAGATGGTTCGATCGGCAAGGCGTATGGTTACCAGCTCGGTGTGAAGCACAAATATAAAGAGGGTATGATGGATCAGGTCGATCGTGTGATCTATGATCTGAAGAACAATCCATACAGCCGCCGTATCATGACGAACATTTATGTGCATCAGGATCTGTCCGAGATGAACCTGTATCCGTGTGCGTACAGCGTGACGTTCAATGTCACAGGCAACAAATTAAATGCCATTTTGAATCAGCGTTCGCAGGATGTGCTTGCAGCGAATAACTGGAATGTCGTACAGTATGCGGCACTTGTGTATATGATGGCACAGGTAACTGGATTTGAACCGGGAGAGCTGGTACATGTGATCGCAGATGCACACATCTATGACAGACACATTCCAATCGTGGAAGAGCTGATCAGCCGGCCGACGTATCCGGCGCCGAAAGTAACACTCAATCCAGATGTCAAAGATTTTTATGATTTTACGGTTGATGATTTTACAATCGAAGATTATCAGACCGGACCACAGATCAAGAACATACCAATAGCGGTTTAGAGCGAAATATTTGGAGGGTAATATGGACTTAATAGTAGCAGTAGATAACAACTGGGCGATTGGAAACAAGGGCGATCTGCTCGTATCAATACCAGAGGATCACAAATTCTTCCGACAGACGACAATGGGAAATGTCGTTGTACTTGGAAGAAAGACACTGGCAGGATTCCCGAATGGCCTGCCGCTTGCGGGAAGAGATAATATCATTTTATCGACTGATCCGAATTATACCGTGCGAGGGGGTACGGTTGTTCACTCGAAGGAAGAACTGTTCGAGGAACTGAAAAAATATGAGGATAAGGAAATTTTTGTAATCGGTGGCGGACAGATCTACGAGATGCTGCTTCCGTATTGCAAGTATGCGCATGTGACGAAGATCAACTATGATTATGCAGCGGATACACATTTCCCGAATCTGGATGAACTGGAGAACTGGGAAATGATCGCGGACAGCGACGAGCATACCTATTTTGATTTGGAGTTTTATTTCCACAAATATGAGAATAAAAATCCATTAGCATTTTAGAAATTTGGTGATTTTTGCATAAAATGCACAAAATAATTGATGAAAATGTTATAAATCATACAAAAAGTCTTTCAAATATGACGGAAGTATGGTATCATTTAAGGTAAATTTGAGCGATTATTTTTATTTTGGGAGGGTAATAAAAATGACAGAAGTAATGTTGACGTCCGGACAGGGCTTTGAGGGTTACGAAATCGTAGAGTATTTGGGATTTGTAAATGTACAGTCGGTACTTAGCTCGAACTTTTTCAAGGGGTTTGCAGCCGGCGTGAGTGAGATGTCAGATTCCGAGAGTGAGAAGCTGACAGGCAAGCTGGAGCAGGTAAATGAGACAGCACTGAAGCGTTTGCAGACAATCGCAGCAAGAAAGAAAGCGGATGCGGTAATTGGCGTGGAACTGAATTATACACAGTTTGCAAGCTATTCCGTAGGAACGATCGCTTCTGGTACAGCTGTTCGCCTGAAGAAGAAGCCAGAGGAGAATCCAGTTACAGAAAAATCTCTATATGTCAGCAACTACTATAATCGTCTGGTGCCAAGACCGGTACGTGTATGGTTACGTGGTTCTAAGAATGGGGTAACAATTTCTACAGATTTCTTTAATTATAACAAAGATGATATTCGTGCAATCCGTGCAGACGTCGAGCTGGCAAACCTGTATGAAGAACGATTGCTGTTAAAGGATCTGGATTTTGTATTTGAGAAAGGAAATGTTTCTCTGATCGAATCCAAGGATATGGAGTGTAAGCTTCCTGCAAAGGATATTCTGCTTTTGAAGGATGCAAAGGTACGCATCTCCAAATATGTGACAAGCCGTGGTGTATTCGCGTGCAACGACCAGCCAATCGATGTCAGCATGCCGTTACATAGATTATCTGCACTTAAAGAGAAACGTGGTATTGATGCAGTCGAGAAGTATCGTACCGATGGCATGATCTGGACATGTAACTGTGGTTATGTAAACGAGGCTGGTGCAGATGAATGTCTGATCTGTGGACGTAAGCAGGAAGACATGAAGAGTACATCGAAGTTCAATCCAGATGAGATGCTTGCAAAGATGCAGACGAAGGAATATGTCATTGAACTGAAGGATGTATTGATGGAATACATCAAGGATATTGATAGCGAGTACAGAATGGAACTTTTGGAGATTATGGAGTCAGGATTGCAGTATGAAAAGACAAGAGGCAACATGAAAGACACCGTAATCGAGAAGGTAGAAAAGGTCTTTGAAGGACACTAAGTAAAATGAAACTGGCAGAGGTGACAGGGCATGGGCGCAGGACTCAGCATGGCGAGTGTAAATAAAATTAAAGAGTTGGCGAATTCCAGAGAATATAGTCTGGCACTTGAGTTAGTGGAACATCAGGATTTGACAAAATCCCTGAACCCACAGTTCCTGAGACTGTGTGGAGAGATTTACATAAAAAATGATAGATATAAGGATGCCAGACGATGTCTGATCATGGCGCATCGTCTGGGACCGGAATCGAAGCGGGTTTTGTATACGTTTGTGGAGCTGTATTTGCGGATGGGATATTTCCAGCTGGCAAAGACGTATTACGATATGTATATGTTTGATGCCAATGCATATGACAGCCGGGACATGGAATATGTCTGGAATAAGCATGAACATGCGGACGATTACAAGACGCTGGAACCATTGATTGCCGGGTATGCACACAATCTGGACTATGACTGGAGCTTTGAGTTATATCTGCTTTACAAGAAAGAGGAAAAACAGAACGAGGCGGCGACGCTGGCTGAGTTATATCATGCATCGTTCAAGAATTCCGATAACAGCCAGATTATATTGGATATCGAAGCTGGAAAAGTAAAGGTAGATACATATTTCGATATATATGCGGACACTGAAGCTGTAGATGATGATCCAGATATGGAGGCACTTCGTGCAGAAGAACAGGAGCTGCTTGCAGCCGATGATCTGCGGATGCATCCGAAAGAGGCAGAGATTACGATCATGTATGAGGATTCATATACACCTGCCGGTTCGGAGAAGAAAGTGCAGAAGATGCTCAAAAAGCAGGAACGCGAGGAGCAACGGAAAGAAAAGAAACTGCTGAAAAAACAAAAGCAGCAGGAAAAGGCAGAAGCTGCGGCAGCGGCGGAAGCTGAAAAGACTGAGGCAGAAGTGAAACCTGCTACCGAAGAAAAAACGGAAACCGAAACGAAAGTGCCTGAGACAGTTGCGGATGAGACAGAACAGAAGACGTCTGAGAAAATAACTGTGACAGAACAAGAAACAGCAGAGAAAGCATCTGTGACAGAAACATCAGAACAAAAAACGGCAGAGGAAGCGTCTGAGACAGAAGCGGAAGAACCGGAAAAAGAAAAAAAGAAGGGATTTTTCCAGAGACGGAAGAGAAAGAAACACGAGGAAGAATCTGAGACAACGGATGCTGATATAGAAGAAACAAAAGAAGTAACATCGGAATCGGAAGATGTAAAACCATCGGAAGAGCCGAAAGAATCAAATAGTGACATTTCATCAGAGATTGCAGAGACAACAGGGCAGGCGGAAGATATGAGACATGGAAAAGGGACAATTGCAAAAGATGTAGTCGTAGTAGATGAAGATGATGGTTTTGAAGCAGAAGCGGATACGATTGAGGAACTTGCATCCAAGGAACATGTGACGCAGGAGACCGAGACGAAGGAAGCAGAAGTGACAACAGCCAAGAAAACGACGTTTGAATTCCAGACAGTGGAACTGGCGCCGGAAGATTTTGAGGAAGAATATGAGGTTGACGATTTCTCTGAAACTGTGGATGATGAATTCGGAGAGATGAAGATGCCGGAACCGAAACCTGAGATTGAAGAAACTGTGGAGGAAGAACCGGAGGTTGAGGAAGAGATCGAGGAGCCAGAGGTTGTAGAACCGGAGCCAGAGATTGAAGCCGAACCAGAATCGGAAATCGAAGAGACGGTGGAAGAATCTGTGAAAGAAGAACCGGAGGCAGAACTGGAGATTGAAGAGACTGTCGAAGAGGAACCAGAGGCAGAGGAAGAAATCGAGGAGCCGGAGGACGTAGAACCAGAGCCAGAGGTGGAAACCGAGCCAGAACTGGAGATCGAAGAGACAGTAGAAGATGTTGTTGAGGAAGAACCGGAGACAGAACTGGAGATTGAAGAGACTGTCGAAGAAGAACCGGAGGTTGAGGAAGAAATTGAGGAGCCAGAGGTTGTAGAACCGGAGCCAGAGGTGGAATCCGAGTCAGAACCGGAGATCGAGGAGACAGTAGTAGAAGAAGCTGTTGAAGAAGAACCAGAGACAGAGGAAGAAATCGAGGAGCCGGAGGAAGAACCGAAAGAGGAATTCCATGTAGCTCCATTTACAACGAAACCGGAAAAAAAGAAGTTGGACTTCCCGGTATTCAAGTCATCGTTATTCCCGGATTATCACAAAGAAGTGAAAATCGTTGAGAACAATTTCAACGAGATCATGGAAGAAGCACAGGATAAGATGACAGAGAACATGCAGAAGGAAGAGCAGATGCAGAGAGAGGCAGAAGCGTTACTTGCATCACTTGGAATCAGCATAGACTCGATTCCAACAACACCACAGGCCGAGAAGAAAGAGGAACAGCCGGTACAAAAAGGACCTTCACGAGATGAGTTAAAAGCATCTTTGAAGATAGATTCTGTTAAGAAGAATTTGCTAAAACGTGTGAAAGAATACAGATAATTCTTGACGAGAAGATATGACCGAGAGAAGGTATGACTGAAAGGAGGCAATGGGAGTGGCTATTGATCAAAGAGAAGCATTGATTGCTGCGGTAAGAGCACAGGTAGAAAAGGAGAAAGCTGCCAAGGCTGCAAAATTGAAAAAAGAGCAGGAAGCAATGCAATTGTCTGGAGCTGCAGATGCGGGAGAAACTGCTGCAGACCACAATAAGCCAAAATACAAAACTCTGTCAGCAGAAGAACTTGCGAAAATCGAAGAGAAAAAACGTCGTAAGAAAGCTGCAGAACTTGGTATTAAATTGGAGGACGAGGAACCAGAAGAGGCACCTGCAAAGGCAGCAGAACCTGCGAAGGAAGAGCCAAAGAAGGCAAGTGATGAAGGACTTGGCATGAGTGTTGGCATTCAGGCAGATAAGTCTGGAAAATCCTTAGATAAGCCGGCTGGCGGCGGACTTGGAGCACCAGTAGGTGGCGGACTGTCAGGTGGCAAGACAGAGAGCAAAGGACTTGGAGGACTGGGCGGTAGCCTTGGAGCTACAGAGCCATCTGGAGGACTTGGTCTCAATATTGACATGGGTAACAAGCAGGAAGAGAAAGCACCTGAGAAGAAAAAGGCTCAGGATGATGAAAAAGCAAGATTGCGTCCTACAAAATTATCCGGTGGCAGTGGCGATGTAAAGGTAATCAATGGGGATGATGCAGAAGAGGAAGCATCCTTTACAAAACAGGGAAATACAACGATTATTTCCGATGGTGTAGAGTGGAAAGCACAGGAGAACAAAGCATCCAAGGATGATGCAGATGATATCATCAGCATTGTGCCAAACCGGAGTACTCCAACCAATGATGTGAAGAGTATGTACGATCTTGGCGATGAGGATGAGGATGCTCTGGGTGCAGAGATATCAAAGCTTGCGCAGTATGGCGATGCTGAGAATAAGGCAGAGGAAGAAAAGAAAAAGGCGCAGGAAGAGATTGCGAAGAAGGCAGCGGAGGCAGAGGCAGCCAAGAAGAAGGCGGCTATTGAGGAAGCTGAGCGGAAAGAAGAATCCAGAAGAAAGAAGCTGAAAGAGGCAGAAGAAAAGGCAGCTGCACAGGAGCGTAGAATCGCAGAAGCAGCCGCTGAGAAACGTGCAGCCGAGGAGGCACGCCTCAAGGCAGAAGAGGAAGAAAAACGTAAGAAAGCGGAAGAGGCACGTCTGAAAGCAGCCGAGGAAGCCCGCAAGAAGGCTGAGGAAGAGGCAAGAGCCAAGGCAAAGCAGGAAGCTTTGAAGAAGGCGGAAGAGGCAAAGAAGAAAGCCGAAGAAGCAAAGCGTATCTTAGAACAGGCACAGAAGGCAGAAGAAGAAGCAACAAAGCGTGCAGAAGAGAATCGGAAGCGTGCTGAGGAAGAAGCCAAGAAGAAAGCCGAAGCAGAAGCAAAGAAGAAAGCTGAGGAAGAAGCAAAGAAGAAAGCCGAAGCAGAGGCAAAGAAGAAGGCAGAGGCGGAAGCAAAGAAGAAGGCAGAGGCGGAAGCAAAGAAGAAGGCAGAGGAAGAAGCCAAGAAGAAAGCCGAAGCAGAAGCCCGTAAGAAGGCTGAGGAAGAAGCAAAGAAAGCAGCCGAAGAAGCCCGTAAGAAAGCCGAAGAGGCTATGCGTATCTTAGAAGAAGCAAAGAAGGCGGAAGAGGCAGCACTAAAGGCAGCTGAGGAAGCTCGTAAGAAGGCAGAGGCAGATGCAAAGAAGGCAGCGGAAGAAGCCGCTGAGGAAGAGAAACGCAAGAAGGCTGAAGAAGAAGCAAAGAAGAAGGCAGAGGCGGAAGCAAAGAAGAAAGCCGAAGAGGAAGCAAAGAAGAAGGCAGCGGAAGAACTTGCTGCAAAGGCAGAAGAAGAGGCTCGCAAGAAGGCAGCCGAGGAAGCTGCAAAGGCAGAGGCGGAAGCAAAGGCGAAGGCTGAGGAAGCCCGCAAGATCTTAGAGGCTGCAAAGAAGGCCGAAGAGGAAGCGCTGAAGGCGGCAGAGCAGGCAGACAGCATTCAGATCGACCTGACACAGCCAGCGGAGGAAGGAAAACTTCCACTTGCTGCATCTTACCTTGAAAAGTATACAAAGATGGAGAAATCCGGAAAGAGTCTCGTGGATACATTCAATGCCATTACTGTTGATCAGGAGAATCGTAACGTATGTATGATGGGTGATCACGGATTTGGTCTGACCAGTGTCGGAGAAGATTTCGCAAGAAGCTTCTACGATATGGGAATCTGCAAGGCGAAGACGATCGCGAAGATCAAGGCACAGGCATTGAACAAGGTTAAACTTGCAGATGCAATGTCAAAGCTTGCCGGTGGATGTATGGTTGTTGAAAATGCAGGTCTGATCGCACCAGATAAGATGACAGAGCTGATGAAACTTACAGCCAAGGATGTAAACGATGTTGTTGTGATTCTGACAGGTGCGACTGAGTCTATCAACCGCTTGTTTGGAGCGACTGGAGATGCCAAGGATAAGTTTACACACCAGATCAATATGGAAGGCATTTCTACACAGGATATGCTTGCGATTGCAAAGGGATATTTCAAACAGCAGGGCTTTAAGACAGATGATTCTGTAGAAGGCACTGTAAAGAATCTCCTGATGGCAATGGAGTCTGGAAATATCGATCGTATGCTCAAGGCTTGCGATGAGGCAATGCTCAAATGTGACGATCGTGAGAAGGCAAAAGGTTCCAGTCGGAAATATTTACTAAGTGAAGATTTTAAATAATCGTTGAAAAAATCAGAGCCGATGCTTATAATTTAAGCATCGGCTTTTTACGTGATAAGCCAATAGACGGGATGATAAATAAGAAACCAGAAGATAAGAGGTATAAAACGTGGTAAATATAGATATCGGTATAGACCTTGGAACATCGAATACGGTCATATACATAAAAGACAAAGGAATCGTAGTCAACCAGCCATCGGTGGTTGCATATGAGGCTAAAAGTAAAAAGATCATTGCGGTTGGAAATAAAGCCAAAAAGATGCTTGGAAAGACACCGGAGGATATTGAGGTGACACGTCCGATCCGGAATGGTGTTATCTCCGATTATATTATGACGGAGCGTATGCTCAAGATCTATGTGAAGTCAGCGATTGCAAAACGAAAGATCTGGGGCAAACCAAACATCTGCGTCTGTGTGCCAAGTGGTGTCACGGACGTACAGCGGCGTGCAGCGTGTGATGCAGTATACCGTACCGGTGCAAAGAATGTGTATGTGCTTGAGGAACCATTTGCGGCAGCCATCGGTGCAGGTGTGGATATTGAGTCGGCAGTTGGTGCGATGGTTGTGGATATCGGTGCGGGAACGACGGATATTGCAATCGTAGCAAGAGGCGGTGTGCAGCATAGCAGTTCCATCAAGATTGGTGGCGATGATTTCGATGAGGCAATCATCCGTTATATGCGGAAACGTCATAATGTGCTGCTGGGCGAAAGCTCTGCCGAACAGTTGAAGAAGGACATTGGTTCTGTGTATCCGCGGGAACAGGATGCGATCGGGTATGCACGTGGAAAGGAACTGGTGCGCGGACTTCCAACGAAGATGGCAGTCAAATCCTCTGAGATGATCGAGGCGTGTCAGGAGGAGACAGATCAGATCTTGGATTCCGTTCGGGAGATGTTGGAGGCGGCACCACCGGAACTGGTTTCCGATATATCCGAGCATGGTATTATCCTTGCCGGAGGCGGAAGCAAGATATTTGGTATGGACAAGCTTATTATGGATAAGATTGGTGTCCCGGTTGTGAACATCAAGAATCCGGATCAGGTTGTTGCGACAGGTGCAGGAACAGCCCATTATTATATCAAGGACGGAAGAACCTTGGAAGAGTAAGAGACAGGATAGAAATACGTGGAAAATAAGAAGAAAACATTGCGTGAACATGGTGTGGAATATACATATAATGAGCGGTTCCTCCCACTCACGCAGAAGGAAATGCAATTAAAGGGCTGGGAACAGCCGGACTTTGTCTATGTGATCGGAGATGCCTATGTGGATCATCCATCTTTTGGACCGGCGATCATCAGCCGTGTGTTAGAGGCACATGGATATAAAGTGGCAATCATTTCACAGCCAGACTGGAAGGATGAAAATTCGATTGCGATTTATGGCAGGCCGAAGCTTGCCTTTTTGGTGTGCGCCGGAAATATGGATTCAATGGTGAACCATTATACTGTTTCCAAGAAAAGACGGCATACAGATGCCTACACCCCGGGTGGCGAGATGGGAAAACGACCTGATTATGCGACAATCGTTTACTGCAATCTGATCCGGAAGAAATACAAGGATGCGGCAATTGTGGCAGGCGGTATCGA
>ERZ779969.364-NODE-364-length-13294-cov-2.39535_pt1 | contig 13294 bp, 10 predicted proteins | sample MGYA00511538_ERZ779969 | MGnify/ENA primary metagenome ERZ779969 (study PRJEB29588, sample SAMEA2151391) | human gut metagenome | biome: human gut; feature: human-associated habitat; material: faeces | place: Denmark | collected 2008/2010 ... | reverse complement strand
TCGTTACCATTATACTGCATTATGAGGCAGATATGCAATCTGTCTTTTTGTCATACACAAAAAAATGATTTGAACTCATCATACACCTGCTTTCTACGCATTAGTGCACCTAAAAAATACAGCATTTCTTAACTGAACAGTATTTTCAATGCATGAACGCATATGATATACTGTTTTCATCATAAAAAACCTTATCTAAATGACATTGATTCATCAATACTAACTCCAAAATATTTCGATAACTTGATTAACTTATCAATTGATGGTTCTGATTCTCCATTTTCCCATTTTGACACCGCTTTATCTGAAACGTCGACAAGTACACCCAACTGATATTGAGACAGGCCTTTTCTCTCTCTTAGTGTACTGATAAAATTTCCAAAACTATAGTCTCTCATACTTATCCTCCGCTACTTGCTAATTACATTTTACACCAAAATAGTTCATTTGCAATTTGTTCATATCGAATTAAAGTAGATTTTTGTTGTTCGAAGCAATTGCGATTCCGATTATCACGAAACTGCGTGACTATTCACTTTTATTTGATAACAAAAAAGAGAGCCACAGAGTGACTCCCCCAGTGCAGTCCGGAAACATACACCTCATTCAATACAGATAATATACAAGATTATTATAAAAATGCAAGCACAATCAAATAATAGCCTCTACTTTCGCATCTGCGGCACCTGTGCCAAGATCACTGCGGTGAACACAAGCACGCAGCCGACGATTTCCCGCGGTGCTAACACCTCATGCAATACGACGAATCCACCGAGCACTGCAAATACAGATTCCAGACTCATCACGATGGATGCAACTGCCGGATCTGCATATTTCTGTCCTGCGATCTGAAGCGTATACGCGATACCGCTCGAGAAGATACCCGCATATAGGATTGGGAACCACGCGGCGGCAAGATCACTCCATGCCGGTTGTTCAAAGATTGCCATACAGATCAGAGATAACACACCGTTCGTAATAAACTGGATGCACGAGATCTTCACGCTGTCACAATCGTTAAAATGATCGACCGCCAGGATATGTCCGGTGAAGCAGACTGCGCACAGAAGCCCAAGCAGATCTCCAAAATACAGATTGTCGATACCGCCTGACATGCACAGCATGTACATACCACCAAGGCAGACAAAAACTGCCACATAAACAATCTTATGTAATTTCTTCCCGAGTAATCCGGATACGATTGCAACCATAACCACATACGTTGCGGTGAGAAACCCCGATCTGCCGGAGCTGGCCACGCCTTCCGGATATGCCGCGATACCACTCTGTTGCAGATTCGTTGCGAAAAACAACACACAGCCACAGAGGATACCACCAATCACGGTCCGTTTTATATTTTCTTTTTCGACTGGTTCTCCACTTAACTTTGCTTTCTGCTTCTTCATTCCCGTGCGAGCTAGAATCAAAATCGCAAGAAATGCCGCCCCAACTATGGAGCGGCTTCCGTTAAATGTAAATGTTCCAATCTGATCAGATGCTGTTGTCTGTGCTACGAACGTCGTTCCCCAGAAGAACGCAGCAAACAGCAACATAATACTTCCTTTAGTCTTTTTCATTTCAAGCCTCTTATTCTGCATCAATTGGATCTTTCTTTTTCTCAACTGCCTTGATCACCTGCAACACAACATACAGTAAAATCAGACCGATTACCAGCGGAATCACAGGGCTCTTCATTACTCCCGGAAGTCCCTTGCTATTACCAAAGAATCCGGCAATAATGTAAGTGACGAACGATACAAGTGCGACTGTAATCGCATATGGAAGCTGTGTGCTTACATGATTGATGTGATTACACTGTGCACCTGCGGATGCCATAATTGTCGTATCCGAAATCGGTGAACAATGGTCTCCACATACGGCACCTGCCATACATGCAGAGATGGAAATGATCATCATCGTTGCGTTTGTTCCCTCGAATGCATTTACAACGATTGGAATCAGCATACCGAAGGTTCCCCATGAGGTTCCGGTTGCAAACGCAAGGAAGCATGCAATGATAAATACAAGTGCCGGCAGGAAACTAAGCAACGCATCCGGCGTACTCTTCACGAGCTCTGCCACAAATTCTTTTGCGCCAAGGCTGTCTGTCATCGCCTTCAATGTCCAGGCAAATGTCAGAATTAAAATTGCAGGAACCATCGCTTTAAATCCTTCCGGAATACAAGACATGGATTCGCTGAATTTCAATACGCGGCGGAACATATAATAGATAATCGTAATCACAAGTGCAAAGAAGCTGCCATACATCAATCCAACCGATGCATCACTGCCCGAAAATGCTTCTACAAATCCAACACCTGAGAAAAATCCACCACTGTAAATCATGCCGATGACACAGGCTGTAATCAGAACGATCATTGGGAATACAAGGTCAATCACTTTCCCCTTTGTCTCAACGACTTCATTTTCCGCGTTTGCATATGGACGGTCCGGTGTCGTGTAGATATCGCCCTTCAAAGCGTTCTTCTCATGCGTCCGCATCGGACCATAATCAATCTTTCTAACGATCAAAACAATCATAAATATAATCGTGAAAAGCGCATAATAGTTATACGGAATTGCACGGATAAAGATGGAGAATCCGTCCTCTCCCTCTACGAATCCGGCTACTGCTGCTGCCCATGATGAAATCGGAGCAATGATACAGACCGGAGCTGCTGTCGCATCAATGATATACGAAAGCTTCGCACGCGATACCTGATGCTTGTCTGTCACAGGACGCATCACGCTTCCAACTGTCAGACAGTTAAAATAATCATCAATAAAGATCAAAACACCGAGCGCAACTGACGCTAACTGTGCGCCAATCCGCGTCTTGATATGGGCGCTTGCCCATCGTCCGAACGCTGCCGAACCACCGGCTTTGTTCATCATACAGACCATAACACCGAGTATTACAAGAAATACCAGAATACCCATGTTATATGAATTGGTCAGCACGCGGACGATTCCGTCTTTGAATACATGGTTTACGGTTGCTTCAAATCTGAAGTCAGACCAGAACAGTCCACCGATCACAATTCCTAAAAAGAGTGAACTGTAAACCTCCTTTGTAATGAGTGCCAGCACGATTGCCACGACCGGCGGGATTAATGCCCAGAATGTTGCGTACATCTGTGGCACGTAATTTGCGATTTCTTCCATCTTCTCTCCTCGTTTTCTTTCTTATTGTCTGCCGCCCATATTCAGTCGGCGACATGGTATCTGGTGCATCTTACAGCATGGATGCACGAAGCTCTTCCCCTGTTTTATTCACAAGGTAAGCCGGTGCAATATCAAATACGGTCTTGCAGCCGCTTGCTCCCTCATTTGCAAGTCTGTGAGCCGCTCTTGCATAAGCAATCAGTACGCTGGATGTAAACTCAGGGTTTGAATCAAGCTTCAGGCTGTACTCGATGATATGCTTGTTCTCCTTGTTCCAGCCGGTCACACCGCTGCGGAGTACAAATCCACCATGTGGAATTCCGCTGTGGTTTGCCTTCAGCTCTTCTTCCGAAATGAAGTGAACCGTTGTATCGTAATCTGCGAAATAGTTCGGCATTGTCTTGATTTCTTCCTCAACTTTTGCCGCATCTGCGCCCTCTTCAAGCACTACGAAGCACTCTCTTGTATGCTTCTGTCTTGTTGTAAGCGCCGGATTCTCGCCGTTACGAACTGCCTCAAGTGCGGATTCTACGGGAATCGTATACTGCTTGGCATCCTTGACACCTGCGATACGACGGATGGCATCGGAATGTCCCTGACTGACACCCTTGCCCCAGAATGTATAATCATTTCCCTCCGGAAGCAATGCATTTCCGTACAGACGGTTGAGTGAGAACATGCCCGGATCCCAGCCAACGGAGATAATTCCGATATGTCCGCTTGCTTTTGCACTTGCGTCCACATTCGCAAAATGCTCCGGGATTCTTGCATGTGTATCAAAGCTGTCGATCACGTTGAAATATTTTGCACATTCCGGTGTCTGCTCCGGAAGATCGGTTGCGCTTCCGCCGCACAGAATCATAACATCGATTTTATCCTTCCAGTCTGCCATGTCCTTTACGTTGCACACCTTGGCTGTCTGGTTCTTAATAACCAATTCATCAGGATTTCTTCTTGTAAATACGGCAACTAATTCCATATCATCGTTCTGGTTGATGGCTGCTTCTACGCCGCGGCCGAGATTTCCGTATCCGTAAATTCCGATTCTCGTCATTTTGTTTTCCTCCTTATTCTATCTCCCTGCATGAGAACTTCTACTCTTTCTCCGAGTTATTCTGGATTTTCATTCTACGCAGACGCGCTCTCGCTCACTTCCGCACATAGCAGACACTAAACTCACTGCGTTCGTTAAGTGCTGATGTGCTCCAATGGTCTGCTTTAGAATTGAAAATCCAGAACAACTCGAATCTACATATAGCCTCTCATGCCCGAAGGTTGAATCAAATTAAAAATTTACAATCGAATCCACTTTAGCATACTTCGTTGCTTTTCACAACAAAATTTCGCCACATCGTACTTTTTTGTATGTTTTTCGGGGTTATTCTTTGTTTGGTTGTTCGGTTGATGTGGTGGGGCCTGTTGTGGTGTTTGTTGATTTCCTGCCGTACACATAGCCGTAAAAATCGGTGTTGATGACCTCATCGGACATGTAAAGTTTTGTTTCGACTTCCTTGATCTTATCGTCGATGTAGGATTGTGAAACTGTTTTTTCATCCACGTAGTAGGTCACTTCTCCGGTCTTCGTGTTATAGCCGATCTTGTCTGTCTTGAAGCTGTGGTCGGCGAAGATGACAAGTTCTTCCGAATCGGATAAGATATCGTGTCCTGCGAGGATGCGGGAATCGTATGTCACGCCAAGCAGATTGAGAACGGTTGGAAGAACATCCACACTCGCACAGAGCTTCTTGACATGAACCGGTTCTCCCATCGATGCAGACCAGATGCCAAGGCAGGAATGATGTTTTTCAAATGCATCATCGGATACATTCTTGCCTGCAAGCGCATCGTAGCCGCTGTCTGTCAGTCCATATGGATAATGGTCCGGTGTCACGATGAACACGGTCTTCTCCAGCTTTCCGGCTTCATCCAGCTTGTCGATCAGATCCTCTAATGCTTTATCAAGCTCCATCTGTGCCGCAATATACGCCACCGCGTCTTCCGGCAAGTCCATTCCTTCTGTGCATTTTTCTGCTTCCTCACGGTTCTTCAGGCACATGGCATTGTAATCGTAATTATATGGAAGATGCCCACTGAATGTCATAAAATACATCAGAAACGGTTCTTCGTTAATAAACTCCTTGTATACTGCCTCGATCGTATCATAATCGGAATATGTCACATAGCTTGGGATATCCAGACCATAATCGATTGCCTTGAAATCATATCCCATATTCGCATGTGTCTCACTCCGGTTATAATAATAGAAGTCAAAGTCGTGGTATGCTTTGCTTGTGTAGCCTTTCTCATTCAATGCATTGCCAAGTGCATACGGCTGATATGTATCTGCTGACTTATAAAAGCTCCACTCTGAGGAACACGGATACTGTCCCAGACAGTCTACAAATTCTCCGTCAATCGTACTGTGATACCAGATCGGATTATAGTAATTTTCAAATACAAAGCCGTCATTCATGATCTTATAAAGCGTCGGTGTGCAGTTCTCGTAGATACCGTATTTGCACAGGCTCTCCGCGGTAATGCAGACAACATTATACCCTTCGAACATACCCGTATATTCGTTCTGCATGGTCGGTGTCTGCTGCGCGCAATAAGCGGACAGATTCTTCAACTGCTCATCCTCGGCTGCCTGATACAGCTTCTTAAAATCAACTGCCGGATCAACCTGTTCCACATACGCAGGTGCTGCATCCGTATCGGTTGCCGTAGCTTCCATTGCATCACTTTCGGTTGCCGTCACATCATCTGGCTGCATATCTGTATCATCCAAAGTGAATGTCACATTTTTCTTTCCCCCGGTGAGCATCGTCTGCGCATCCCGCACGGTCGTCACACATACGCCGAGCTTGTTCATCGAAAGCTCCAGCACATACTGGTTGTGGAACAACTGATACGGCGAATACATCGCGCGTCCCTGCACATTCAGCAGAAGGATGGAAATGGCGCACAGACAAACCGCACTTGCCACACTTATAAGCCTTATTTTCATCTTCGGTCTGTCAAACTTTATCAGAAATACACGCAGCAAAACAAGTGCGATCACCGGCAACATAAACAGCAACATCCATCCAACATTCTGGCGAATCTTCTCGAACATCACGACCTTGAAATCCATCGCGTTCCCGGCCCCGCCGACAGACACCAGACTTAAGAATGTCCCAAATATCCGGAAATAGATGAGCTGCACGATATCATACACGCAGAATGCCGTAAGACCGACATACGCGATGATCTCATTTCCGATGCGCGGCAGCCATACAGTGAGTGCCGCTAAGAAAAGCCCCAACGTGGCACCGAACAAAATCGGATAGATGCTCGTGCTTTCGAGTTTATGGTAAATCGCCAGATGAAACAACACTTCCAGATAGATGCCCGCGCCCGCAAAAAACGGGATGCGCCAATATGAAAATGCACGCTTCTCCTTCTTTAATTTTATTGTCTGTATCTGATCTTTCATTGTAATCCTCCAAATCTCGCATACGCGCTATCAATCGCGCATTTTATTATATATGATTTTTCCTTGTTTTTCACTATCTTTTATTTTATAATTTAATGTCAGTGTTTACGAAAAATAAGGAGGTACCCTATGGCTGAAGCATATTCAAATTTTGCTGCTGTCTACGATGCGCTCATGGACAACATTCCCTATGACGCATGGGCAGACTATCTGCACGGCCTGCTTGTGGAATATGATATTGCAAGCGGCATTCTGGCAGAGCTTGGCTGTGGAACCGGAAATATAACCGAGCGTATGGCAGATTTCGGATACGACATGATCGGTATCGACAACTCCCCTGCCATGCTGGATATTGCAAACGAAAAGCGGGAACAAAATCATTCTTCATCGCTCTACCTGTGTCAGGACATGCGCGAGTTTGAGTTATACGGAACCGTTGCAGCCATCGTAAGTCTCTGCGACAGCGTCAATTATATTACCGAACCGGAAGAGCTTACGCATGTATTCTCGCTCGTCAATAACTACCTTGATCCGGACGGACTTTTCATCTTCGACTTCCATACGGAGCATTATTACCGGGATGTCGTAGCCGAAGCGACAATTGCCGAGGATCGGGATGATATCAGCTTTATCTGGGATAATTATTATGATGAAGAGGAAGCAATTAATGAACTCGCTTTAAGCCTGTTCGTAAAGGAACCTTCGGATTCCGATGCCGATGATAACCTGTTCCGCAAATATGAGGAATTGCATGTACAAAAAGGGTACACACTAAAGCAGATGAAACAGATGGTAGCTGATTCCGGTCTTACCCTGCTTGCGGCCTATGATGCATTTACACATGAGCCGGCGGACGAGGAATGTGAACGTATTTATATCATCGCGAAAGAAACACGAAACAAGAATTCAAAGAAACAATATATACAGTAATTTTGTATACCACTGCATCAATCATAAATAACAACACATGCAAGTATATATACAAAATCCAAACACTCATTTTAAGGAGGATACATTTATGGCAGATACAATGATTCGTGGCATGGCAGCGAACAAGCAGGTTCGTTTCTTCGCCTGCAACTCTACCGATACTGTGGAAAAAGCAAGAATTACACATCATACCAGTCCGGTTGTTACGAACGCACTCGGCAGACTGTTGACCGGAGGCGTGCTGATGGGCGCCATGTGTAAAAATGATACCGACAAATTAACACTCCGTATCCAGTGTCAGGGACCGATCTCCGGTATGCTTGTCACTGCCGATGCAAACGGACATGTCAAGGGATATGTCAGCGAACCGGAGGTTATGCTTCCTGCAAACGATGTCGCAAAGGCTGTGGACCTCGGTGTCTTAAGCGTCATCAAGGATATCGGTCTGAAGGAGCCGTATGTCGGCGACACCCATCTGGTAAGCGGCGAGATTGCAGAGGATCTGACCTACTATTTTGCAACAAGTGACCAGATTCCAAGCTCTGTGGCTCTGGGCGTGTTGTTCAACGACGATACATCCGTAGCGAATGCCGGTGGATTTATCATCCAGCTGATGCCATTTGCAGAGGACGCATTGATTGACGAGCTGGAGAAACGGCTGAAAGGATTTTCTTTCACTGCTCTTCTCAAGCAGGGCATGTCTGTGGAAGCTATCATACGAAAATTGTTTGAAGGCTATGATGTCGAGCTGACCGATTCCATGCCTTGTGCGTATGTCTGTGATTGCAGCAAGGAGCGTGTCGAGCAGGCAGTTATCAGTCTTGGCAGAAAAGAGCTTGGCGCTATGATTGCTGACAACAAGCCAATTGAAGTTGTGTGCGACTTCTGTCACACGAAATATACATTCTCACCGGATGAGCTGTTGAATATTCTGAAGAATAAATAATCCGCTTATCCGATATAGTTTTGCATCACCTAAACAAAACAGATGGTACAAGCTGTGATATAAAATAATACATCAAACACGATCACAAGGAGGTTGGTAATATGGAACGAATCGATTTACATGTACATTCCAATGCGTCCGACGGTTCTCTGACACCGACAGAGGTTGCCGACGAAGCGATGCGGATGGGACTTTCCGCGATTGCCCTGACCGATCACGACACGGTCGATGGCGTGGCAGAAATCTTAGACTATACAAAGGACAAGCCTTTGGAGGTAGTGCCGGGCATCGAACTGTCCTGCTACTATAACAATCGTGAGATTCATATTCTCGGCTTCTATATGGACTATGAAAACCCAGAGCTTCAAAAAGAGCTTGCCGTATTAAAGGAAGCACGTGAGGGAAGAAATGAGAAAATGGTAGCGATGATGCAGGCAGATGGTCTCCCTGTCACGATGGAGAAGCTGCTTCACGGCAATCCGGACAGTGTCATCACACGGGCACATTTCGCAAGAGTTCTCGTCGAGGAAGGTGTCTGCAAAGACAAGGATACCGCGTTCCGCAAATACATCGGCATCGGCTGTAAATATTACCTTCCAAAACCACAGGTTACCTGTGAGACTGCCATGCGCATCTTAACGACTTATAGCAAAGCGGCATTTCTGGCACATCCTCTGCTCTATCATCTTGGGTATGCACAGATTGATGAGTTATTGGCGTATCTGAAAACACTCGGATTAAAAGGACTTGAGGCATTCCACTCTTCGAACAACCGCTTTGAAAGTGAGAAGCTCCGCTCGCTGGCTGCCAAATACGGGCTGGCAATCTCCGGCGGCTCGGATTTCCATGGGGTTGTGAAACCGAATATACAGATGGGAATCGGACGGGGAAATATGAATATTCCAATGAGTCTGCTTGATACAATTAAAACTTTATAAGTTTTCTCCGCGAAAAAAAGGAACCCAAACCGGGTTCCTTTTTGTATATGTTTACAGTTTCATGATTCCGAGTGTCTGCAGCAAAAGCAGGATCAGGAAGATTGGAGCGATGACCTTTACCATAGCAGTGTAAAGCCGCTTTCTTCCCATTTTACAACCGCTCTTTTCTACTTCTTCGATCACAGTCTTTGGTTTGATGACCCATCCAACGAGAATACAGGTTGCAAGTGCTACGATCGGCATCAGCAGATTGTTACTGATGTAATCCATGATATCTAAGATCTGCGCCGTTGAGCCGTTCGGAAGCTTGAACTCGAAGTACAGCTTGTTGTATCCGAGGCAGACAATGATACCAACGATCAGTGCGAAGATTCCCTCGATTGTGCCGGCCTTTGTTCTGCTTGTATGGAACGCATCCATAATACATGATACAACTGCCTCCATGACGGATACCGCACTTGTAATTGCAGCGAACAATACCATTGCAAAAAAGATTGTACCGATTATATTTCCGGCAACACCCATTGCAGCAAATACCTTTGGCAAAGATACAAACATCAGACTTGGTCCGGATGACATACCCTCTGTTCCCATAAATGCATACACAGCCGGAATGATCATTGCACCTGCAAGAAATGCAACAACCGTATCAAAAATCTCAATCTGATTAATTGATTTTCCAAGGTTTGCATCATCCTTCACATACGAACCATATGTAATCATGATACCCATTGCCACAGACAAGCTGAAGAACAACTGACCGAGTGCATCGATCAGAACCGTAAATAACTTTCCGATTGTCAGTCCCTCGAGATTCGGAACAATATACACCTTGAATCCCTGCAGACCGGTTACTACTTCACCTGCATCATTTGTATTTTTCAACGTTAATGAGAATATTGCAATTCCCAAAATCATGACAAGCAGGATTGGCATGATAATCTTCGATGTAGACTCAATTCCTTTATTGACACCACGGAATACGATAAATGCAGATACCGCAAGGAAGATCACAAATGTAATAATCGGTTCCCACTGTGACGTGATGAATCCGGTAAAGAATCCATCCTGTGCAGCGTCGGCTCCATGTCCTGTCAAAAATACGAAGAAATATTTTACTACCCAACCACCGATTGTGCAGTAATACGGCATGATGATAACCGGTATAATACTCGCAATAGCACCTAAGAATCCCCATTTATCATGAAGCTTCGTATATGCCGTGAGCGGGCTCTGTTTCGTCTTTCGACCGATCGCAATCTCCGTAGTCAGCAGCGTGTAGCCAAATGTCAATGCCAGAATGATATAGACGACTAAGAATAATCCGCCTCCATCCTTGGCTGCCAGATACGGAAACCGCCAGATATTTCCAAGACCAACCGCACTACCTGCCGCCGCAAGTACGAATCCGATTGATCCACCAAATGAGTGTCGCTTCTTTTCTTCCATCCTTTTTCCCTCTCTTTTTTCGTTCTCGATTCACAACACATACCCTCTTATAAAGAATTCTGTATCATGCATCTTGTCCGTTATTTGCTGTCTGATTTCATTTTGTTGTCCTATAAACAGCAGATAAGAGCCATTTTATCATAGATTCATTTTTAAATCCACATCTATTTGATAAAAACAACAAAAATGGGCAGATATATGTGTGATACACACATCTGCCCGTACTTATGATTGTTATAATTTTGTCCAATCTATTTTACCTGATTGGCTTCATGGATGGTTCTATTTTCATAATCGACCGCATTCTGTAAGGTTGTCCGGCTGATTGCCGCAAGTGCTTCCCGCGTCAGAAAACCCTGATGGGACGTAATGATAACATTGGGGAATGAAAGCAATCTGGCTGTGATAGAATGCTGTAACAGTTCGTCCTCCCGGTTTTCAAATACATTGTCTCCCTCTTCCTCGTAGACATCCAGACCGACGCCGAAGAATTTGCCCTGCCGGATACCCTGTATCAGTTCCTCTGAATCGACCAGCGCACCACGGGATGTATTGACTAAGATCACATCATCCTTCATCTGTGCAATCGTATCCTTGTTGATCATGTGATAAGTCTCGTCTGTGAGCGGGCAATGCAGGGAAATCAAGTCACTCTGCTTCAGCACGTCTTCGAGCGGCATGTATTCCACGAATTCCAGCTCTTTATTCGGGTACATATCATACGCGATTACGCGCATACCAAATCCACGGCAGATCCGGCACATTGCAGCACCGATCTTTCCGGTCCCGATGATGCCCGCGGTCTTCCCATGAAAATTCACTCCGGTTAATCCCACTAAGCTGAAATTATTCTCCCGCACCTTGATGTAGCTTGTGTGAACTGGGCGGTAGACAGCAAGCGCCAGTGTAATCGCAAGCTCCGCAACGGCTTCCGGAGAATAGCCCGGCACACGCAGCACCGTAATGCCAAGTTCATTTGCCTTTTCCAAATCTATATTATTAAACCCGGCACAGCGAAGCAGCACCAGTCTGATATTTATTGCAGCAAGCTTCTCCAGTACCGGCGCGCTCAGATCCGAGTTTACAAATGCACAGATTGCATCGCAGCCCTGTGCGAGTGATACAGTCTTCGGAGAGATATCAACTTCGTGGTAGATGATCTCGATGTCCGGGAAATGGGTGAGTTCTTTCTCGAAGGATTCCACGTCGTAGGTTGCTGCATCGTAAAATAGTATCTTCATAATATGTGTCTCCTTTCGTTGTTTTACAAATCAAACAGTTACGAATCCTACTATACTGACCGAGTTGCACAGAATACTTATTCTTCGCAGACGCGCTCTCGCTCACTTCCACACGCAGTGGTACTAAATTCGCAGGAATATCATACATCAATTATTTATTTCTTATTGCCCTGCTCATTAAGTACCAGCGTGTTCCAATGGTCTGCTTAATAATAAGTATTCTGTGCAACTCGAATCTACATATTGTTTCATTTGTAATTATTTAATTGTAACAATCAATCATACACACATATTATATCCAATTTTTCCTTGGTTATCACGTATTACTGCAGCCGAATACTGATTTCGCCGGTTGAGAGATTTTCGCGGGTGCCATCCTCGTACTCGACCAGAAGGTGGCACATGTCGTCGATATCAAGGGCGGTTGCCTTGCGCTCGCCATCCTTTGTCACAACACGGATACCTTTTCCAAGAACCAGGCTGCGCTTCTTGTATTCCGCGATGAATTCTTTCTTCGCAAAGTTTTTGTAGTAATAGAAATAGCGGTTCAGTGTCTCTGCCAGAATCTTATTCTTGATGTCACCGCTTTGCTCCTGCAGGACAGAACCGGCAATATTCTCCAGTTCCTTACCAAATCCTTCCGTCGGCATATACAGATTGATTCCGATTCCAACGATCACGTATTCCGGGTCTAAGTTTTCCATCTGGAATGCTGCCTGTGTCAGGATGCCGCATACCTTGTGCGAATCGATAAAGATATCGTTGACCCATTTGATCTGTGGTTTCTTGTCCGTGTATTTCTCGATTGCTTCGCACACTGCCACAGCAGCGATCGTCGTGAGCAGCGTCACTTCCTGATTCGCAATCTGCGGCTTCAACAGGATACTGAAATAGATTCCTGTATTTGCCGGCGACATAAACGACCGCCCCAGTCTTCCGAGTCCGTTCGTCTGCTCCATCGCAGCAAGCACCAGGCCTTCTTCCTCCTGCGTCCGCTCACGGAGTGCAAGGTTCGTGGAGTTGATACAGCGGAACACTTCCAACCGCACCGGGCACTCGACGTCCAGATATTTCGCCGTTCCCTGTACAGACAACACATCCGTATCCTCCGCCAGCTTGTAGCCTTTGTTGTTCACGCCCTCGATTGCAA
>ERZ779969.353-NODE-353-length-13518-cov-13.1846_pt1 | contig 13518 bp, 16 predicted proteins | sample MGYA00511538_ERZ779969 | MGnify/ENA primary metagenome ERZ779969 (study PRJEB29588, sample SAMEA2151391) | human gut metagenome | biome: human gut; feature: human-associated habitat; material: faeces | place: Denmark | collected 2008/2010 ... | reverse complement strand
CCGAACCGAACTTTAATTAGCAAGATTTTCAAAGATCTCTCGTGCTTACAGCGTATAGCTGCTTAGCACATTATTGAATTATTAACGAACTATTGATGATAAATAAGCCGAAAAAAATAGGAGAAAAGATGATGTAAATGGATTCTTTTTTGTACTTTTGCACGCTAGAAGAAATAAAGTCAAATAAAGAAGATAATATGGCTGGATTATACGAACAAATCATAAACCAACTCTTCAAGGCAAAACTTGAAAAATATGATAGAAAAATATATCATATAGGAATGAAAGAAATTGGTCGCGATGAGGCGATTCAATATCTTTCACGTTATCTTTATGCCTTGATTCAGAGTACGATTGATGATGTGGCTCAGCAGGAGAATGGAGTAGAAAAGTGCATTCAGTTTACCAATGACGTGATAAAGGAGTTGGGCGAAAAGTTTGCCATCGAGAACTACGAGGATGATTTGGTAGATGCCAGCAACTCTATCCTGACAAGTGTCATTGATAAGACGAAGTGCGATTATCCTGATTTACAGAAGTATATACAGCGAATCACCCCTCTTACTTCGCTTACTAAAAGTAGTCTTTTTACAGGGGCAAAGAACTCTGTAAATATGATTAGCGAACTGAAGAAAGAAATCCTGTCTGCCGACAAGATTTATATCGTGGTTTCCTTTATACGTTTGTCCGGCTTGAATATGATGCTGCCCGAATTACAGGAGTTTGTGGCCCGTGGCGGATGTTTGAGAGTGATAACCACTACCTACATGCAGATTACGGAATATAAGGCTGTAGAGAAGCTTTCCAAACTGGCTCATACCGAAATCAAGATATCTTATCATAGTGATTTAGACCGCCTTCACGCCAAGGCGTATGTGTTTATGCGCGATAGTGGCTTCCATACGGCATATATTGGCTCTTCCAATATTTCTCATGCAGCATTGACCGAAGGCTTGGAGTGGAATGTGAAGGTAACTCAGATGGAATTGCCGCATATTTTCGCTACCGTTAAGAATACATTTGATACCTATTGGGAACAAGATGTATTCGAAACTTTCAATCTGAATCGGGATAGCGAGCGCTTGAAGAAGGCACTCGATAAGAACGCTCAAACTTCTGAAGGAATAGATTATTCGGTGCTCGATTTGATGCAAGCCAAAGAATATCAGAACGACATCCTTGACAGGCTGGAGAAGGAACGCCGTTACCATAATAACTGGCGAAACCTGGTGGTTGCTGCCACCGGTACCGGTAAAACAGTTATTGCCGCTTTCGACTATAAGCGTTTTAAGGAGCAGCATACAAAGGCTAATTTCCTTTTTGTGGTGCATCGTGAAGAGATTATCAAACAGGCTTGTGCTACCTATCGTGCGGTATTGGGAGATCCGAATTTCGGTGATATGTGGTATGGTGGACATGAAGCCTCTTCGTATTCGCATCTCTTTTCATCAAAGGATTTGCTGAATAACAGATTGGACAAGCTCCAGCTGCCAGATGATTATTATGACTATATCGTGTTTGATGAAGCTCATCATATCGTGGCAGATACCTATCAGAAGATTTTGCATAAGTTTAAGCCGAAGGTACTTTTGGGTCTTACCGCCACGCCTGAGCGAATGGATAACAACGATATTACCCAATACTTCAATCATCAGATTTCGGCAGAAATACGTTTGGATACAGCTCTGAATAATCGCCTGCTGTCTCCATTCCATTATTTCGGCATCACCGATTCTGTAGATTTGTCTGAGGTGAAATGGGAGCGAGGCAGATTCGTGGCGTCTGAGCTCTCTAAAATATATACCAACAACGATTTACGAACCAATATTATCTTCAAAACCTTAGAGAAATATTTGCCTAACTATAACGATGTTAGGGCTTTATGTTTCTGTGTAGACCAGCAGCATGCTAACTACATGAATGCCAAGTTTACCTTGGCTGGCTTGAAGTCTGCTGTTCTGACGAGCGAGAATTCTAAGTATAGAAATGTCGAGATAAAACGTTTGGCAGAGAAGAAGATTAACTATCTTTTTGTAGTAGATATGTTTAACGAGGGTATCGATATTCCTGCGATAGATACAGTGCTCTTCCTTCGTCCGACAGAGAGTTTGACCATCTTCCTACAGCAGTTTGGTCGTGGTCTGAGAAAAGCCAAAGATAAGAAGTATCTTACGGTCTTGGATTTCGTAGGTCATTCTCGTGCCGAGTTCAATTATATGGACCGGTTCCGTGCGTTGATGGGACGAACATCCATGAGCGTGAAGGAAGAGGTGGAAAAGGATTTCCCTCATCTTCCTTTGGGCTGTACCATCCAGTTAGAGCCAAAGGCAAAGGAGTATATCATTCAGAATATCAATGGCTATATTAATAGTTTTAAGAAGACTAGAATCATTCAGACCATCAAGCAGTTTGAGCAGAAATTCAGCGAACCATTATCGCTTGCTTCTTTCCTCAGACTCACTCATGTGCCTCTGGAAAAGCTCTATAATGGCACAACCTGGAATAGCCTATGCTGCCTGGCTGGAGTAACTGCTAAGGAGTCGGAACTTAACGCAGAATTATCTCGTGCCGTGAGCAAGAAATGGCTCTCTACCGATTCGTATTCTTACTTCAGTTTTATCCATGATCTGGCTGCTCGTCGTTTTAAGGTGAGCGAGGGATTGCTGACTCCAAGGGAGCAGAAGATGGCGTTGATGTTATATTATGATTTGTATATCTCTGCTGGTGAATATGATAGCTTGCAGCTGATGTTCAATAGGTTAAGCGAGGATGAGTTTTTTGCGGATGAGGTATGTCAGCTGACAGAGATATTGATGTCTCGCTGCAACGCATTGGAGCAGGATGATAATTCCGCTTTCAGAGATTCGTTCCCATTGAAACTTCACGGAGTGTATACCAAAGCGCAGATACAGGTAGCCATCGAGACTTCAACTTTGCAGAAAATGTCACCAAGCCGAGAGGGTTGCGAACGCAATACGCTGAATGGAATCCCTATGGAAGCGATGTTTGTAGATGTAATCAAGGATAGAGAAGAGGGCTCAAATACTAACTATAAGGACTTTGCCCAGACCGCTGTTAAGTTTCACTGGGAAACTCAAAACTCAGTCAGACAGGAATCGCCTACTGGTCAAAGTTATATAAAGGGTTCGCGAGAAATGCTGCTGTTTGTAAGAAAGCAGAGAAATGCTGCTGAAAACAAGTATCGTACCCTTGGATATGTTTATCTTGGCAAGGTTACTCTTGATAGTTTTGAGGGCAATAAGCCGATGCAGATTGTTTGGAATCTGAAGACTCCAATGCCTGGTTCTGTATACGAATATGCAGCAACTTTGGCAAATGTATAGTTTTAAATAGAAGATAAGAACAATGAAACATTATAATGTGGTTGCAGCCGTGGTTTGTCATGATGGCAAGTATCTCTGCATGCAGAAAGGCAAGACAAAGTTTGAGTATACCAGCTATAAATGGGAGTTTCCTGGTGGCAAGATAGAGCCTGGTGAAACTCCTCAACAGGCGCTGGCTCGTGAGCTGATGGAGGAAATGGAGTATCCTGTAGAAGTAGGAGAGGAGTTGGTAACTGTGAATCATGAGTATCCTGATTTCTCGATAACCATGACTGCCTTTCTGTGTATGCCAAAAGGCGATGCTGATGGGTTTAAGAGGCGTGAGCACGCTGATAGCAAGTGGTGCAGCAAAGAAGAACTGAAAGGGCTCAACTGGGCTGCAGCAGATGTAGGGGTAGTGGCAAGTATATTATAATATATTAGCCTATCCTGGTGTTAGCTGATAAGGCAAATCCTTCTATATAGAATTTCTCCTTAACATCGTTTATGATAGCTTCTTTCTGCTCCTCGTTGGAGTCTTCTTTCTCGAACGCAAGTATCAGATAATCATTGGATTTCGTTGGTGAGAATATCTTGCCGATAAGCTTTCTGAAATTCCGGCTGACGAATTCTTCTACTTGCGTATCTTCTTTCGGCGTGAGGCGATAGAAGTCGTATCTTTCGTCTAGCATCTTCTGGATTTCATCACGGAACATCTTGCGAACCCGGTTCTTCCAGGCGAATTTCTGGTGCTCGTTATGACGGGCATACAGAGATACTACATAGAGGAAGTTGACATCGTAGTGGAAGACGAGAAGGGTGTCGCGGTCGAACAGGCGGTCGTTGAAATGCTGGGTGTTGAAGCATTTCTTTTCCCTGTTGGTTGACGAAATCTGGTCTGAGAAAGAGAGATTCTCTGCCATCTTTGCGCTGATGAAGAAGTTCGGAATGATGTTGTAGCCTTCCGTCAGGTCATCGCGAAGCTTGGGTACGTTGCCGAAGTTACGCTTGTCGTATTGCAGTTCTTCATCGTCCTTATCGTCGTTCATAAAGAGGTTCAGGTTCCACTGGATGATGTTTCTGGCGTACGTAAACTGCTTATATACAGATTCTTTGCCGATGGAATGACCTAGCTTATAATACTTGCTGTCGCCGATGTAATAAACTGGTTCCTGATTTCTTGTTGTAATCAGGTTCTGGTAGCTGTACAGATGGTCTATGCGTTTGCCGTCAGCCTGTTCTTTCAGTCCGGCTGGAATGTTCTTCTCGCCTAGAAGTTCATCAATAATGGCCTCGAAAACGATATTGAAACTCTTAACCAGAAGATACTCCTTGCGTTCCTGCTGGATGTTCATGCGCTTGGCATTATCAAAGAAATCGTAGCATAGTTTCCAGAGGTGTAAAGCCTTGTCTGAAAAGTATTTATACTTAATCTGGAGCAGTCTGGTCTTTCCTAATCCATCCAGATAGGTCTTGAAACGATAGCCTGTTATCAACTGGAAATTGCAGTTGGTATGATTGGCGAAGCCGTATCTTTCGCTGATATAATTCAGGATGGAATAGAAGATAATCAGGAGTTCTTCATCAAAATTAATCTGCTTTTTTCTGTTGACAGGATGGGTATAAACAGGGCTGTTTTTGCTGATGATGGCTCTCGTTGTGGCTATGGTCTTTGACCAATGAATGCGGTTGTAACCGGAATGGATGTTCTTCAGGATGAAGAAGATGAAATCCTGGTTATGCTTGTTGAAGTCGATGAGAGCCAGCAGAATATCAAGGAATGTGTTGTTGATTTGTCTGTTACTTTTACCGAGGCACGCTATTTTCTGGTGATAGACAATGCCGTTTCGGGTGGTATTGTTGTAAACCTCGATGGTGCGGTAAATCCAGACAGAGAACTCATAGATGAAGTCTTTCTCCTGTTGAGAGAGTGGGTTGTTCTGGTTCAGGTTGACGATGGTTTCCGGGGCGTATTTGCCGAATACTCTTTCGCCCTCTGGGGTGTCTTCGAGCAGTACTTTCGGCAAAATAAAGACGCAATCGTTGAGCTGGGTATTGTAGTAATACCCAACGTAGTTGATGCTGACGTTGCCATCAATGTCCTGCATGGCGTCGATGCCGTGCAGGACATCCCTAATCTGTTCAGCCTGATACTGATGTTCTTCTATGAGGATTCTCATAATGTCTTTATTTTGTTGTTTCTACTGTCCAGCCTTGTTCTTTTGCAAATTGGATAATAGAATCAATGTTTGTTATATTCCACCAATTGCTTACATAGAACTCGACTCCATCAGACGAATAGAATTTTCTATCTTTTTTATAAAAGCCATAGGCTTTTTGCTTGTAACTTTCTGCAGCGTTTTCTATTTCCTGTCGTGTTACGATTAATCCTATGAGCTTCAGTTTCTTTCCTAGCATCGAGTCTGGAAAGGTTTCTTTGATTTCAGAATATTCCATCTCGGAATGTTCCTTCAGATATTTTTTTATAATGGAAATACCTAAGTCACTTTTACCAAGCGGTTCAGAGCCATTAAATTTGTATTTTGTATCATCGTTGCCTTTAGTTTCGTTGCTGCTTGGGGCAGCATCAATTTCCTCCTCTTCTTTATTAAAAGAAGCCTTTTCTACTCCCAAATTCTCCAAGAACTGCTCAACGATAGCTATATCAACATTAGTTTTTCCGTTCTTATCCTCATAGAATCGGTCGAAAGACAGAATCTTGCCTTCTTCATCCTGAAAGTCCTTATCATCGAAACCATAGTCCTTGAACACATCATTCCAGAGATAGAAGATAACCTTACTAACGAATAAATCGGCATCGATTTCGCCATCCTTTGCCTTGCAGAAGAAATAGCCAAGTTTCTTGTCTTCTGAATTGGTAAGTGAACCAATCAGCTCATTAACCTTGCTGATAAATGACCACCATTTGTACTGCTTATCTCCCGTGTTGATGTACCAGTTGAGAGGAGCGTTGGTTTCTTTGTCACGACCTTCGCGAATAGGCACATACTTCCAATCCCAGCGGCGCTTAAAGGCAGAGTCGATAGGGAAGAGGCTCTGGTCGCTGGTGTTCATTGTAGCCCAAATATAGAGGTTTGAAGGCAGAACAAGGCGCTCTCCCTTCATGATGAGGTTTACCATATTGGCTTCGCCATAGAGCTGGTTGATTTCGTCTTTATTCGTAATCTCCCATCCCGCAAATTCCTTTTCGAGATACTTCTGCATATCCTTATCTGCAACGATAGGATAATCAGAAAAACCATATTCGTTACGATCGAGCAATTGGAAAAGATCACCAAAGATCTGGGCGCAATTGCCTCGGTTTATTTCCTCAATAATGAGATATTGCTTTTTGCTGGAGCCTAGTTTCTTCCACGCTTCAACATAGGCTTCGAGAAAAGCCTGAGGAATGAATTTGTAAGCAATTCTTTCTTCCTTTACGACTTCCTTTGTATCGTCATCAATGACCTTTTTGCCATTACAATCTCGGAGTACAACTTCTTCTGTAATAGGTTTGTAGGTACCAACAAAAGAGGCGTAATCAGAGTCGGGATGGAATGTAGTACGAATCACGCTCTCGCCGAAAGTCAAGTCCTTGATGGTCTTTGATTTGCCTGTGCCAGGAGCACCATAGTAAATCTGCTGAAGGCCTGTAGTCTTAAGCAAATGGTTTTCTGTACGAGAAGATTCTGCTGGATTCCCTTTTCTGACGAGTTCGTTCTTTGGGTCAAGAACCATCTTAGCCATCGCTGTCAACGTAGCGTTGTAGCCATATTCATATTTATCAATGTCAGACAGTTCTTTGAGTTCTACTCTGGCATCCTCAGCCTTTTTGTCGGGGTTCTTTCTATAGTAGTCTATAAATTCTCCCAGCAATTGCTTGGATATGGTACGAATACTAAAGCTGCCTTTGCTCCCTGATTTTACCAGATAGCAAAGTCTGTCTTTATCAGCAATTATAATGCGCCCGTCTGTTGATTGGTCGCCAACCATAAGTTTATCGTAATCTTCCATGTTGTTTTGACTTCTATTGTTTTTCCTTGATAAGTTTGATGATGCTATTTAAAAAGTCATGAGCGGGTTGTAGCATATTTTCTACGTCAGAATTACTAACATCATATTCGCAGTTATAATCAGCTTTCATTCTTAATTGTTCCATCCTGGAGAAAAATGCACCAAGTTCTTTGTCAATTTTACCTGTCTTAACGAAATTCATACCAAATACGCCTAAAGTACCAGCATGAGTATGTGCCGAAAGCCCATAATGTATTAATAGTGCCTGAGCAGCATGGAAACAAGAATAGTAAAACCTATTAGCTGCCAAATCCCATAATCCCATAGAAAGCATTTGCTCTGCTTCTGCTATAAATCTTTTTGCTTTTTCCAGACGAAGTTCTACTAAAGAACTTCTTTCATCGTTTGTTAGCCCCATAATCTTACTCCTTCCTTTTCTACATTTTTATAAAATGGTGTAATCTTATATTTCTGCCACTCCTTAGCGGAATACATTACAGGATTTATTTCTTTTCCTAAATCCCAGCCTAGCTCGGTAAGAGGATAGGTTACATTATCATAATCAGAAGGTAGAAGTTGATCCTTGTCTAAGATAACAAGAATGTCCCAGTCGCTATCATCCCTAGCGGTGCCTCTAGCTTGTGAGCCAAAAAGTATCGCTTTTCCGTATGGTGGCATATTCTTAGCCAGGCATTCACGGATGGCAGTCAATGTATATTCCTTTTCCTTCTTCATAATGCAAAGATAAGATAAAAACTTGAATCAGACAAGTAAAAACCTTCTTTTTTATGAATTATTACACGATTTATGAGAAATTACTGATAAGCTTATATTTCCTTTGCCATCTTTTTTTCTGCAAAATAAGAAATATTTCTCCTTTATGCAAGTTTTTGGGGGATTTCTTTTGTGTTTTCAAAGGAAAAATGTAAATTTGCAGGAAAATGTAGAACGTTTTAATGTGAAGGTTATGGCAGCAACGGTATTGAATAGTACACAACTTCACCTCTTGCAAATGTTTCAAGTAGATGATTCTCAGCAAGGTTTGGAAGAATTGAAGGAATTGTTGTATTCTTATTATTCAAAGAAAATGGATGAATCTCTGAATGAACTTTGGGATTCGGGCGTGCTTGACCAGAAAAGACTTGACGAAATCAATAATATGGATTTGCATAAATTGGAAAGGATTTCGAAAGAACAATATGAGTTTGCTCTCAACCGGATAGATGAACTGCTGCCATTGATAACGGATGAAACGCCTGCTAACGACAGGAATGCCATAGAACTGACATTAATGTCGGACATTGTAGAGTCATACGAAAAGAAACATTTTTCTATCGGAAAGCCTTCTGTTTCATGAACTTTGATGTAGATGAAAATACGCCAAAGAAGTTCAGAACAGACGTTGTGCTGGCAGACAAGGATAGCGGAGAGGTTTACTCTAACAAGATCCGCTTCATCTACTTGGTAATGCCTCTTTTCAAGAAGAAAGAGGAAGAGTGTACTACGTTTTTAGATTGTTGGATTTATAATTTGAAGCATATGGAGACTTTAGAAAAAATGCCTTTTGAGGCTCAGCATAAGATATTCAAGAGACTGGCAGAAATCGCCGACTCCAAGACTCTGACCAAAGAAGAACAGGAGAAATACGACAACAGCATGATGGTCATGTGGGACAATTATGCGGTATTTAAGCATGCTGTGGAAAAAGAAGCCAAAAAGAAAAGCAAAGAGATTGCTTTGAAGTTGTTAGCGCGCAATACTCCATTAGATGATATTGCCGATCTCACCGACTTATCTATCGAAGAGATTAAGAAATTGGAACAATAAAATTAGCAAAGTTGAGTTAGGAAGCAATAATTTGAAATCGTCAGCAACCTGCTGACGATTTTTGGTTTTACAATGAATCCGAGAAAAGTTCCGCAAACTGCGGAATTTTTTCATATAGAGAAGCATATAGCTTGCAAAACTTATTAGATAAGAAGAAAGATGTCTTTGTAAATAAAGAGTATGTCGGACCGTTTGACCATAGAACAGCGCCACAACAATATGGCGGCAATAAGGGGCAGGGATACCAAACCGGAGATTCTTGTCAGGAAATTTCTGTGGAGTAGGGGATTCAGGTATCGGCTCAATCATCCGCGGTTGCCGGGCAAGCCGGACATCGTGCTGAGGAAGTATCGTACCTGTATTCTTGTGAACGGATGCTTCTGGCACGGACATGAAGGGTGCAAATATTATGTGGTGCCGAAATCGAACACCGGGTTCTGGATGGAGAAGATCAGGAGGAACCGGGAGAGGGATCATGAGGTGCTGCACCGGCTGGCTGAAATGGGATGGCATACCATCGTGATATGGGAATGTGAACTGAAGCCGGCGGTAAGGGAGAAGACGCTAGAATCGCTCGCCTTTACGCTGAACCATATCTATCTGGAAGATCATCATATCAGAAAATATGAAGTGCCGGAAGAAGTGCCGGAAATGGTGGCGGAGCCGGAGGCGGAAAGGCGAGAGGAATAGGCAGGGATTTCACGGATTTTTTAAGTGGATTCTTAACTCAAGTTTCGCATGTGGTTTAAGTACGGGCTGAAGGTCCACAAGAGGGTGTGTCATAAATCAACAGTTCGCCAACGACTCAAAAGAGTTCGCCAACTCGGAAAAACAGTTCGCCAACTACATCAAAGAGTTCGCCAACTCGGAAAAACAGTTCGCCAACTACATCAAAGAGTTCGCCAACGAAAATAAAGAAACAGCCAAAGAAGTCAAGCAAAGAAAAGAGTTCGTGAAGGCTAAAAGAGCCATCTACAAACTTATCACTATATTTCATGCTGCAACCCTCTGCTGCCAATGGCTTGTAGGAGTAGCCAACCGTTTGTGCCCGGCTAACAAAGCAACAGAGCAAAACTACAAGTATACATATTAATCTAATCTTCATCTTCTGCCTCTTTTCCCTTTTGTAATTCAAAAAACTCTTTCTGCTCACGGATTTCTCGGCTCAACTCTTCTTCTGTAGGAAGATAAGTAAGATACTTAGCGGCAAAGAGCTGCTTGCTGTCTTTCAATATGGAATAACGTGCAAGGTCTTTGCTAGTGTCAGAACACAGAACCAAACCGATAGTAGGATTATTGCCTTCCTCTTTCTTCAACTCGTCATACATTCTGACGTACATATCCATCTGTCCCACATCCTGATGAGTTATCTGCGTAGTCTTTAAATCAATAATGAGATAGGACTTTAGGATGATGTTGTAAAACACAAGGTCGATATAGAAATCGCCCATATCCGTCTTGATATGCTGTTGGCGAGCCACAAACGCATAGCCTTTGCCCAACTCCATGATGAAAGTCTGCAGATGGTCGATAATGGCAGTTTCCAGTTTCGATTCACTATAGGCTGGGTTCTGTGGTAATCCTAAGAACTCTGCTATCACAGGATTCTTGAGATAAGAGAGTTTGTCTTTTTCGAAATCTGAAGTCAGCGAACGCATCTCGTTACTTACCTCTTTACGCAGATGTTCAGGGGTTTGCAACAAACGATAATAGTATTGTGAGGAGATATTACGCTGTAAGGTACGGTAATCCCATTGCTCACGAGCCGCCTCCTTCAAATACCACAACCTTGCATCCGCATCTTTTACACGCAGTAAGCGTTCATAGTGAAGCCATGATAGGTTAGGATAGAATGGTATCGTAGATTCGTCAAGCGGTGCTTGACGAATTGGATTGTCTGTGAGTTTGAATTGGTCAAGCATTGCTTGACCAAATTGTAATTTACTGAACATCAGGTAAAAAGAGCGCATGTTCTTTATGCTTGTCAGTCCGAATCCTCTGCCGTATTCTTCTGTAAGGGTTTGGGAGGCCAATTCGATGACATGTTTGCCATATTGCGCACGTTCCTTTCCTTTTTGTTCCTGTGTCACGATATGCCAACCGATAAGCCAATTGCGAACCACCAATAGATGGTCTGCACTGCGATAGGCTTGCCGACGTGCTTCCCCGGCTAAAAGCTTCAAGTCAGAGACAAAGATTTTCTCTGATTGAGTCAGCTTTTCTGTTATGTTTGTTAATGCAGATTTTTCCATATTATTCAATCCTTTTTCATAATTTGTGGGACACCGCCCCATATTTTACAATTCGTCCACATTCACATTTATCCCCAAGATACGTTGTATCTCCGCCAATGTCTTATCAATTTCATAATCAAGAGCCTTGCGCTTCTTGAAATAGTCGGCATGCAGTTCGACAGGAGGTTTGGTAACGCCCTTACAGGGGGCAAGGTATCTAAAGTACCGCTGCACAGACCTTGCGGAACCAGTCGAGTTTCTTGCCGCTCATTTCTGCTATGGATAAGTTCTCTTTGTTCACATCTTTTGGCTCAAATTCATAATAAGAATCTTCGGTAGGGAGATAATCCTCTGGAAGTTCTTCTATGGAGTGGGCCTGGAAGTTGTGATGATTGCCTTCTTCATCAATATCGACAGTATATACTATGTCGTCTAATGGCGAACTTAATACGTTACGCAATGTTTGCTTTTTATTCGTGTACTTTTGTATATTGTCGTAATCGGTTCTGATGAACATCCAACGATTGTTTGTATCATCTTGGTCTATCCAATAAAAGAGATAGTTGTCACCCTTGTTGGTAACGTAGTGTGACAACAATGGTCCATCGAAATATATAAGATCGGCCACTTTCTTGAATTTGTCGAAGTTGCGCTTCTTTATGCAAATACCTTTTATTGTTTTCATAATTTTCCCTCCTCTAGTTTAAATGTTTTGGATAAGTCACATGATGGGAATTCAAACAAGTTATGTTTTAAATCTGCCTGCAAATATATGAAATATTTCTCTTTTCTGCAAGTTTTTGGGCTTTTTCTTTTGTGTTTTCGTGAGAAAAGATTAATTTTGCCAATGAATGGGTTTATTGATATAAGAATTGTTTCTTTTAATAGAATTAAATAATATGAGTATATTGGACAAAATACCTTCTTTGGCAGAAAATGAACTCTTCCAGAAACTTGCTGCGATAGAGGACATTACTGCACTCTGCAAGGAAGATCAAGAGAAATATGATGATGCAATCAAGGTGATGCGTGACCATATTGCAGCTTATAAAGGAGCTATCATAGAGGCTAAAATTGAAGTAGCTAAGAATATGCTGATGGAAAACGAGCCTATTGATAAAATCGCAAGATATACAGGGCTTTCAGAAGAAGAATTATTAAGAATTAAGGCAAAATGCGCTTATACCCAGGGTGTTACCCTGGGCTAGGAGCTTCTGGGCCTTCAGCCCGTAAGGGGGAAAGGTGGAAGCTAAATAGTAGAAAAACAAGCTTAATTATATAAATAATCCTAAAAAACAAAATATTTATGGAAGAAACTATTGTATTTCAATATTTCTATATATCTTTGCAATGAAAATTTAAATCATGGAATTATGAGAATTATTTCGCATAGGAAACTAAAAGAGTTTTACGAGACCCCAGGGCGAGAAGACTCAAAAGTAGCTCTGGAAAGATGGTACCAGATTGCGGAAGAAGCAGAATGGCGCAACTTTTCTGATATAAGAACTGACTTTCCTGATGCTGACTACGTAGGTAATCAACATTACGTATTCAACATTCGAGGAAACAGGTATAGGTTGGTAGTGGTAATTAAATTTACAATAGGCCGACTCTTCGTAAGATTTGTCGGAACACATAGTGAATATGACAAAATAGATTGTTCCACCATTTAATAAAAACAATTATGGATAGAATTACGAAAGAACAATATGAGTTTGCACTCAACAGAATAGAAGATCTCCTGCCATTGGTAACGGACGATACGCCTGCCAATGATAAGAATGCCATAGAACTGACATTAATGTCGGACATTGTTGAGTCATACGAAAAGAAACATTTTCCTATCGGAAAGCCTTCTGTTTCTGAACTTATCGAACTTTCTTTAAATGAAAAGAAAATGACTCAAAAACAACTGGCTTCAGAAATTGGAGTAAGTCCTTCACGTATTAACGATTATGTAACAGGGCGCTCTGAGCCTACTCTAAAAATAGCTAGATTGCTATGCAAGGTTCTGAACATAACGCCTGCTGCGATGTTGCAATGTTAAACAGAAACAAATGTCGGACCGTTTAACCATAGAACAGCGCCACAACAATATGGCGGCAATAAGGGGCAGGGAT
>ERZ779969.351-NODE-351-length-13631-cov-4.86152_pt1 | contig 13631 bp, 8 predicted proteins | sample MGYA00511538_ERZ779969 | MGnify/ENA primary metagenome ERZ779969 (study PRJEB29588, sample SAMEA2151391) | human gut metagenome | biome: human gut; feature: human-associated habitat; material: faeces | place: Denmark | collected 2008/2010 ... | reverse complement strand
AGTGCAAAAGTACTAACTATTTTTCATTCCACCAAATCTTTTCGCAAAAAAGTTTAGATTTTAGTGCATTTTTAACACTTACAAAGACTTTCTAGAGTTTTTCTTACCACTACACTTTATTTTATACATGCACACGCCTGCCTGCATGTGCGGGCGCACACCCGCAAGCGCATTAATAATATTGTACTCATATTCCAAGACCGAAAAGAAATCAGGATTCAACTAGAAAAGTATTATCCGGAGAATATATCTGTCAAAGAAGAATAATACTATACGAAGAAGAATATTATCGAAGAAAAGGGAGAAACTCAGAATAACATTTTGCCAATTAAAAAAAATATAGTACCTTTGCACACGTTTTAACGGATAACAAGATTAATTACATATATTTTAAAACTTTCAAATGAAGGCATTAGCAATTAAGTCGAGTTTGTTTTCCTGTTTAAAGACATACAACAAGAAAACATTCATGTCTGACCTCATGGCAGGTATCATCGTTGGTATCGTAGCCCTGCCTCTGGCCATCGCATTCGGTATCGCTTCTGGCGTGACCCCTGAAAAGGGTATCATCACCGCCATTGTAGCAGGTCTCATCATCTCCATCTTCGGTGGAAGCAAAGTGCAGATTGGTGGTCCTACGGGAGCATTCATCGTTATCATCTATGGCATTATCCAGAAATATGGCATGGAAGGTTTGACGATAGCGACACTGATGGCTGGTCTGTTCCTGGTTCTCTTCGGACTTCTCCGTCTTGGAACCATCATCAAGTATATCCCTTACCCTATCGTTGTGGGATTTACCAGTGGTATCGCCGTAACCATCTTCACGACCCAGATCAAGGATCTCTTTGGATTGACGTTGACTTCAAATCCTTCTGATTTTCTGGAGAAATGGGGCGTCTACTTCCAAAGCTTTGACACCATAGATCCTTGGTGTGCCCTTATCGGAGTAGTAAGCGTAGTGGTTATCGCCATCACCCCTAAGTTCAGCAAGAAGATTCCGGGCTCTCTTATTGCCATCATCCTGATGACCGTTGTAGCCTTACTGCTCAAGCAGTTTGCCGGCGTTGAGAGTATCGAGACCATTGGTGACCGCTTTTCTATCAGCAACGAACTGCCTGCAGCTCAGGTACCAGCCATGAATTGGGAGACCATCAAGAGTCTTGTATCACCAGCTATTACCATCGCCATCCTGGGAGCCATTGAGAGTTTGCTTTCAGCAACTGTTGCCGATGGTGTAATCAGCGATCATCACGACAGTAACACCGAGTTGGTAGCTCAGGGTTTGGCCAATATCGCCTCTCCCCTCTTTGGCGGTATTCCTGCAACAGGTGCCATTGCCCGCACAATGACCAATATCAATAATGGCGGTAAGACTCCTATTGCAGGCATCATCCACGCCATAGTTCTGCTGCTCATCTTCCTCTTTCTGATGCCTCTTGCCCAGTACATTCCTATGGCATGTCTTGCCGGTGTATTGGTAGTTGTATCTTACGGAATGAGCGGATGGAGAAGTTTCCTGGCATTGATGAAGAATCCGAAGAGCGATGTAACCGTACTTCTGATTACCTTCTTCCTCACCATCATCTTCGATTTGACTGTAGCCATCGAGGTGGGTCTGATTATCGCCTGTCTGCTCTTCATGAAGCGAATGAGCGAAACCACCGACGTGACAGCTATTACCGATGATGAGATTGACTTGAACAAGGAGTTTGACTTCCTCTCTACCAACCTGGAGCACTATACGATTCCGAAGGGCGTAGAGGTATACGAAATCAATGGTCCTTTCTTCTTCGGAGCTGGTAACAAGTTTGAGGAAGTGATGGCAGCTTTCGGTGACCGTCCACTGGTACGCGTCATCCGTATGCGCAAGGTTCCATTTGTTGATTCAACCGGTATCCATAACCTCACCAACCTCTGCGAGATGAGTCAGAAGGAGGACATTCAGGTTGTACTCTCCGGTGTTTGCGAGAAGGTAAACGCCCAGTTGGAAAAGGCTGGCTTCTACAATATTCTTGGCAAGGATAATATCACAGATCACATCAGCAAGGCTCTGAAACGTGCAGAAGAGATTATAGAGAAGAAAACTGTTAATAGTTAATAGTTTACAGGCTGTAGACCATCAAATAAAAAAGATGCATTGCTGGATATACCAGTAATGCATCTTTTTTTATTGTCATCAAGTAACTGTTAACTATAAACTGTTAACTATTAACTATCAACTATTACAAAACCTTTCCCAGAAACTCCTGCAATCTTGGCGATTTCGGATGGTTGAATATTTGCTCAGGAGTTCCGTCTTCCGTGATATAGCCGTCACTGAAGAAGAGTACACGGTTGGCCACTTCTCTTGCAAATCCCATCTCGTGGGTCACCACCACCATCGTCATTCCCTCGGCAGCAACATCTTTCATCAGCTGCAGCACCTCGCCCACCATTTCCGGATCGAGAGCCGAAGTCGGCTCATCAAAGAGGATTACCTCAGGATTCATCGCTAAGGCACGGGCGATAGCTACGCGCTGTTTCTGTCCGCCCGACAGACTGTCGGGATAACTGTCGGCCTTATCCAGCAATCCGATACGGGTCAGGAGTTCCGTTGCCTTCTCATCAGCTTCTTCCCTTGTCATCTTACCCAATTCTACCGGAGCCAGCATGATGTTGCGGCGTATGGTCATATTAGGGAAGAGATTGAACTGCTGGAATACCATACCCACCCTCTGGCGCATTCGGTTGATATCAACATCGCTTGATGTAATATCCATATCATCGATAAAGATTTTACCCTCGGTAGGTTCTTCCAGAAGGTTGATGGAACGCAGGAAGGTACTCTTGCCACAACCCGACGGACCGATGATGGCAACCACCTCACCTTTACTCACCGAGGTGGTAATGCCTTGCAGCACCTCGTTGTCGCCGAAGCGTTTACGAAGTCCTTCTATTTTGATTATTTCGTTCATTTTATCCATTGTTTTAAAGATTTTGCCCTTTCATGATTCCTCATTTCCTTTCGCTCTTTCTCAATCTCTTCTCCAGTCTTCTCACTCCTGCGTTCAGTCCGAGAACAAGAACGAGATAGAGGCAGGCTACTACGCCCAACGGCATCATCGCTTCGTAAGTAATGCTTCGGATGATGTCGGAACCCTTGGTCAAGTCTACCAGTCCGATATAACCGCTGATAGAGGTTTCCTTGAGCAGAGTGATAAGCTCGTTACTCATAGCCGGAAGCACATTCTTGAAGGCTTGCGGAAGGATGATGAGACGCATCGTCTTGCCATACGAAAGACCAAGACTTCTACCCGCCTCCATCTGACCATTATCCACCGACATGATGCCCGAGCGGATAACCTCGGCAATATAAGCTGCCGAGTTCAAGCCGAAGGCGATGACAGCCACCAGTATCTTATTGACATCTGCAGATGCAAACACCACATAATAGATAATGAGCAACTGCACCATGGTTGGCGTGCCTCGCATGATGGTAAGGTACAGCTGGCAGAGCATGTTCGGAATCTTCCAGTCGCCCTTACGTTCATGACGTGCTCTGACAATAGCTATCAGCGTTCCGAGTATCACGGAAAGGATGATGGCGAAGAAGGTGATGATGAGTGTATTGCCCAAACCCTGCAACAGATACTGATAACGGTTGTCATCTATGAAGCAGGATTTAAACTTATCTATCACTCCCGGCTGGTTACCAGCTGCTTTCACTTCATTGGAATTCACCATGATAACCTGTCGCACATCGGCATAGGAATCTGTAAATCCGATATTCTTCTTCCGTTCAGGAGTAACCGTGATGCCGGCAATACCCGCATCTGCCTTACCAGCCTGTACAGAGGTGATGATGGCATCAAACTCCATATCGAGAATCTCGACATCCACGCCCAGCACATCGCCGATGGCATTCGCCACATCCACGTCGATGCCCACAATCTTGCCATTCTGGTAATATTCGAAAGGCTCGAAGGTAGCGTTGGTGGCAAAACGGAGACTCGTCTTCAAGCCGAGTTTCTGCAGCGCTTCCGGTCCCACCTTCTTCACCTCAGAAGTCTTTGGCGTATAAGCCACGGCTATGCCCCGTTCCAGATGGCGGTTGACGATGGAATCGATGACGCCATTCTCTTTCAGGATACGGATGGCATGATTGATGGACTGCTGCAACTCAGCATGATCCTTAGCCACGCAGATGGCGAAAGAGGATGCATCGAAGGTTTCGGGCAGGATACGGAGCGATGGGTTCACCCGTTGGAATGCCTTGGCTGGCGCCTCATCGGTCACCATGCAGTCTATCTTACCCTGCAGGAGTGCCTGGATGGCATCGGCTCCCTTGTTATACCGTTCTACCTTGGTACCGCCACCTTCCTTTTCCAGCTCCGTAGCTAGTCCGTCGCTAGTGGTACCGAGCTGCACACCAATCACAGCCCCCTTCAAATCAGTCTTGCTCTTGATTTGCCTGTCAGCATCTGACGCTCCCGAGCCACACGCCACGAAGAGCACACTCAGGAGTAAAGTCAAGAAGCCCAGCTTAAACTTTCCCGTTTTTCTGTATTTCATCATTTCAGGCATTCGCTTATTGTTGTTTCAAATACTCAGCACACATCTCTGCACATCTTTCTCCGTCTACACCAGCCGATACGATTCCGCCTGCATAACCAGCACCTTCGCCACATGGGAAGAGTCCCTGGATGCGGACATGCTGCAGGGTTTCGCGGTCACGGACGATGCGGACAGGCGATGAGGTTCTCGTCTCCATCGCTATCAGCGTAGCCTCGTTGGTCAGGAAACCATGGGCATTCTTGCCGAAGGTCTTGAAGCCTTCCTGCAGTCGCTTGCTCACGAAAGACGGCATCCAGAAATGCAACGGACTCGAAATCAAGCCTGGTGCATAGCTGCTCTTTGGCAGATCATAACTCAATCGATTGTTCACGAAGTCAGCCATGCGCTGTGCCGGAGCAGTCTGCTTCATGTTGCCCTGCTGCCAGCATTGCTTTTCCACGATTTCCTGGAAGTACATCATTTGGAGTGAAGAGTGAGGAGTGAAGAGTGAAGCATTCTCCTGCGCCTTCATTTCCTGCTGTTCGATGACAGACTGATGTTCCTTCACAAACTGCGCCACATCCTCGGGATGAGTTTCCACCACCATGCCCGAGTTGCTCCAGGCAGTACCGCGGTTGCTCGGACTCATACCGTTCACCACTAACTGTTCCGGTCCTGTAGCAGCCGGAATCACAAAACCGCCCGGACACATACAGAAGCTATAGACACCTCTGCCATCTACCTGAGTAACAAAGCTATATTCGGCAGCAGGCAGATATTTTCCTCTACCACTCTTATTGTGATACTGAATCTGGTCAATGAGTTGGGAAGGATGTTCCAGACGCACACCTACGGCGATGCCTTTTGCCTCGATATCTATCTTTGCCGAAGCGAGATAACGGTATACATCGCGGGCACTATGGCCTGTTGCCAGGATAACCGGTCCGCGATAAGTTTCCTCAGCACCCGTAGCCAGATTCACGGCTTCTACGCCTATCACCCTATCGCCAGCTGCAGCATCAGGTGCCGTCAGCTTACCTTCACTCTCAAGGATCAGACGAATCATCTTGGTCTGGAAATGCACTTCGCCGCCACACTTGATGATGGTGTTGCGCATGTTTTCAATAACGCGTGGCAACTTGTCGGTACCGATATGCGGATGGGCATCTGCCAGAATATTGGTATTGGCACCATGCTGGCAGAATACGTTCAGAATCTTGTCTACACTTCCCCTTTTCTTGCTTCGTGTATAGAGTTTGCCGTCACTATAAGCACCGGCTCCACCTTCACCGAAACAGTAGTTGCTCTCCCCATCTACCTTCTGAGTCTTGGTAATGTTAGAGAGGTCCTTCTTGCGTTCACGCACATCCTTGCCTCGCTCCAGCACGATAGGACGATAACCCAGTTCTATCAGACGCAGGGAAGCAAAGAGACCGCCAGGTCCCTCACCCACAACGATAACACGAGGTCTGCTGCTCACATCCGGATATTCGGTATGGACATACTGGTCGTCCTGCGGAAATTCGCTGATATAAGCACGCACCTTCAGGTTGACAAAGATAGTGCGCTGACGGGCATCGATGCTTCTCTTCAAAACCCTCACCTGGTTGAGCGTTCTTACATCCAATCCCTTTTCTTTGGCGAGATAACGCTTGATGCCTTCCTCGCTTGCTGCCTGTTCGGGCAGAATTCTTATCTGGTATTCTTGAATCATTTACTTTGAACTTTATGATTAGTTTTATAAAAGTGACGAGTGACAAGTGACCGATTCCATATTACGGATTTCGCATTACATTCACAATTCACTTTTCACTTTCACTTTTTCATGCTTCCATTGTAGCCAGCACTTCGAGCGTATCCAGCTGATACATGGTGAACTTACCATCTTCCAATGTTGCAAAGGTTGGCGGATTGCCACCCTTCGGGAAGGTGATGCTGCCGGTATTTACGATGGCCTGCCCCTTCTCGTTATGAGAGAGTTCCCAGAGATGGGAGTGGCCATAGATCATAGCCTCGTAAGGACCCTTCGGCATGTTCTCTTTATTGTATACATGTCCATGAGTCAGAAGATAGCGCTTGCCTCCGTCTACCAGCAAGGCATAGGTCTCCATGATAGGGAAATCGAGGAGCATCTGGTCTACTTCCGCATCGCAGTTGCCACGCACAGCGACAATCTTATCTGCCAGCGCATTCAGTCTTTCTACGATACCCTTAGGATCGATTCCTTCCGGAATGCGGTTGCGGGGACCATAATTGATGATATCCCCCATGATGCACATCATGTCACAATGTTCAGCCTCGAAGAAATCGAGGACCTTTTCCAGGGCTGGCAAACAGCCGTGGATATCTGAGAATAAAAGATATTTCATTCGTTCCTTCTTATGTTTGTTATGCTTATGTCTTTTATGCATTGAATTGCAAGCGCAAAATTAAGCAAATAATCCGAAACACCCAAACATTTCAACGTTTTTTATATATATAATAAGGTATAAGGGAGAGGAAGAGCCTATAATTATCTACTGAAATAGCTTTTTTATCTACAATATGCTACTTTTTTGTTAAAATCCTTGGCAGTTTGATATATTATTCGTACATTTGCCCTCAAGTTCTGCTTCGGCCCCGGTCGTTTCGGGGGAGGCATTACATTACCAACGTAAAATTCAAGAACATATGAAAGTATTAAAATTCGGCGGAACATCGGTTGGTTCCGTAAAAAGCATCCTCAGCTTGAAACGTATCGTTGAAAACGAGGCTAAGAAACAGAGTGTAGTGGTTGTCGTGAGCGCGCTTGGCGGTATCACGGACAAACTCTTGCAAACCTCTCAACTTGCCCTCAAGGGTGATGAACAGTGGAAAGTAGAATTCGAAGCCATGGTTGATCGCCACCACAAGATGATAGATACCATCATCACCGACACTACAGACAGAGAAAACTTATTCAAATCGGTTGATGCCCTCTTCGAGCAGTTGAAGAGCATCTATTTTGGTGTGTACCTCATCCACGACCTCAGCGAGAAAACGCAGGATGCCATCGTGAGTTATGGTGAAAGACTCAGTTCCAAGATTGTTGCCACATTGATTCGTGGAGCCAAATGGTTCGACTCCCGCAACTTCATCAAGACTGAGCGCAAGAACGGCAAAGGCAAGCATGTACTCGACAGCGAGCTGACCAACAAACTGGTAAAAGAAGCCTTTGCAGAAATTCCACGCATATCTCTCGTTCCGGGTTTTATCAGTCGTGACAAGAACACAGATCGCACCACCAACCTTGGCCGTGGCGGTAGCGGCACCACAGCTGCCATCATAGCAGCTGCCCTCGATGCAGAAGTGCTCGAAATCTGGACTGATGTAGACGGTTTCATGACCGCTGACCCACGTGTCATCAAATCAGCTTATACCATCAACGAACTGAGTTACGTTGAGGCGATGGAGCTTTGCAACTTTGGTGCAAAGGTCATCTACCCTCCAACCATCTACCCGGTTTGTGTCAAGAATATTCCTATCAAGGTTAAGAACACCTTCAACCCAGATGCTCCGGGCACCATCATCAAGAACAAGATAGATGGCGACCAGAAGCCTATCAAGGGTATCTCTTCCATCAACGGTACAGCGCTCATCACCGTAACCGGTCTTTCCATGGTCGGTGTGATTGGTGTAAACCGCCGTATCTTCACCGCTCTTGCCAACGAGGGCATCTCTGTGTTCATGGTGTCACAGGCATCATCAGAGAACTCAACCTCTATCGGTGTGCGCGAGCAGGATGTAGAAGAGGCTGTAAAGGTATTGAACAATGAGTTCCACAACGAGATTGCCGATGGTGCCATGTTCCCAATGCACGCAGAGAAGGGCTTGGCTACTATCGCCATCGTGGGTGAAAACATGAAGCATGCTGCCGGTATCGCCGGTAAGCTCTTCGGAACCCTCGGCCGTAGCGGTATTTCCGTCATCGCCTGTGCACAGGGTGCTTCAGAGACCAACATCTCGTTCGTAGTGAAGAGTGATTATCTGAGAAAGTCACTCAACGTGCTCCACGACAGTTTCTTCCTTTCAGAATACAAGGTGCTGAACCTCTTCATCTGCGGTGTGGGTACCGTGGGCGGAAAGCTTATCGAGCAGATTAAGAACCAGTATGCCGACCTCATGGAGCGCAGCAAACTGAAGCTCAACGTGGTGGGTATCGCTTCTTCCAAGAACGCCATCTTCAACCGCGATGGTATTGATCTCGAGAACTACAGCGAGGAACTGAAGAAATCAGACCCAAGCACTCCAGAGGTTCTGCGCGATACCATCCTGGCGATGAACATCTTCAACAGCGTGTTTGTAGACTGTACAGCCAGCAAGGATGTGGCCGCTCTCTACCAGAGTCTGCTGGAGCACAACGTAAGCATTATCGCAGCCAACAAGATTGCTGCATCAAGCGAATATGAGAACTACGAGAAACTGAAGAAGACTGCCATCCAGCGTGGTGTAGTATTCCGTTTTGAGACCAACGTAGGTGCTGGTCTTCCTATCATCGGAACCATCAACGATCTCCGCAACTCCGGAGATAAAATCCTTAAGATTGAGGCAGTTCTCTCGGGTACGCTCAACTTTATCTTCAACGCCATCTCCAGCGTCGTTCCATTCTCTGAGACCGTGAGACTGGCTAAGGAGAAGGGCTACAGCGAGCCTGATCCACGTATAGACCTGAGCGGTATGGACGTGATTCGCAAGCTGGTGATACTCTCCCGCGAGGCAGGTTACCGCGTAGAGCAGGAAGATGTAGAGAAAAACCTCTTCGTGCCAGACAAATACTTCAAGGGTTCGCTCGACAACTTCTGGAAGAAACTTCCTGAACTCGATGCCGATTTCGAGGCTAAGCGCAAGGCGCTCGATGTAGAGCACAAACGCTGGCGCTTCGTTGCTACCCTGGATGGCGGCAAGACAAGCGTAGGTTTGCAGGCTGTAGGTCCTGAGCATCCGTTCTACAATCTGGAAGGTTCCAACAACATCGTGCTGCTCACCACCGAGCGCTATAAGGAATACCCTATGATGATTCAGGGCTATGGTGCCGGAGCCAGCGTAACTGCTGCCGGTGTATTCGCCAACATCATGAGTATCGCTAACATTTAACACTTAACATTAAAAAAAGAGATGAAACATATTATCATTCTTGGCGACGGAATGGCTGACCACCCGGTAGAAAGACTGGGTGGAAAGACACTCCTGCAATACGCCAACAAACCCTATATGGATATGCTTGCCAAGAAGGGCAAGACAGGAAGACTCGTTACCGTGCCAGATGGATTCCATCCGGGTTCTGAGGTAGCCAACAGCTCTATCATGGGCTATGACCAGAACGAGGTTTACGAAGGCGGCGGACCGCTGGAGGTTGCCAGCATCGGCTATGAACTGGAGCCTACCGATCTTGCCCTGCGCTGCAACATCATCAATGTGCAGGACGGCAAGATTATCACCCACAACGGTGGTAACCTGGAAACGGAAGATGCGGATGTGCTCATCAAGTATCTCAACGATACCCTCGGCAAGAAATATCCTGACGTCAAGTTTGTTACCGGCATCCAGTATCGCCATCTTCTGGTGGTGAAGCACGGAAACAAGCATATCGACTGTGCCCCACCTCATGATCATCCCAACGAGGAATGGCATAAGCTGATGGTGAAACCTATCTTGCCGGAGATTGGAGGCGATGAGGGTCACATCAGCCGTCGTGATACAGCCGACCTTCTGAACCAGCTGATTCTCGAGAGTCAGGAACTCCTGGAGAATCATCCTTTCAATGTGGCGCGCAAGGAGCGTGGCGAACGAATGGCCAATCTTATCTGGCCTTGGGGCGGCGGTTATCGTCCGCACATGCTCACCCTCTCCCAGATGTATCCACAGATTAAGAAGGGTTCTGTGATTTCTGCCGTAGACCTGATTCGAGGCATCGGCCATTACGCCGGTCTGCGCAACATCATCGTTGAGGGCGCTACCGGTCTTGCCAATACCAACTACGAGGGCAAGGCAGCTGCAGCTATCCAGGCATTGAAGGACGGCGACGACTTCGTTTATGTTCACGTAGAGGCAAGCGACGAGGCAGGTCATGATGGCGATCTGGAACTGAAGCTGAAGACCATCGAGAACCTCGACCAGCGACTCATCAAGCCTATCTTCGATGAGGTAAGCACCTGGGACGAGCCGGTATGCATCGCAGTTCTCCCCGACCATCCTACTCCGGTAGAGATCCGTACCCACGTCAAGGAGCCTGTGCCTTTCATCATCTATTACCCTGGCATGGAGCCGGATAGCGTAGAGAAGTATGACGAGGTAAGCTGCGTGAGTGGCGGTTACGGCATGCTGCAGCTGCAGGAATTCATGAATGCCTTCATGGCGATCAATTAAAATCAACGGCTTCATGATAGTCCCCAAAGCTAATCATAAAGTTCAATGTTCAAATCTCAAAGTTAAAAGTAAAAAATGAAATATTATTCAACAAATAAGAAAGCACCCATCGCCGACCTTCACAAGGCGGTAGTTAAAGGTCTGGCAGAAGACCGTGGCCTCTATATGCCAGAAATCATCAAGAAGTTGCCACAGGATTTCTTCGACAACATCGAGAAACTCTCCTTCCAGGAGATTGCCTACAAGGTAGCAGATGCCTTCTTTGGCGAGGACGTTGATGCCGAGTCATTGAAGAAGATTGTATACGATACCCTGGCATTCGACTGCCCTGTAGTCGAGGTAGAGCCAAACATCTACTCTCTCGAGCTGTTCCATGGTCCTACCCTCGCCTTCAAGGATGTGGGTGCGCGCTTCATGGCCCGTCTCCTGCAGTACTTCGTACGTCAGGAGGGCAAGGAAGAGGTGAATGTGCTCGTAGCTACATCGGGCGATACCGGTTCGGCTGTTGCCAACGGTTTCCTCGGCGTTGACGGCATCCATGTTTACGTGCTCTATCCTAAGGGCAAGGTGAGCAAGATTCAGGAGAGCCAGTTCACTACCCTCGGCCAGAACATCACAGCCCTCGAGGTAGATGGCGTATTCGACGACTGCCAGGCACTGGTGAAATCAGCGTTCATGGACGAGGAGCTCAACAAGCACATGAAGCTCACTTCAGCCAACTCTATCAACGTAGCCCGCTTCCTGCCTCAGGCATTCTATTATTTCAATGCCTATGCCCGCATGAAGGAGAAGGGTCTCGCCGACAAGCTGGTTATCTGCGTGCCTAGCGGCAACTTCGGCAACATCACAGCCGGACTCTTCGGTCATGAGATGGGATTGCCTATCCACCGCTTCATCGCAGCCAACAACGCCAACGATATCTTCTACGAGTATCTGCAGACAGGCAAGTATAATCCACAGCCTAGCAAGCAGACCATCGCCAATGCCATGGACGTAGGCGACCCATCAAACTTTGCCCGCATCTACGACCTCTACAAGGGCGATCATGATGCCATCGCAGCCTACATCGGTGGTGCTACATACAAGGACGAGCAGATTGCAGAAACCATGAAGCAGTGCTACAATGAAACCAAGTATGTGCTTGACCCTCACGGAGCTTGCGGCTATCGCGCCCTGAAGGAGCAGTTGAAGCCAGGTGAGGTTGGCGTGTTCCTCGAGACCGCTCATCCAGCCAAGTTCAAGGAGAAGGTAGACAGCATCCTTGACAGCGACATAGAGATTCCTGCACGCCTTGCAGAATTCATGAAGGGTGAGAAGAAGAGCATCCAGATGACCAAGGATTTCGCATCATTCAAGAACTACTTGATGAACGAATAAACCATACATACGGAAAAGCCTTTCTCTTTCTCAAGGGGAAGGCTTTTCCCATTAAAATAAACTCAGACTCAGATTTGTCAGGACAGATGGGTCTTGAATTTTATAACAACAGAAAACGGGAAAAATTTATGAAGATTGTTATTCTAGACGGCTATGCCGCAAACCCGGGAGATTTGGATTATCATCTTCTGGAGAAACTGGGCGAGGTGGTAGTTTATCCTCGCACATCAGATGCAGAGAAAGTGGAACGTGCCAAGGATGCCGACATCATCCTTCTGAACAAGGTGCAGATAGATGCAGAGACACTGGCGCAGCTTCCTAAACTGAAATACATCGGTATCCAGGCTACCGGTTTCAACGTGGTAGACATCGAGGCTGCCAGGAAACAGGGCATCATCGTAACCAATATTCCTGCCTACAGCACCGACAGCGTGGCGCAGATGACCTTTGCCCTCATCCTTGCCGTAACCAACCGCGTAGAGCATTATACCCAGGAGAACCGCAACGAGCGCTGGGCTTACAATAAGGATTTCTGTTATTGGGATACCCCACTGATGGAGCTTGCCGGCAAGACACTGGGTATCATGGGATTGGGCAATATCGGCATGAAAGTTGCCAACATCGCCCGCCAGTTTGGCATGAACATCTGTGCCTGCACCAGCAAGAATTCGAGCAATCTGCCTGAGTGGATCCAGAAGGTGAGCAAGGAGGGTTTGCTTGCCACGAGCGATATTCTCTCGCTCCATTGTCCGCTTTCTGATGACACCTATCATTTCATCAATAAGGAGAGTCTGGAGAAGATGAAGGATACCGCCATCCTGGTTAATACGGGTCGCGGTCCGCTGGTAGATGAGGAGGCCGTAGCTGCTGCCCTCCACGAAGGCAGTCTGGGTGCCTACTGTGCCGACGTAATGGCTCAGGAGCCGCCATCAAAGGAGAATCCGCTCTTCGGCGAGCCTAATGCCTACCTCACCCCTCATATTGCCTGGGCCACCTACGAGGCTCGCGAGCGCTTGAACAAGCAGGTTGCCGCCAACGTCAAGGCATTTCTCGAGGGCAATCCGATTAATGTCGTGAATAAGTAACAGAACTTCCGCAAGTAAGCTCCACACGCCCTGAAAGGGCAGAAGCTCCTAGCCCAGGGCAACGCCCTGGGTAATCATGGACGCAAACAAGTCGCCCTGTAAGGGCAAAAGCTTTACAAATCATCTGGTATTTTAAAGCTTTTGCCCTTACAGGGCGTTTTTTATAACTAACACATACCCAGGGCGTTGCCCTGGGCTAGGAGCTTCTGCCCTTTCAGGGCGTGCGGGGCAAAACTTGCAAAAGTTCAG
>ERZ779969.333-NODE-333-length-14159-cov-4.0843_pt1 | contig 14159 bp, 23 predicted proteins | sample MGYA00511538_ERZ779969 | MGnify/ENA primary metagenome ERZ779969 (study PRJEB29588, sample SAMEA2151391) | human gut metagenome | biome: human gut; feature: human-associated habitat; material: faeces | place: Denmark | collected 2008/2010 ... | reverse complement strand
ATCTAGTAATATTAGTAGTTTTATTAGATATGCTGCCTGCTGCTGTTTTAGCATTAGCATTCGTATATAAGTCACCATTTATTACAACTCTATCTCCAATATTGAATTTTTGGACTGGTATAGGTGCAGGAGTAGGTTCTGGATCAGGTGCTGGTTCTGGCATAGGACTTACAGTACCTGGATTTGGAAATACTTTGTATGCATAATTTGTATCAAGATTACCATTATAGCCAGTAAAGCGTCCTGCTGAAGTAAATTGCCACAATGATACGTCATCTCTTGAGTCTGCGCTTGTAGCTAGACCTCTTTGTTTACCACTATTAGTTGTAGGCCATTGAGCAGTCCATTTATCAAATCGCGCAAGTTTATCTCCTGATAGTTGATGCTTTAACCAGCTTTCAGATGCATATACACCTGCATAATAGCCTGCGTTTTCAACAGTTTCACACCATCTGTAACACATATCTTGTAACATACTATTTGAAGGCATACCATTTTTCTTTTTGTATCCATCCGCATCTTCCATATCAAACCAACAACCGTATTCTGGTACATATGGCTTAATTGCCTCTAAAAAAGCGTGTGCTTCTGCTTCTGCACCGTTTGTGTTAAGTGCATAAGAGTACCAATAAAAGCCCATAGGAATACCTAATTCTTTGCATAAATCAGCATTTCTAACGAACTTACTATCTATTGAGCCGTTTACGCCATATCCTACTCTTATAATGACAAAGTCAATTTGATCTTTGAGAGCAGATAAATTGATATTTCCTTGATGCTCTGATATATCTATTCCACGTTTAGCCATTTATTTCTCCTCCTTTGTCTTACCAAGTAAGTTTTTTATTTTACTTACAGTTGTATCACCAATTTCATAAATACCAACTGAGATACTTAATAATATAAATACATTGATCACACCTGATACAATACCTGCAAAGTCGTACTGTCCTACGTAAATGATACGTAGTATTCCAATGATGATAGAAAATGCTAGCGCAAGCCATTTAGTATCTAATTTCTCTGGTAAATATTTTTTAAATACTTGTGTAAGTAGAGTAATCACAGCACTACAGCCAGCAATTGTACCTAAAATCTCAATGCTAACGAATTCATTCATAATTTTTACCTCCTATTTTTATATTTTCATAAAATTAAAACTGTCTTCTATTTAGTGGATCATGTGCACGTTCACTAGGCCCAACTATGTCAGCCTCTTTCAAACTAAGTGATAAGTTTAGTCTTCTTAGTGAATATACTTTTGTTTTCTCGTCATACGCTTCAACTGTGTATGTATATTTCTTGTATTGAGGGAATAATTTGAACCCATTTAAGTCAGCCTCTGCATCTTTAGCTACGAACACGATTGAACCTACAGCATATTTAGGTGCTTTTTCAGATTTTATTTTAACCTCTGGTGCCTTCACCTCTATAACTTCTTCTGGTTTTAATTTTTCTACCTCTTTTTCAGATAATATATCTTGTTCTTCCACTATAACTGGTTCTTTCTCAATTATTTCTTCTGATTTTTTCTTACTAGCCATTTTACTTACTCCTTTCTATTTGATTTTTTCTTGCATCTCTGCAAGATTTGCATCTTTTTGGCGGAAAAAAGCCTTTTTCTTCATAAAATTTTTGTTCTTTTTCTGTAAAGTCAAACACCTCTCCACAATCTTGACATTTTATTTTTTTATCCATTTTATTTTACCCCTTTTATTTTAATTTATTTTTTATTTTTTATTTTTTAGTAGAAAAGTTAAAGTTAAACTCTGGTTCAGCTTTTTTCTTTTTAGAGTCGCCTAGTAGCACGTCTGGGTGGTCTTTTAGAAGTGTTTGTACTCTAGCATTTGTAGCCTCTAAGAATATTTGATTTCTCTTGTCAACATAATCTTCAATCTCTTCATCAGAAGATACGTCTTCTGCTCTTAGAAGTGATAGTAGACGTGGGTCGTAGCCCTTTTCGTTTACAAGAGCTGTTATCTTGTCTCTTCTTCTGATTGTAGATAGCTCTTTTTCATACTCTGCTATTTTTAAGTCTTGTTGGTCTAGTTGTTTTTTGTATCTTTCTTCTACTGTCATTTTAGCCATCTCTTCGGCTTCTTTCTTTTTTTGTTCAATCTCTTCTAATATATTTTCACGCATTTTTTCTTTCTCTGCGCTGATGCTTGCTTGAAGTGTGGCTTCTCTTTTTTGATGCTCTTGTTCTTTAGCTTTTATAGCTTTTGTTATCGCTTTTTCTAATTTTTTGTCAAACTCAGCTTGTAGTTTAGGGTCTTGTAATAACACGTCTAAGTTTTGTGTCTCTGACACAGTTGGTTTTTCTAGCGATGTAGTAGTTGTAGCTGTAGCACCTCCTTGTGCTGATGCTGCTGACGCTGTAGCGTCTTGTGCTTGTTGGTTAATCATTGTTTCGTCCATTTTAAATCCTCCTATTTGGTTATTATATATTTTATATATGTTATCACTTAAGCTAAGTAACAGGCGATTGTGACGGCTGCTTAACTCAAGTGTTATAACTGATTAAGTATTTTATTATTTTATTATTTTATTTATTAGGTCTACCCTCTCTAGTCTGAGTCTTTTTTATGTTTTTAGTTCTATCTGGTATTGTAGCGGGCTTATTCTGTGTCTTCGCTTCAATCTGATTGTTGGTTTGAGACGCTGTAGTAGAGGTCGTAGATGTTTTCTTCTCCGCTGCCGCAGCAGTAGTAGTTGTTACATCATTAGGTGATACGTAGGCTGTATCTGGTGCAACAGTATCATAAGGTACTTCTTCTTCTTTGTTCTTCTTCTCTGTAGCGTAATCATAGCCAAGGTTAGATAACAGCGTTTTTTGTGATAGTATACCGTTTAGAGCTAGTTGCTGATTTATGTTTTCATCTGTCATACTAGGTAGGTTTGTACCTATTTCAATGTCTATGTCATCTATATTATAGTACGTGGTTGAAAGTAAGTTAATACGTTGGAAAAAGTTCGCCCATCTATGTTTTATTAGAGTTGTAACGCCCTGTTTTACATCGTCTAGCATTAAGGCCATAGTGTAGAATTTACGGTCTATAGCGCTTGCATTCATATCACCTGAGTTGAAGGCTGCGTCGCTGGTATTAGGTATACCAGAGATCTGAAATATAGAGTCTACATAATATTTAAGGTATTTGGTCGCGTCCTCTGCATGTACCTCTTTCAATAGCCATTTAACGTCTCCCCCCTCTTGTACGAAGAAGGTCTTTGAATTCAATAAGTGCTCGTCTTCTAGCTCACGCGCTGGATTTATTATCTTCTCTGGATTATTAGCGGAAATAGGTTTTTCTGGATCAAAGTCTGGATTAGGTATTGTTAGTGGGTTCTCAGGTCTATAGCCAGATATTTGTAACTTCGCGTCTGCATCATTGTAGTGATATAAATTATTTAAGTTGTTCATTATCTCTTCATAATTTGACACTAAATTTATTATTGGATCTATAATGCTTATCTGTGGGTCTGGCTCATATACTGCAAACGTAGGTATGTTATGCGTAGCTGGTTTTTCGTCTTTCAATGTGATGACCGTTTTGTATTGAGATGTAGCGTCTTCACTTGTAGTTTTATCATAAATAGATGTGCCGTAGAAGTTAGTATATGGGTTACATTCAATACAATAATATAAGGTGTGTTCCTGGTTGTCTTCACTATTACGTGCGTCTAGTGTATACACTGTAATAAGGGCTACTGCATTCTGTTGCTGTGCATCACTAAGGTCTGTTGAGAATAGTGCTACCGTATTTAGTGCAGATAAAGGATAATATGTGTAATTCGGGTCGTTCATAGTGTCACCAGTTTCATCAGTAAACGCCGTACTCACTAAATCTAGCTGTCTCTCGTATGCTGCTCCAAATAAAACTGCGTCATGAAATAATGCTTTTAGTACTGTTTTGTCATCATTTTTACTTGAAAGCGTAGTTATTATGAACTTCAATTGAGCTGCGGTATCTGGATCGAGAGGTTGTGTATGAGAAGGATGTAGAAGGCGATATGCTGGTTCTTCTGATTGGTCAACTATCTCAGCTGTATAAGTTATATCTCCAGATAAATAGCCTGCGGCTAAGTCTGTTATGAATTTTTCAAAAAATATTTGTACGTCCCCTTCAGAACCTGAGGCGGTAGACGTTATACCACGAAGATACCTTTCTTGAATAGATTGTCTTTTTTGTAAAACTGCATCTACTTCTGAAAATAAATCTTGTATTTTGCCGTTTGTATACTCATCTTTGATATTTTTAGTAAGTTTTATCATAAAATATACTACCTCCTGTTCATTTGATATTATAATATTTTTATTTTTTTATTGCAAGTGGAGTACAACTTCGTTGTCTTTTTTGGATTTAGGTTTACATAATATATTCGTTTGGATATATGTTTTGTGAGTTGCCACTGTATTTCCGTGCCTGCAAAGATATACTAGGTCTGGGTTTGAGGGTTTACTAGATGTAGTATGGTTGATATATGATACACACTTGACAAGTTACTTATATTATGTTATAATATAAGCAAAGCGACAAGGACAAAGCATATTGATATTCTGGTATTATAGTATAACTACGACTATAAAACTATATTATTAGCGTATTATGTAGTAATGCTATATGCCATATATCGCTATATGAGTCCAAACGCAAATCAAATATATTGGAGGTGTAAAAAATGAATGAAATTATTAGACTAAAAGGTTATTCAAAAACAGATCATTATGTCAAATTAAATGCAATAGGTATGCACGCAACAATGCACTTACTAAACTTATTATGGCAAGACAAAACTTGTATTGGACTAGCAAAAGTAAAGTATGACACAACACACAACACAATTACAATTGATACAAAAGACTACAAATATGAGTTCGAAAATGTACCATTGCAATGGAATGGCGACATAGACATAGCGACGTTGTATAAGCAACATATTCAATTATTAAAAGAAAGTGAGGTGATATGATATGAAATACACAGAAAAGCAATGGCAAGAGTTAGCTAACAAAGTAGCACTATTTGAGCAATTAAAAGACGACATCGAAATTGCAAAAACAGACATAAGAGAAATGAATGACAATGAAATAGTAAACAAATACATAGACATCAAAAGAGGTAACAATACAACTAAAACTTATCCACAAGTATATACAACAGAATTAAACAATGCTAAAAATGCACTTGCAAAGAAATATGCAAATGACATAATTTCAACAACTAAAGAAAATTACACAATTACATTAATACCAATGAAACAAGCACAAACACAAGCTAATACAATAACAAATGAAATAGTGCAAATGAGTTGTAGCAAACTAAAAAGAATGCTAGCAAGTCAAACAAAGTAAGAGGGCGTCCCATAGGGATACCCCTATAATTATACCCTTAAAGGGGGCGGGTATATAATAGTCCCCAATATAAATAAATTGGAGGTAAAACGATATGAAGAAAGAAAACGAAATAAAAAAGGAGGTGAATTATAATGAATGAAATGGCAGAAAACACATTCTTCATGGACTTCTCAATAGCAGATGCCTTTGGAGTGAACGCAGTTAGAGATACATTCAAAAGAGCATTTGAAGAATGGAAGAACGACTACAAAATGCTTACAGCATTAGTAATCACATTAAACCATAAAATCTGGCAACACTACGAAGCCGAGAACAATGAACTAGCGTTAGTATATGATGAGCTATGGAAAGAAGCCGATCAATACGCATGCGATACACTTAAAGATGAAGCATTAGAGTATTTCCTTGAAGTAACTGACTAATGTAATAATATTAAACATAATTTGTACAAGTCCACAAAGGCACGTCAATAAGGCGTCCTTGTAGTGCATAAAAACAAGTGAAATTGCACTAACCAATAATTTGTCATAAAACTGATACTACTATTGACTTTTTATTAAAATCGTAGTATAATGAACAAGTACGGACTAGCTAAATAGCTAAATTCGAACCGTACAGAGAAAGGAATCATTATGAAAGAATATGTAAAAATTACAAACACACAATTCAAAAGAGGACTAGAGACTAAGAAAAATATGTTAGTATTTGGTCCAAGTGGCTATGGTAAAACAGCCACAGTAGAAGAGTATGCAGAAGAGAACAACCTAAAAATAGCATACTGTGATATGGCAGGGCAACTACCAGAAGCAATCGCAGGTATACCAGGGGTAATAATGACTAAAGACGAAACGACAGGTTATTACAGACGTATGCTTGACGTAGAATTAAAGGACTTCTTAGAGTGCGAGGGCGAGGGATATATATTATTCTTTGACGAGATAAACCAAGGTAGCCCAGACGCATTAAACACTTTGTATGGGGTAACACACCCTAACCCACTAATGAGAAGATGGGCAGGACACAGACTAAGCAAATGTCAAATCGTAGCTTGTGGCAACTTGTCAGACGGTAGAGACGGTACAGTATATCTAACAGACTTACCAACACCACTACTAAATAGATTTTTTGTATTTGAGTTAACACCAAATAAGAAAGAAATCACAGAATACTTAAAGGCTAAATGGAAAAACATACCACAAGTAGCCAAATTCATTAAGGTTATGTTAGATAACAGTATCAGCCCAAGAGATATTGACCTAGCCTTAGAAATATTACAATACGACTATGACCCAATGTTTCTAGAGGCTAAGTTAGGTAGTGCATTAGCGGGAAAAATGTACGAAATTCAAAAGAGTGTGAAGAGTGTTGACCCAGCCGAACTAATCAAAAATGCAAGAAAAGTATATGAACAATTTAAAGAAGACGGCGAAGTATTATGGGCAGGAGAGACTGTTGCTACTGAAGAAGAATTGAAAACCAAGTTTGAAGAACTAGGCTTAAGCAAAGAAGAAATCACAGGAGTTATGAAAGGAGATGAATAATTATGGCAAATGTATTTTTAAGCCAAATACCTAGAGATATTGAGACAGCTATTATGCTTGAACAAGCGTACACATGCGACATAGGTAAAGCTGTCGCCTATACTGACGGCGACAGAATATTCATAAACACAGACGATAACTTAACCGAGTTACTACCCGCATACGACCCCATAAAAATGAAAAAATGGTTATTATGGCACGAAAGATATCACAAAGAGTTAAGACACCACAACAGATTTTTCAAATACTTACGTGAGTTAAAAGACAAAGAAGTTATGGACGAATTTTATGTAACAAAAGAAGAAGTCAATATAATAATGGACATACTTGTGCACGACAGCTTATCAAAAATGTTTCCTGAGTTAGTGGAAATAGCTAAACAAAACCTAGCCCAAATGAGAGACCAAAACAGCTTAAAGTACACATTCAAAACATTCACACTTGAAGAGATGTTAGACGAGTACAAGCAAGAGAAAGAAGACAGAGCGAAAGACAAAGGTACATCTAAAGAAAGTGACAGCGAAGAAACAAAAGACGGGGACGACAAGCCTGAAAAGGATAAAAGCAAACCAAGTGAACCAGAGTCACATCACGACGAGACTGACTGGTCAAAATTAGACGACATTGATAGTGACGAATTCATAACAGAAAATACTGGCGACTATTACCAAGATAAAATAGAAGAGCTAAAAAGGACACGTATCCGCTTAGCTACACTTACAGAAACATTGAACGGATTAGTGACTACTACCAGAAAAAGAAGTTATTCAATGCCTAGTCCAATCTACGTTGGTCACGGTATAATGTTAAAAGGTAGTACACCAGGTAGAGCACGACTAGCCCTATGTTTTGATGCTAGTGGCTCTATGGGAGCAGAAATGCGAATGTTTAAAGACATTATATCTAAGTCAATACCACAAGCTATGAAGACACCTACTACATGGTTTAGTGGATACTCTAAGAAATCAGCACCAAAAGACCCAACAGGTAGAAATAGCGACTATTACAAAGGTACATTTGAAGATTTTATGCCAGTTTTGGCTAACAATGGATACTCTGATGACGGCGACAGAACAATTGAGTTGTGCTTCAAGGCTGAACAAGAAGGCTATTCACCAATAGGAATTACTGACTTTGGTGGAGGAATTGACTGGGCAGAAGATATGCTAAAGCAACTAAAACGTACTGTATTCGTAACTGATAACAGCTACTCAGCAAACGAAATCAAAAAACTAAACCCAAACATTCAAACAATTTGTATATAAAGGAGGTAAAATATTATGGAATTCAAATTAACTAAAAGCAAGGGTAACAATGCAAACGTTACCCTATCCAATGGCAAGGGGTCAAGCCTTGAACTAGGTAGACTTTCTATACCAATAATTAATGCACTAAAGAAAGATGGTTATACACTAGAAAGTAGTGACGATTCAGATGGAAGAATAAAATTGAACATCACTGATGAATGGTCATTAGAAATTACAGAAGAAACAGCTAAGGTACTACAAGCAGAAGCATTTGAGATACATAAGCCCGCAAAAAATACTACACCACAACCTACTAGCGACAGTAGTATAAAAGTTGACACTAAAAAGATAGACGCTATGGACGTACTATTGGGGCTAGCAAATTATAATTAGAAAGGAGAATGAATGATATGGAAAAATTAATATTGAACAAAAACAGAGGCTGGAGAGGACTAGCCGAAGCTCGACTAATTGATGACGCAGATAACACAACACATAAGATGGTATTTAGTTTTAGTCAACCTGTATGGAATGATATGTTAAGAGGTGTATTAGTAATGCAAGATGACGACAATTACATTATATTAAAGTTTGACAAACTAGAAAAACTACCAGCACCTACACAACAAAGAAGTGTGTTGCTTAAAAATGTAATATTACCAATAACAAGCACAGAAATTTATCCAAAAGCAACATGGTTAAAAGACCACAAAACAGCAGGAGATTACTTAGCAATATGTAATTTTTTGAAGAACAAAAATAATCACACAACATCAGACTGGAATTGTGTAGGCATCAGAGTTATACCTAACTTAATATAGGTATATCTCTCTGCCTATGTACAAAACTTTGTTCGATAATAGAGAAAAGAAAGGAGTAAATAAACAATGACAAATTTAGAAACAATTATAATTTTAGATGGTAGAATTCCAGAAAAAAGAGTGAAGGAGATTCTTGTTCACTATTCCCATCTAATTACAAACATGCTAGATGCAACAGACATGACAGCAGAAAATATAGGACTAAAACAATTAGCATACGTCGTAGGCGGTTGTAGAGAGGGTTACTACCTTATATTTCATTACAAGGGAGACCGTACACAACTAGATAAATTAGAGCAGAAATTAAGAGACGACAAAATGGTATTAAAATATCTTAATACAACGTGCACCACACCTTCAGGAGCATCCTCAGCAAGTGAACAGAAGCCAAAGCAAAAGAAAGACGCATTTGATATCATATATGGTACAACAGACGAATAAAATAATAAATAAAAATAAGTAAAAATAAACAAAAAAAGGAGGAATAATACTTATGGAAAAGTTTTTAGAAGATTACGTACAAATGATGGCAGAAGTAAGAGAAAAAAATTTGAATAATTCCCAGCTTCAATCAATAGTGAACAGGATTCAATCTGATGAAACCCTCTGGGATATATTCGACAGTCATGTGAATGACGCAATAGATGAGGAGGTGATGTAATTATGCGGATACCGTTCAAAAGTATACTTAAAGACCACAACTGAGGGTTATATAGTTTTAAAACAGTTTAATGACTCAATTCCTGATCCACATGAACAGTTTTTAGACATGGCAACTATCGAAATGACACCTAGTGGATTTTATAAAATCACATTTCATGGCATAAAATGGTACGACTCATATCAATCTGTTCAAAATTTCCATCATGGACTGGACAATCTAGAAAAATCAGGTATACCATATAAATTCATACGATTAGGAGAAGACGATTCTGATATAGAGATACTTGAGAACTACACAGACGATATGCCCGACGAGATAGCAGACTTTGTAGTAGAAGTAGACGCTTACGACCCTGATGCAGGCTTGTATGAAGAAATAGAAGAAGGAGGTGAATAACTAGTATGAACAAACCAAACAATAAAATTGAATTGAAAAACCTCATCTGTATATACAACATAGCAATACGTACAGGTTATGGAGGCGCAACGAAGCGTATAATTGTGTTCATTGATCTGATCTCGACTCAGACTTTTGTCTGGGGCACATCTTCTTCCAAATTAGCAGATGAGTTTATAGTTGAACACACTTACGACATCCAGGCTAATTTACACCCAGGTAATCAATTATCACATGTCCAGATTTTAAATCACATCATCAAAAAAGTGAACAGTAATCCGATTGATGCGTGTGATATTTTATTTAATCATACTGATACACTATTGACATAAGATTAAAAATGTTATATAATTCATATAAATGAAAGGAGGTGGTTGAAATGAATAGACCCATGACAGTTAAACAATTATTAAAATTCTGTCAAGACGAAATTAAAGCAGGACACGGAGACTGTTCAATTTTATTATCTGATGACGACGAAGGCAACGGCTTCCATTATTGCTGGTTTAGTTTCTCAATGGTAGATGAGTGCACAGAAGAATTTGTTGACGAAAAAATTAACCCAAAAGAGAAGACGATCATATTAGGATAACAACTTATATAACTTGAACAATAAGATCGCTTAGAATCGATTCTCGTGCGAATACGAGGCATTAAAAATAGAAAGGAGAGAAGTGAATATGAAAATTAACGGACAAGAAATAAAAGCAAAGGCATTTGCCTATGACAACTGCCATAAGATTTACATAATAGAAGACAACAGCGACTTACTTGACGCTAAAGTTGCAGGTTATGATATATACCCAATAGAATACTTACCAACTGCATATGAAACCAGCTGTGAATTAAGATTTATATCCAATTGGAAGTTGAACAAGTCATATGTAGCACAATTCACAGACTGTGTATTCAGCAAATAAATAAAATAAATAAAATAGAAAGGAGAAAATAACAATGGAAGAAGGAAAATGTCCAAGATGTGGACAATATAATTTAGATTATGATGCACTAGAGATAGGAGATAATGCTGTATACTACCCATGGACCTGTCCAAACTGTGGTGCTTCAGAGTGGTATGAACTTACCTTTTGTGAACAAGAGATCACAGATGCTAACGAAGATAATAGTGAAGGAGATGGTCGATAATGAGTGAACTATTTAAAGATATAATTGGGCAGTCTCAAGCGAAACTAGCTATAACCGACTGGTATTTGCATGAACAGCAGCCACTGTTAATATATGGCTCATCTGGATTTGGCAAGACCTTATTTGCTGAAACCCTTGGTGCAAGGACGATTGACACCACCCAATTCAGAGGAGATAGATTAAGCACAATATTAAAACCAATAAAAGAATCCGAGGATGGCGAGATCCTGTTCTTTGATGAAATACACGCTCTTCAACCTAAGGTTTTAGAGGGACTATATAAAATAATAGATAAGGGGACATTTTTTGACACAGAGTTATGTATGGATTTACCTATTCCACAAGTACGTTTTATCTTTGCAACTAATATTTTGAACCCCTTACCTGAAGCATTTAAAAACAGATGTAGATTTGTCGAGCTTCAGGATTACACTTTAGAAGAGCTTAAAGCTATTATACATAAAAGATATAGTCTTAGTGATGAAAAGGTCTTAGAATCGATTGTGAGGGCATCTAAGGGGGTCCCAAGGACAGCCCTTAGTTTAGCACAAAGTGTCATATCAGGATTAAAGACTGAGTCTGAAGATGCATCCCCTGAAAATGTGAACAATATTTTAGCATCCCGATTTGCAATTGATCCTGCAACAGGATTAAACCAAAAAGAATTCTTAATAATTCAAAAAGTAGTAGAACGAGGTAGACTTTCAACACCAGCCGTAGCCAATTTATTAAAAATCAGTTTAACTGATGCGAAGGCTCAGTACATTGAACCATTAAGGGCTAGTGAATGGATAGGTGTAAGCAGCCAAGGAATTATTCCAGGAGTGAAGGCACATGAACAGTATCGTGTTTTCATGAAAAGAAAGGCAAAATGATATTAACAAATCTATCATTTGATACTTGTGAACAGTTATTAAGTGTTTTATATTTAATTGAAGATCAACTTGGCTATAAATGTAAACGCATACAATAGATTATTTGCAAAGTAAAAAATAAATAAATTGAGGCGATATGCCTCTTTTATTTTGTATTTTGGGCCTATGTACAAAACTTTGTTCGTATATAGGTGTATGTATTTTTAATTTTAAGGAGGAATTTTTATGAAATTTAATTCATATATAATATGTTTAGACAATAATATGGTGTATCAAGGAGTAAGGGAAGCGGAAAGAGCAACAGGAGCCGACCATAGTAATATATCTAAAAATTGTAAAGGATTACGCAAATCAGTGAACGGATTAAGATTTCAATATTTTAACCCAGAAATACATAAAATACACGCATATTATAATTATGACCCCAGCATGTGTTAATTTTACCCACGTGCGTGTGATTTATTTTACCCCAAATCTTGTTCATGTATGATTGGCATCCGTCCTACTGAACAACTTTTTTCTTTTTAGCTTTTAAATTACCAGAAATTACCATAAAAAATTACCAGAAATTACCATAATCGCTCTAATCATTGGTATTACTTATTTACACGTAATATTTACAAATATTCCCAATTTTAGCAAGCTCGCAAACCCTTGAGGCTGTAAGTGTTGCTCACAAATGACTTTTTGTTGATTTAAACTTCATTGTTGTTAAATTATTCAAGTCAACGCCCTCTAGGGCTCTAGGGCTCTATTCAAAATTTAAGAAATTTTTATTCAAATATTGTTGTGTAATTTTTGGAGCAACAGTTGGAGCAACGGCTGTAACCCTTGATATTACTGTGATACGTTGTTGACATTATTATCTTGTTGCTCCAAACTAAGAGAACAATAAAGTTCTCAGAGGAAGGAAGATAAAAAAAATTAAAAAAAATAAAAAAATTTACAATATAAAATATAAAATATACGTACATTGTCATTTCATAAAAGTTTGGAGCAACACAAACTCTGTTTTCTTACTCTCACAAGCATTTTCACTGTTGCTTTAAAAATAATTAAAGTCAACAATTTAGAGCAACACCTCAAAAATAAAACCAAAAACTATTAAAATAACTATTGAAATAACTACTATTGTGCCTTTATTTTTACTCTACTTTTATTTTACTTTTACTCCACTTTCCCTCTATTTAGTCCATTGACAACCGCTACTTTATATTGTATAATACATATAAATACAATAAAAGGGAGGTTATTTTTATGCCTAAAATCACTATTGATTTACCAGCAGAAGCAAATGAGAAATTAAAAGAAAAAGCAAAAGAAGATTATCGTTCACTTACTAATTATATTACCGTAGCACTAATAAATTTAGCAAATGATATACCAATGACCAAACCAGGTATTGTCTACTCCCCAACATTTCCATACCCAAATACAATAACCGCAACCGCTCAAACATCAACTCCAACGCTAGAGCGATTGCAAGAACAGGGGATAACTCAAATAAAATTTAAAAATCAAGCAAAAACTCTTACACCAGAAGAAGAAAGGTTGCAACAATTGAAGACACAGCAGCAACTAGACAAAATAAAAGAACAACGCATACGCTTCCTAAAGCAAAAAGCAGATGAGATACTAGGTTTTTTACCAGACTATATTATAGATAACGACCAAGAGGCAATTGACTTCACTCTAAACGCATATCCAACAAATGATGAAATTATAACATATCTTAATAAGGTCAAAAATGGAGAATTACCAGAAAATTTATTACGTTCTGGTCTATATCTTGAGGAAATACATGAGAGAGAGGAGCGCTTATTACTACCAGTAGATAAAAATGAAACATACCAAAAAATCAAAACGTACGCCTTAAAAAATGGGCTAACAGACCAGTTATATCATATATTAGAGTACCCACACTTTGACCTAGAGGCTATCACACAAAAATTAGAAGACGAATTGATAAGACCTGCGCTAGGCTCACCATTAGACTATAAATATGACAAATTTGACCTAGAAGAACTAACTAAATGCCTATCATGGCAGCCACAACCATAAATAAATAAAAATAAATAAAAAAGAAAGGCGTAACTGCCCTTCTTTTTTTAAT
>ERZ779969.330-NODE-330-length-14271-cov-2.05409_pt1 | contig 14271 bp, 9 predicted proteins | sample MGYA00511538_ERZ779969 | MGnify/ENA primary metagenome ERZ779969 (study PRJEB29588, sample SAMEA2151391) | human gut metagenome | biome: human gut; feature: human-associated habitat; material: faeces | place: Denmark | collected 2008/2010 ... | reverse complement strand
ATCATTTCTTATATTAAAAAATAACAATTCGAAAATTAGTAATGTGATGGAAAACATTAAAGAAAATGTTTCAAAAAATAAAAATGAACAAAGTCAAAATGATGTACAAGGGGTATCTTCGCTAAATGATACATATGCTGAAAATCCAATTAAAATATCAAAAGAAAAATTTTCTATAAACGGAAAAAGCGATGTAGACGGGGAATGTATTCAAATAGATGGAATGAAAGATGAAAAATTGCAACAAAAAATAAATGATAATATAAAAGAAAAAATGACTGATTGGTGTAATTCAAACAATGAAAAAGTATTAAATAATATAGATGTAAAATGTACTGCAAATTTTGGGAATGCTATATCTATTAAAGCTGTAAAAGATTTTGATTCATATAACCAATATGATTTTTTTGTAATGAATATAGATTTATCAACTGGAAATGAAATAAAATTTAATGAAATGTTTACAAATAATGCAGGAATAAAAAGCATTATTTCTGAAAGTGCATATGACACATATACTGAGGATGCTTCAGGAGGAGATATGACGGATCTTAATGATGAACCTGTATTTTCAGATGGAAAAGAAAATGAAGATTTTTATTATGAAACTGAAGAGGAAAAAGAAGAAAGAAAAGATGAATATGCTAAAACTGAAGATAAGGTATTTAAGTTACTAAATAGTTATAATAATGATAATAATTTAAAATTTTATTTTACTCCAAGATGTATCAATATTTATGATAATGACAATAAAACTATAACAATAAAAATGAAAAAATATTATAGTCAAATTGCAATTTATAACAGATTTAAAACAAATGATACCATATATGATGGAAAATATGAAAATCAAGATATAATTGAAAATAAAAATATACCTGTGTTTGTATCAACAAATACAACAAATGTTGGGGTAGATGTTGCTTTATCAGATCCTGTAGATATTGTGTATTTAAATCAGCAGAAAAAATCAGATAATATTTTTTATAATGTAGTAATTGATAAATCTTATGAAGGAGAAAAAGACAAGAACTATAATACAATATTAGAAAATGTTAAAAAGATCGCTTTGGAAAAAATTAAACAAAAAGAAGAAGAAAATAAAAAGAATGATAGAACAAGTTTTTATCAAATTAGTGTTTCTATAGGTAATTATATCGGATATGATATTTCAGTAAGTATTTCTGAATATAGTGTATCTGCTAGTAATAGAGAAAATTTTTATAATGGTACATTAAGTTATTTACAAAGTGGTAATTATATAATCTATTGGGAAAATGATGAATATGATGATGATTATAATCCTTGGAAAAAATATATAAATAATTCCAAAGAAATTATGGTAGAAAAGGGATATATTGACTATAATTATGATTCAAAATCAAAAGAATTGGTTGTTAAGAAAATTGGAGAAACTACAGTAAAAAATCAAGCAACAATTGAAAATAACACTAATGAAAATAAAACTACACAAAATAATAAAACCATTGTAATAGATGCAGGACATCAAGCAAAAGCAAATAATGAAAAAGAGCCAATTGGTCCAGGAGCAAGTGAAACAAAAGCAAAAGTTACTGATGGAGCAACAGGAGTTTCTACAGGACAAAAAGAATCAGAGCTAAATTTAAAAGTGTCACAAATGTTAGAGCAAGAGCTAACAAAAAAAGGATATAATGTAATAATGACAAGAACTGAAGAAAATGTGAATATGAGCAATAGTGAAAGAGCACAAATTGCAAATAATGCAAATGCAACAGCTTTTATAAGAATTCATGCAAATTCTGCGGATAGTAGTTCTGCTAAGGGTGTTTTAACAATGTGTCAAACATCACAAAATAAGTATAATGGTAATTTAGCAGATAAAAGTTATTCATTATCTAAATCAATTGTTAATAATGTTGCAAAAGCAACAGGTACGCAAAACAGAGGTGTTACAAGAACTGATGATATGTCTGGAATAAATTGGTGTAAAGTACCTGCAACAATTGTTGAAATGGGATTTTTAAGCAATTCAGATGAGGATAAATTATTAGCTGATGAAAATTATCAAAAAAAGATTGTAAATGGAATTATTAATGGATTGGAAGAATATTTAAATAGTTAATCTAGTTAGTTTAATAAGAATTAGTAAAGAAAAATGTTGTTATCTAATACAAATTTGGATAACAACATTTTTTTATTATTAAATTAAATTAGCAATATCATCTGGAATATTTGCAATATATTCAACAGGTGTATTTTTAATAGGGTGTATAAATTTTATTTTATATGCATGTAATAACTGTCTTTTAAATTTAGAATCATGCTCTCCATAAAGAGTATCTCCTAAAATATAATGTCCAATAGCAGACATATGTACTCGTATTTGATGAGTTTTACCAGTTTCAAGTAGACACTTTACAACAGAATAATCAGAATGCTCTGAAGTAACTTCATAATGAGTTATTGCAGTATCACCATCTGATCTAATACATCTTTCAATTATACTTCCATCTTTTCGTCCAATAGGTAAATTAACAGTTCCTTTTTTATTATCAAATATTCCAGAGCAAATTGCAATATATTCCTTTTGAAAATTCTTTGATTTCATTTGTGAAATAAGACATTCTTGAATATATTCATTTTTGGCAAAAATAACAATTCCAGAAGTATCTTTATCAAGACGAATAACAGGTCTAATTTTCTTTTTTAGTCCAATAGAATCAAAATAATATTTAACACCATTAGACAAACTATTTTCATAATGCAACATAGATGGGTGAATTGGTAAATGAGGAGGTTTATTAATTACCAAATAATATTCATCTTCATATAAAATATCCAAATCCATTTTGACAGGAACAATATTACTACTATCCTCAATAAAATCAATTCTTGCAATAATTACATCATTAGTTTTTATAGATTTTGAAACATAAGTAGGTTCACCATTTAAAAAAATATTTTTACTATTTTTCAATTTAAGCAAAAGCCTATCAGAAATATGAAAATAAGCTTTTAAAACTTCTTTAACATTTGTATAGCAATCATTTTCTTTAACAACATATCTTAAATCCATAATTTCTCCAATCTTAAAGAGTGTTAACGGTGAGGCAATGGTTTGTCAATGTGTCAATGGGAGGTTAAACCTCTCTATTTAAATTCCCATTTGTATAATTTTCACCTTCTAATCTAGTGCCTTGTTTTGTGCTTTTTATAATTGTGTTAATATCAGATAAAGATTCATCTAAAAAGTCTAATCTAACAGATGTTACATTTAAATCAGTTGAGTCTATGCTTGTAATTTTTGAGTTATATATTGTTGTTATTCCATTTTCAACTTGTAATTTAAATTCTAGTCCTAATCTATCTTTTAAATAAAAATCCGAATAATCTTTACAATGTTTTGAACATTTTAAGTAACATTTATTTGACTTTCCAAGTAAACAGTAATTTGAATTCATTACTGGTGTATTACCATAAACTATTAATTCTTTTTGAAATTTGTCTGATAAAGCAAGCAAAGAATCTTTACTTAGCTCTGGTGACAATGTGCATGTAGATATTCCGTATTTTTGTAAGTCATTTAATGTTAAATCATTAAAAATATTAAAAGTATAATTAGCAATAAATTCATATTTATCTGAATATTTTTCTAATAATTTTAAGTGTGAAATATTTGATAAAACAAATCCTTTTATTTTAGAAAAGTCAGACAAAATTTTATCAAAATTGTATTTCATAAAGTTTTTTGAAACAGTTGGTAAATATATGTATGTATTGATTTTTTTTGTTAATGTTTTTAATACATCAAAATAGTTTGCATCTATAAAATATTTATATGGAATATATATTTTATCAATTTTTTCTAACAAAGAGTAATCAAAATACCTATTAAAATTATTAAATAAAACTGCTATACTTTTTTTCACTTTCTTTGAACTATCATTGTTGTTAAAAGAGATAGGCAAAAGATCAGTATGTAATTCTCTTGAAAATCTATTTTGAGCAACTGTTTCAATTTTTTCAATTGCAGTTCTTCGTAATTCATTTAAACAACCAATTGAAGGGATAAATATATTATCATCTAAATCTATTTCGATATGTTCAAAATAAAATGGTGTGTTTTTAGTTTTTGTAATTTGACTTATAACTCTTTCATGAGTAATAGGAGCATTTATTGCTGCAATTGGTTTTACAGGAGATGTAATTGTAAAATATATATTACTAAATACATCATCAGGGTCATCAGTTGTATTAATAACAGTCATTGTAATTGGTTCATCTTTTTTTATTTTTAGAATACAATCAAAACCTTTTTTTATGTTTTCTTTGTTTATACTATCTAAAGAAATTCTAGTTAGTTCTTTACTAGACATTTTATAAACTTTATCTCCAACAGATATATTTCCTTTCATTCTTCCAATTGTAACAGGTTGAAAAGGTAGAGATTCTTCTATATTACTATTACCAACCATTAATTCAGAAATCGTATATGTACCAGATTCTTTTTCTAAGCTTATTGTATCTCCAATTGACAATATTTCGTTTGCAGATATATCAATATGACCTTTTTCAGGATTAAATTTCTTTACGGTACCAAGTAATAATCCCATATTATTTGGCTTTTCTGTAAATACTAAATCTTTATTATATTCATTTTCTAAATGACCAGAAGAAAATCCACCTCTATTAAATACTTGCATTAGTATTTTTTTGTCTGCATAATCTACAATATATGGTTTTCCAGATAAAGCTAAATCGATATATTTTCGATATATTTTTGTAACAGCAGCAACATATTCTGGAGTTTTCATTCTTCCTTCTATTTTGAAACATTTAACTCCTGCTTTTATTAATTTCGGAATAAAGTCTAGTCCACAAACATCTCTTGTACTTAGTAAATATCCAGAATCTAATGTTTCTTTGTAATTTGAATTAGATTCAGATTTTATTAAACTATATGGAAGTCTACAAGGTTGGGCACATTTTCCACGATTACCTGATCTACCACCAATCATACTAGAAAATAAACATTGGCCAGAATATGATATACATAAGGCTCCATGAATGAATGTTTCTATTTCAATGTTAGAGTTTTTACATATATATTCTATTTCAGAAATTGATAATTCTCTTGAAAGCACAGCTCTTGAAAAACCTAACTTTTCTGCAAGTAATGCTCCTTCTAAATTATAAATTGTCATTTGAGTGCTTGCATGTATTGGTAAATCTGGAAAGTTATGTATTAAGTAATTTGCAAGACCTAAATCTTGAACAATTATTGCATCAATTCCATACTCGTATGCAGTTTTGGCTATTGAAATTGCATCACTTAGTTCATTATTCTTAATTAAAGTATTTAATGTCAAATGTGTATGAACATTTCTTAGTTTGGCATATGTGATAGCTTCTTGCAAATTATCAAGTGAAAAGTTTGTAGCCGAAGCTCTAGCACTAAACATATCTGCACCAAAGTATACGCTATCTGCACCATTTTGAACAGCAGCTTTTAAACAATCAAAATCACCAGCAGGTGAAAGTAATTCAATAGATTTATTCATAAAAAATTTCATTCCTTCCTTGCTTTTTCCATTATTATTGGAAAAGCATAAATTATCATATGTTTCTAAAATTTTTGTTTAAATATATCATAATTTGTCTGAGGTGTAAAGGTAGAAAAAAAGCATAGTTGCAAAATTAGATAATAAAATAGTTGGTTATAATCAATAACAATTGCATATAATTTTTGATAGCGATAAGTTATAAAAAGGTTGTTTTCTGTTTGAAAAGTGCCATAAGTATACATGATTGACATAAACAGTAAATATATAGTATAATATAAATGGAGTTTAATAAATAGGTTACATCTATTTAGAAGGGAGATGAATATATGATAGAATTTTTTAAGAAAAATAAAATATTTTTTATAGTATTAACAACTATCATTATTATAGTATTAGGAATAACATTAGGAATAGGCATATCAAAAAAGAAGAAAGCAAAAATTCAACAAGAAGAGCAAGCAAAGGTTCAGCAAGAACTTATAAGTAATAAAGAAAAGTTAGATAAAGCAGAAGAGCTAAAAAATGATATAAATAAAACAGAAAAAGAGAAAGATGAAGACGAATATACAGACGAATATAAAGAATATTTAAAATTATCTGATGAAGAAAAGAAAAAAGTAGAAGCTGTTCCAAGAAAAATAAAAGTCGATTACAGCAACTTAGATAATATAAGGAAAGATCAAGAAGAAGACCTAAATAAAAAATATGTTCTACCAGATGATAAAAAAAGTGAAGAAAAAGAAGAAGAAAAAAAGGATGAGAATAATGACGATAACAAAGATGTAGAAGTACTTCCAACAAAATTTGATTTAAGAGATAAAATAGATATAAAAGTTGAAAATCAACAGACATTTGGATTGTGTTGGGATTTTGCATCATTAAAATCACTAGAAACGAATTTAGCTTTAGTTAAAGGTGAAAATTATGACTTTTCAGAAAGTCATGTAGATTATATTACTTCGAAAGAAATGTCTGGAAATTATAGAAAACTACATGATGGCGGGAATTTTGAAGATATGATTAAATACTCTAACTTAAATAAGGGATTTGTTTTAGAAGAAACTGTACCTCTTGATGATTATGAAGAATATGAATACAATACATTTTATAATACAAAAAGTGAAGATATAACTGTAATAAAGGATGTTAAATTCCCATCTTTTGATAAAAGTGAATTTGATGAAAGCAAAGTAGATGAAGAATTCAAAAAATTTCAGGCCACAATAAAAACTCACATAATGAATTATGGATCTCTATACACTGAAATAATGGCTCCAGATTTTGGAAAAAATTGTTATTATAAAGATAGTGATGATATAAATTTATCAAGAGGCTATCATGCTGTATCAATTGTAGGTTGGGATGATAATTATTCTAGGGAGAATTTTAAATCACCTACAGGAAAACAACCTGAAAAAAATGGTGCTTATATTGCATTAAATTCTTGGGGAGATTCTTGGGGAGAAAATGGATATTTTTATATTTCATATGAAGATATAAAAGTAAATAGCAATTTAAATGGTATTATATCAACAGATACAAATGATTTGGTGAAATTATCAGATTTCAATAATGAAAAATTGGAAAAATATATAGAAAATACTTTTTATGATCAAATTATAACTGTAAAAGGAAAAAAGTGTATTAGACCAGCAACTTTGGATTCTACGAGAAGAATTGATTTATCAAATTCAGGACTAGACAATTTAAATGGTTTAGAATATTTTAAAAATATTTACGAATTAGATTTGTCAAATAATAATCTTGAAAATATTGATAAATTAGAGACATTGGAATATCCTGAAAATTACGCATTAAGATTAAATTTATCAAATAACAATATAAAAGATGTTTCTGCTCTAAAAGATAAAAAGTTAGACGCTTTATTTTTAGATGGAAATAAAAATGTAAAGGGATATGGGCAAGTTACAAAAGTTTCATATTTATCATTAGAAAATTGTGGTATAGCCGAATTAGAGGACCTGTCATCAATTACTGAGCTAAGATGTATAAATTTGTCTAATAATAATATTTCAAATTATGATAACATAGAAAATTTTGATTATTTATATAGTGTAGATTTATCAAATAATAATTTGGAAGATCTATCTAAAATTAACAATATATTAAATAATGAAAATATTATAATCATGGATCTATCAAATAATAATTTAAAGGATATTTCAAATTTAAAAGATAATAATCATATTTATACATTAGATTTATCTAATAATACAGAAATAGCAGATTTTACACCAATTAAATCATGTATAGCGTTATCTTATTTAAAAGTAGAAAATTGTGGTATAAAAAATGCTGAGGACGTATTAATAAATTCTTATCAAGATGAATTCTTAGATAATGTAAATTATGATGAAGAGGATTATCTTGAAGAGGATTATTATAATGAGTACTATGATTATTGGGGAATTTCATACGATTTATCTAATAATGTTGGAATATCAAATATTAAGGCATTAAAAAACGCATCAGATATAAAATTAGAAAACTGTGATATAAGAGATGTATCAGAGCTAAAAGAATTAGCATATTTAGATGAAGTTGATTTGTCAGGAAATAAAGAAATTTCAGGAGATTTAAGTGAAAAACATCTTGGTTCATTAAATGTAAGTAATTGCAATTTAGATGAGAATTTTAATTTCTTTAATATTGCTGGTGTAGAAAGAATAGATATTAGAAAAAATAATATAAATGACTTGGAGACATTAAAGAAAAAGACAAATTATTTTTCTATATTAATTGATGAATATACTGATGAAACTAAGCTTCCAGAAAATGTTTTTGTCGAAGCAGATAAATATGATGTTACAATAGAAGTACCTAGTGCAAATGATACAACGATTAATTTAACAAAATTAATAAAAGATGATGATTTTTTAGGAACGATTAAAAGCATTAACGGAAAAAGATATTCTAATGTTCTTATAAATATACCAGTTAATAGTAAAGATACAGAAATAAAATTAAGTACATATAGTAATATAAATTGTGAAGATGCAACTATAAGATTTAAGGTAAATAAAAATTTAAGTTCTTTAGGTATAGCAGTAACTAGAAAACCAGATAGAGTTGATTATGCAATTGATGAGCAAATAAATACAAACGGAATAAAAGTTGTAAATAAATATCAAAATTATATAGAAAAAGAAACAAATAATTTTGAAATAGGAGAAACAAAGGGAATTGATACTAATAAAGCTTTAGTACCAGTAACACAAAATAAATTCGTGACAGCTTTTTCTGTAAATATAATTGGAATGAATAAAGAAATAGATGATGGCGATCTATTAGATGAAGATCTAATAATACCAGAAGATTTTGAAGGTGAATTTCCAACATTAACTTTTCAAACTGATGAAATGTATAATATAGCAAAATCATATTGGAGTGGAAATATTTTAAATTCAAATAAGTATGCTAAAACAATTGTGTTGAAAAGTAAGAAGGAATATAACAAATACGAAATACCAATGTATATTCCAAGAGAATATTTATATGATATTGAAGGATTAAAGGCAATGATTAATTCAGATATATATATAGAATTCCATGAAGATGTAGACAATAGTATTATAACTTCAGAAGAGTTAAAATACTTTGATAAATTTGAGAATTTACAAAATATATATATTATAACAAGTAAGACAGACAAAAGTCAAGTAATCGTTGATCAAAGTAAATATAACATAATCTTACAAGATGGTGTTGGATAATAATATACAACAGGATATTATTATAAAAAAGCATCAGTTATTTCATCCCAAACACAAAATAACACTTATCGAAAGGTAAGTGTTATTTTTATTAAACATTATTCGTTTTTTTTATTTTATAGTAATTATAAAATGAAAAAGTTGAATTATAGAAAATAAAAAGTATATTTTATAATTAATGCCTTGAAAACCAAAAAGACGTGGGATTGTCTGTGCAATGGCTCTAGATACGATCATATAGGAAATATAATTACAGACCCTACAGTTAAAAGGTTAAGTAGATATAAATTTGAATAAAATAATGGTAAAATAAATATCTTAAAAGATATCTATTTTACTTTACAAAAGGAAATAAGTATAATAAAATATGTCAAAAAGAAAGGTCAAAATATATGAGTTATATCATACGAAAAAAAGAAAGAAAAGATTGTAAAGATATTGCACAGGTTGTAACTGTTGCATGGAACGAAACATATAAAGGGATTGTACCAGATGAGTTTTTGAATAATTTATACACGAATGAGGAGCAAAGAGCCATTGATTCATTTAATAATTTTGATGAAGAAAATAACCATCAATTTGTTTTAGAGGTAGATAATAAGGTTGTAGGATTTGTTAGTGTTGGAATAACTGATGATACATCATATAGTAAATGTGGTGAAATTTATTCTTTATATATAATTAATGGTTATAAAGGATATGGATATGGTAAAAAATTAATGAAAGTTGGAATTAATGAGTTAAGAAAAATTGGATGCAATAAAATGCTTATTGGTTGTTTGCAAGGTAATCCATCAAATGAATTTTATAAACATATTGGTTTTTCAAAAGTTGAATTTGATTGAAAATGTTTATTTTTTTGAAAATATAATTAATATAAATTGGTAAAAATAGAGGTATTAAATGATGAAAAAAGAGCTTGAAAATTTTATTATAGAAAGTGACATTCAACTTGATTATTTTGAAGAAGTTGTAGAGCATATTGCAGAAAATGAAAAAAGAATATTGGATTTTTTTAAACTAGAAAGATTGCCTAACAAAATTAAAATATTAATTCTTAGTTATAAACCTTTCAAGGAAATTATTATTTCTAAATATGGTGAAATATTAAATTATGTCCGTGGAAATTCTAGTTCAGAAACAAATACTATAATAGTTTTAAATATTGAAGATCAAATTAAATATACGATACATAAAGATGCTGATATAAAAAGTTTAAAAGATACTGTGTTACATGAAATTGTGCATCAATGTCATCATGTATATCATAATGATCACAGGCAAATAATATGGTTCTCTGAAGGTTTAGCTACTAATCTTGCAAATCAAAATTACAAAATTAGTGATTTAAATAAATGTGATTTTGATAAACTTAAAAATGACTTTAGTCATTATAAGGGAAGTTATATATATGCATATACAATTGTTAATTATGTTTTAAATAATTATTCAAATGAAGAAATAGAGAAATTATATAAAAATCCAAATTATTTAAGAGAAAAATCAAGTAAAATTTTTGAAGAAGCTAAATCGTGGACAAATAACATATTGTTTAATTAATCTACAAGCAAAAATATAAAAAAATAAGTAAAAATGCTAAAGCAAGGAGAAAGTATATGAGTAATAATTATGAATTTTTTATAGCAGGTAGAGCTAGAAATAGAGAAAATATATTAAAAATATGCAATATTTTTGATAAGTATAATATATCATATTATTGTTTTATAAAAAATGAAAATAAGTGGGGATTTGGAAATGAAAATCAAACTACTGAAGAAAAACAAAGAGAGTTTGAGTCATTAAATTTTAAAAGTGATGCTGTTTTAAATCTGTTCAAAACAGATTTAGAAGGAGAAAAAAGCTCAAAAAACCTGTTATTAGTGTTACCAGCAGGAAAAGCTGCACATATTGAATCTGGAATTGCATATGGTTTAGGAAAAAAATGTTATGCAATTGGTGAGTATGAAGCAACTGATTCTTTATATAACATATTTGAAAAAATATTTAAAAATGAAACTGAATTAGAGGAATTTTTGAAAAAATACAATAAGTAGTAGGTGATATAAAATGAGAATAATACTCGCTTCAGCCTCAAAACAAAGGCAAGACATATTTAATATGATAGGGTTAAAATATGATGTAATTACAAGTGATGTGCCAGAAGAAAGTAATCAAACAGAACCAGATAAATATGTTGAAGAGCTTTCATTAAATAAAGCTAAATCTGTCAAAAAACAAATTAAGGATAAAGCAATAATTATTTCTGCAGACACTATCATATATAGTAATAATAAAATATATGAGAAACCCAAAAGTAAAGAAGAAGCATACTCAAATTTAAAAGAATTGTCAAATAATAAATGTACAGCATATACAGGAATAACATTAATTGATTTATATAAAGAAAAAGTAATATGTTCAAGTTCTAAAGTAAATGTATATTTTAATGAAATAAAAGATGAAGAAGCAGAATGGTATGTAAATAATGAAGAAAAAATCTTCAAATGTTGTGGATTTGTTCCATTAGGTAAGGCTGCTTTATTTATTAATAAAATTGAAGGAGATTATAATACTTTATTAGGTATTTCTCCAGGTATAGTGTATAATAAGTTAAAAGAGCTGGGATATAGTTTTAATGATTTGAATTTTGAAGAGAGCTTATCTTAATGGTAGTCAATCTGATAAAAAAATGTATTAAATGGTCAAATTAATTATTTAGATAAATAATAATTTTTTTAATAAAGATTTTATTTAAAATTTTAATAAGAAAGGTAGGAGTTATATAATGAAAAAGACAGGAAAAATTGTAATTGTATTAGTAATTATCTTATTAGTAGGAGGAATTGCATTTGGAGGATATTACTTACACAAAAAGAATGCGGAGTCAAAAAAAGAAATTGAAGAATTAAAAAATGAAATTACATCAATAAAAAGTGAAAAACAAAATAGTTCATTGGAAGAAAATTCTAAAATAGAAAATTCTAACACAGAAAGTAATGAAGTGAATACAGTAAAGAAAGAAGAAAAAAAAGAAAACACTAATAGCAATAAGGTTGAAGAAAACCAATCAAAAAATAAAACAAATACTGTAGGATATTCTAAATATTATGGAACATGGGAAAATGAAAGTAATTCTAGTGGATTAGAAATTAAAAGTATAGAAAATAATGTTATTGTATTTACATGGTTTATTTATAGAATAGCATCAATAGATGATGTAGCATTACCGATTGAAAATAATAAAGCAGTATTTTATTATAGTGGTGTTGATGATTCAAATTACAATAATGTAATTGAAGATAATGAGCACTATTATAGAAAAGCAATACTAGAATTAAAAGATAACGAGGTAACAGTTACTGTGGAAGAAGTTACAGCTGAAGAATATAGTAATAATTTAAATTTAGAAAAAGAATTTAGTGGTGGTGTATATATTACAGAAGGAGAATATGTATATAATAAAAAATAAATAGATAGAATTTTGATTTATATAAACCATATGCTGATATGTACTGATTCATATTAACATTTTTATGATTGTAATAAATGTATATGAAAAATTAGTAGAAAAAAGGAGAAGTTTAAAATGATTAAAATAGAAGATTTTTTAATAGAGGCAAAAAAAAAAACTTATGCAAATGAAACAATAGAAAAAGCAAAAAGCACAAGACAGAATTCAAAAGATTACGAGTACAAAAAAGATAATATGGTTTACCATGATACATATTTTGGTGGTACTAATTTTATTGGAGAAGAAGTTGTTTACATTGATAATCAAACTTATTGGGCTATGAATTATTATGGAGTAACATTAGATGAAAGTTTAGGAGAAGAGGCAATGGATAATGCATTACGTCCAGCTTTAATGAATGTTGGTAAGGATAAAACTATAATACCAGTAAGAGGTCCAAAAGAATTTATTAATGGAGAATATAAATATTTATTTGAAGTTACAGGAGATATTAATTGTTTTGCTGGTGTTGAGAAAATTTATAAAAATGATAAGAAAATATATGAATTGAGATGTAATGGTGGATTAATTAAATAAGGAAAGATGTGACAAACTAAATGCAAAGAGAAGATTTTCAAATCCTCTCTTTTGTGTTATAATGGTAAAGTGTTAAAAGAGCTATTAAGAATTTTTTATAAATATAAAAGTTAAAAATAAAGTTAAAATATAAAAAGGGAAGATTGTAAAATATGATGTTAGGTGAAATAAAAAATACTTGTAGATTTGTTATGAATAGTAGTGAGCATGTAAAAATAAATTATTGTAGACTTGACAAATTTATAAAAAATATTGATTGTAATAATTTAAGAAATTGGTTAATGTATAATCCTTATAATTTATTAGATTTAGATATAGAAACAATTGTAAATTTATTATTATTTTTTGAATGTATTTGTTATTCATTTTGGGGAGATCCTAAATGGACTATGGAAACAGAAGAAGGCTGTAAGGATGGAAGTGATGCTCTTTTATATATTATGATTAATTATGTGAAAACATCAAATAATGTTGATTTTACTAAAATATCATTTGATGAATTTAAGCATTTATTAAAAGGAAATGTAGATATCCCATTATTAAAAAAGAGATATGAAACTATAACTGAAGTAAGCAAGGTTGTAAATGAAAAAATGAATGGTAATTTTTATGATTATATTAAAAATATATCTTTAGATATCGAATTATTCGATGTGATAGTTAATAATTTTGAAACTTTCAAAGATGAAAGAACATATAATGGTAAAACAATATACTTTTACAAACTAGCTCAACTTTTAACATCAGATATCCTACATATAAGAGAATATTTAGAGAATATTAAAGTAGACTATTCTAATTTAACAGGATGCGCTGATTACAAAATACCACAAACTCTACGTGCACTTGGTATTATAGAATATGATTATGAATTATCAAATATAGTAGATACAAAACATGAATTAGATATTTCTTCAAAATATGAAGTTGAAATTAGAGCTAG
>ERZ779969.304-NODE-304-length-15139-cov-3.0529_pt1 | contig 15139 bp, 13 predicted proteins | sample MGYA00511538_ERZ779969 | MGnify/ENA primary metagenome ERZ779969 (study PRJEB29588, sample SAMEA2151391) | human gut metagenome | biome: human gut; feature: human-associated habitat; material: faeces | place: Denmark | collected 2008/2010 ... | reverse complement strand
ACAGGTGGGGCGAGGGTAGAAATATTTTTCCTGAGTAGTCAAGAAACAAGCTAAAATATTGATTTTTGAAGTCCATTTGGATATACTAGAATAGAAAAAAGCAACATGTTGCAAAAATCTTTTGCAGGGAGACTTTAATATGGAGATTCGTAGAGATTTTTATTTGGATAAATTGATAAAAAGAAAGAATAATGGATTGATTAAGGTAATTACTGGTATTCGTCGATGTGGAAAATCCTATTTACTGAATAATCTGTTTTATCATCATTTATTAGAAAGCGGAGTTGATGCTGACCACATCATTCGCTTTGCTTTTGATTCAGCCGATGATCTTTATCTGATTGGCGAAAGCCTGATTCAGATTGAAAAGGAAAAGCGTGGAGTTGACCCCGAAAAGTTTATGGCTTATATCCGTTCCAAAGTTGTAGGTGAAGAAAAGTATTATCTGCTGCTTGATGAAATTCAGATGTTGGATTGTTTTGAAGCTGTTTTGAATGGCTATCTTCGCAAAGATAATATGGATGTATTTGTGACAGGAAGTAATGCAAAACTTTTGTCTAAAGATATAGCCACCGAGTTCGCCGGTCGTGGTGACGAGGTTCATATGTATCCCCTGAGTTTTGCTGAGTTTATGACCATTTACAGCGGTGATAAGTACATGGGATTATCTGAATATATGCTGTATGGCGGTATTCCTCTGGTTGTTCTTCGTGAGGGAGCAAACGATAAGGCAGTTGCATTGCAGAATCTGTTCAATGAGATTTATCTTCAAGATATTACCAAACGTAACCGAGTGAGGAATATCGAAGAATTGGAAGATCTTCTGAATATTCTTTCCTCTGCCATTGGTTCGCTGACCAACCCAGAAAAATTGAAGAATACTTTCAAGACGGTAAAGAAATCCAGAATCACTTCCGCTACCATTAAGAAATATCTGGATTATTTTGAGGATTCTTTCCTGATTGAATCAGCACAAAGATATGACATTAAAGGAAAAGCATATATTGAAACACCCAAGAAATATTATTTTTCCGATCTTGGCCTTCGCAATGCTAGAATCAATTTCCGTCAGTTTGAGCAGACTCATTCTATGGAGAACGTAATTTATAATGAACTTCGTATGCGTGGTTACAGTGTGGACGTGGGCGTAATACCGATTGCAGAAAGAAATCAGGAAGGTAAGGTTATCCGTAAACAGCTTGAAGTTGATTTTGTATGCAATCTTGGTTCATCCAGATACTATATCCAGTCGGCATACTCGCTGCCAGATGAAACGAAACGCACTCAGGAAATCAGACCGTTCAGGAAAATTGATGATTCCTTCAAAAAGATTGTTATCACAAAAGATATTGTGCAGCCCTATTATGATGACTATGGCATCTTGACTGTAAACATTTATGACTTCCTCCTTGATCCGCAAATTCTTGAAAAATAAACAATGTTATAAAAGATGCTATGGAGAAAATGTGGAGCGGTACGACATAGAATGTGACAGATGCTTGTGGCAAATATTGATTGAGACATTTGGAAACGATTTGACTGTGATAAAGTCTGACGATGAAAAAGTATTGGTTATACTGATTGCCATTATAGGTTTTATTTTTATTGTGAAACATTAAAAGTTGAAGTGAAATGATAGTATAAATAATGCGAAAAATGTGAAAAATGCAGGATTCTCTTTTTTAGATAGCACAGAAGGTTCTTTTGCAGACACTTATTACCTAAAAATTAATATTTTTTAAAAAGTGGGAATAGAATAATGGCAGAAGACATAGATTGGTGGTGTTGTTTATGCAAGGACGCTCAGTGAAAAAGAAAATTCCGTTCGTACGCCAAGGGAAATTGATTTCCTTTTGGATAAGGAGTTTATCTAAAAAGAGCATAGAACATTTGAAAATGGGCAGAGTCGATTATTTAGGTTCTGCCCATATCTGCATTATAGAGGCGCAGACTCAGCTGCGTACCTGCCTTGGCGTTATACCATATTTTCTTTTGAACATGCGGTTGAAATTCGACAGATTTGAGAATCCGCATTTCTGTGAGATTTCAAGAATCGAATCATTGGTAGATGTGAGCATTGCACGTGCTTCTGTGACACGGAAGTCATTCACATATGAGATAAAGCTCATTCCGGTATGAATCTTAAAAAATTTCATAAAATGTGATGGACTATAGTGGCAGAAATCTGCAATTTCTTCGATGGATATATCTTCATAATAATGTGTGGAGATATACCGGATGATACTTTTCAATTTCTCTTCATGCTTATCGCTTTGCGTCGTCTCGTTTACTTTTGGCGGGTGCGTAATCAGCAGGTATATAATCTGGATAAGCCCACCCTTGATAAAAAGCTGATACGCATAGTCTCTTTCATCACTTTTTTCATCTAATAAATCAACAATATTACTGATTTCCGTGTATAACGTGTGTCCGGGTGTCAGATAATGACGAATCTGGATATCTCCGTTAAAAAAAGGATCGATAAATTTTTGCTGCGTCACGTCATCTGCACCAAAGGCAAGAAAGTGCTTTGAAAAAAGTATATTTTCATATTCCATCGTTGAATTTTGTTTACCTTCAATGGAATGAAGCATTCCGGGAAGAACGATGACAATATCCCCGGACGAAACCTTATATCTCTGAAAATTGAGGGTAACGTATCCGCGCCCCTTCTTGATGACGATCATTTCGAACTCGTCGTGCCAGTGAACCGGTACACTTGCAAAATCCATCGGAATCGAACATATATAGGTGTTATATTGATATTCATTTTGAAAGTGAATCTTGTTTTCGTTTAATTCGATATTAGATGCAGCGTCCGGATTTATAATCTCTTTCATGGCAAATACCCTCCTGATTGATAGAATAGTATCATATTATGATACTATTCTGCAAGAGAAACGTTTCCAATTCGTGATATTGTATTATTATAAAAGAGCGTACAAAAGCTCAAGTGAAAACGAAAGGGGTATACGATGAAGGTAAAACAGGAACTTGAAAAACTGCTTGGAAAAGAAATCGCACAAAGCAGCAATGAAGAAGTATATTATGCATTGCTCAACCTGACAAAGCAGTTAGCAGATGAACGCCGCATGGAAGAGACGAAAAAGAAGATTTATTATGTATCGGCAGAATTTCTGATTGGAAAGCTGCTGTCGAATAACATGATCAATCTTGGAATCTATGAGGACGTCAAAAAAGTGCTTGCCGAAAGCGGAAAGACACTTGCAGAGATTGAGGAGATTGAGGTAGAGCCATCGCTTGGAAACGGCGGTCTGGGGCGACTTGCTGCATGTTTCCTTGATTCAATCGCAACACTTGGATTATCGGGTGCGGGGATTGGATTGAATTATCATCTTGGCTTGTTTAAGCAGGTGTTCGAAGACAGAATGCAGAAAGAACAGATTAATCCATGGATCAAGGATCAAAGCTGGCTTAGAAAAACAGATGTGACATATCCTGTTACATTTGGAAAATGCACGGTGCAGTCGAGATTGTATGAGATTGATGTAACAGGTTACAATAACCGTACCAACAAATTATGCTTGTTCGACGTAGAAACTGTGGATGAATCCATCGTAGATGCGAATCATCAGTTTGATAAAACAGACATAGAGAAAAACCTGACATTGTTCTTATATCCGGATGACAGTGACGAAGATGGAAGAAAGCTTCGTATCTACCAGCAGTATTTCATGGTAAGCAATGCCGCAAGACTCATTATCGATGAGTGTAAGGCGAAGGGAAGTAACCTTTATGATTTGTTCGACTATGCAGTAATCCAGATCAACGACACACATCCAACCATGATCATACCTGAGTTGATTCGTCTGCTTGTAGCGGAAGGGATGAACATGGATGCGGCGATTTATGTTGTAAGTAAGACCTGCGCATATACAAACCATACAATTTTGGCTGAGGCACTTGAGAAATGGCCTAGACATTATCTGGCAGAGGTTGTTCCGCAGCTTGTGCCAATTATTGAGATTCTGGATGATAAGGTAAGAAGACGGTTTAGTGATGAGAGTGTGGCAATTATCGACCGGAATGATCTCGTTCACATGGCACACATCGATATTCATTATGGATTTAGTGTAAATGGCGTTGCGTATCTTCATACGGAGATTTTGAAGAATTCGGAGCTTAATAATTTTTACAAAATATATCCGGAGAAGTTCAACAACAAGACAAACGGCATTACATTCCGCCGCTGGCTTCTCTATTGTAATGAATTGTTATCCGATACGATCACAGAGTGGATTGGGGACGGATACAAGAAAGATGCAATGGAATTAGAGAAATTACTTGCATTTGTAAATGATGATGCCAAGCTTGAAAAGCTCCTTGAAATCAAACATCAGAACAAGCTTCGCGCCAAAGAATATTTCAAGGAGACACAGGGAATCGAATTAAACGAAAACTCGATTTTTGATATCCAGGTAAAGCGTCTGCATGAGTACAAGCGTCAGCAGTTAAATGTACTTTATGTGATTCATAAGTATCTGGAGATCAAAGCGGGCAAGCTGCCTACTACACCGGTTACGGTTATATTTGGAGCAAAGGCTGCACCTGCATACACGATTGCAAAGGATATTATTCATTTGATCCTGTGCCTTCAGGAATTGATCAACAACGATCCGGAAGTGAGCCCGTATCTGAATGTAGTTATGGTAGAAAACTACAATGTTACGCTTGCAGAAAAATTAATTCCTGCCTGTGATATTTCGGAGCAGATCTCACTTGCATCAAAAGAGGCAAGCGGAACCGGAAATATGAAGTTCATGTTGAACGGCGCGGTTACTCTCGGAACAGAAGATGGTGCGAATGTTGAAATCCATCAGCTTGTTGGCGATGAAAATATCTATATCTTTGGAGAGTCAAGTGATGCGGTGATTGAGCATTATGCGAAGGCGGACTATGTCTCAAGAACATATTATGAGAACAATCCGGTATTGAAGGAAGCCGTTGATTTTATTATCAGTGACGCGGTGATGGCACTTGGAAATGCAGAAATGCTGCATCGTTTGTATAATGAGCTTCTCAACAAAGACTGGTTCATGACATTTATTGATTTCGATTCTTATGTTGACGCCAAGGAACGTGCCTATAAGGAATATGAGGATCGTAAGGCGTGGGCGCAGAAGATGATGGTGAATATTGCGAAAGCGGGATTTTTCTCATCCGATCGTACAATTGCTGAATATAATAACGATATTTGGAAAATAATAAAATAGGATCCATTGATAGCAAATGCACGCAGAAATTAGTGATAAGTAACAAAAAAAAATCAAAATTGCTGTGTAATTTGACCAAATAAACAAAAAGTTGACTTTTTTGATTGCAAAAAGTTTTTAAATGTTGTATCATTGACTCATGAAATGGAAACGTTACCAAAAACGATACAACAAACGTTTCCAAAGGACGTATACGTAACTATTAACAAAACAAATCAAATGATTAGAGGAGGAAAAAGCATGAAGAAGAAATTAGCAGTTTTAGGATTAGCTGCAACAATGATGATGTCACTGTTTGCAGGTTGTGGAGGAAAGGGATCTTCAGGAGGAAAGGATGCATCGGCTGATAAGGGTTCGGTATATTACCTGAATTTTAAGCCGGAAGCAGATGCCCAGTGGCAGGAGCTTGCCAAGATCTACGAAGAGGAGACAGGCGTAAAGGTAACCGTTGTTACAGCCGCATCCGGTCAGTATGAGACAACTCTTAAGAGTGAGATGGGTAAATCAGAATGCCCTACATTGTTCCAGGTAAATGGTCCGGTCGGTCTGGCATCATGGAAGGATTATTGTGCAGATTTGTCTGACACAGAAGTTTACAAGCAGCTTACTTCAGAGGATTTCGCTTTGAAGGATGGCGATAAGGTAGCAGGTATCGGATATGTTATTGAGTCCTATGGTATCATCTGCAATAAGAAGCTTCTTGCGGAGGCAGGTTACTCCATGGATGACATCAAGAACTTTGCAGACCTGAAGAAGGTAGCAGAAGATATTACAGCAAGACGTGATGAGCTTGGATTTGATGCATTTACATCCGCAGGTATGGATGGTTCTTCAGACTGGAGATTTAAGACTCACCTTGCAAACCTTCCTGTATACTATGAGTATCAGGCAGACGGAATCAACAACACAAAGGCAATCAAGGGCACATACCTGGATAACTACCGTCAGATCTGGGATCTGTACATTAATAACTCAACAACAGATCCTAAGCAGCTCAGTGTTAAGACCGGTGATGATGCAGTCGCTGAGTTCGTAGCAGAAAAAGCAGTATTTTACCAGAATGGTACATGGGCATACTCAGATATAAGCTCAGTCGGTGATGAGAATCTCGGAATGCTTCCGATTTATATCGGTGCAGACGGAGAAGAGAATCAGGGACTTTGTACAGGTACAGAGAACTACTGGTGTGTAAATGCTAAGGCTTCCGAAGCAGACATCAAGGCAACAGAAGATTTCATGGCATGGCTTTCTACAGACGATACAGCACTTAAGGCAATCTGCGGTTCACAGGGTGCAATGCCATCCGGAGCAGACGGAATGGGATTTGTTACTCCATTCAAGAAGAACCTTGAGTCAGATAACCTTCTTGTGAATATCGCAAGCCAGTATGTGGCAGATGGCAAGACACCTGTAAGCTGGAACTTCACAACAATGCCTTCTGAGACATGGAAGAACGAAGTAGGATCAGCTCTTACTGTATATGCTTCCGATCAGACAGATGCGAATTGGGATCTTGTAAAGAAAGCATTCGTTGAAGGCTGGGCTACAGAGAGTCAGGCAGCAGGAAACTAGGATCAGGAAGCCTGATAAAACAACCTGTAATTAAAAAGGGAGGAGACAGTTCCTCCCTTTTTTAGAAGGTAATTGTTCAAGGGCGTAGGAGGTATAAGATGGAAAAGGCGGTAAAAAAATATGGCCCAATATTTTTGTTACCGACTATGGCTGCATTTTTGATAGGATTTATTATTCCTTTTATTGAAGGTATTTACTTGTCTTTCTGTAACTTTACAACAATCAAGGATGCAAAATTTGTCGGAATACAAAACTATATAGAAGCATTTAAAGATTCAAATTTCCTTGGATCATTTAAATTCACTACGTTATTTGCAATCGTTTCACTTGTGTTGATCAATGTACTTGCATTTTTAGTCGCACTGGCGTTGACACAGAATATCAAAGGAAAGAATATTTTCCGTACAGTGTTTTTTATGCCAAACCTGATCGGAGGTATTGTATTAGGTTATGTATGGCAGCTGATTTTTGATGGTATTTTCGTGAAGTTTGATACAGCCCTGAAGTTGAATGAAACATTAGGTTTCTGGGGACTGGTTATTCTTGTAGGATGGCAGCAGATTGGTTACATGATGATCGTATACATCGCGGGACTTCAGGCGATCCCCGGAGATATTCAGGAAGCGGCTATGATCGACGGAGCTACCAGAATGCAGAGATTGTTTAAAATTACAATTCCGAACATGATGCCATCGATTACAATTTGTACATTCCTGACGATTACGAATTCGTTCAAGTTATTCGATCAGAACCTTGCTCTTACAGGTGGTGAGCCACTTCATAAGACAGAAATGCTTGCCCTGAATATTTATAGCACATTCTATGGCAGAGTAGGAGCTGAAGGGGTTGGACAGGCGAAGGCAGTTGTGTTCTTCATAATTGTAGTAGCGATTGGATTGTTACAGTTAAAGTTGACAAGGGATAAGGAGGTGCAGCAGTAATGAAAAAGAAAGTGATGGGAATACTTGCAACATTATTTTTTACACTCGTTTCAATTGTATTTGTTGCTCCAATCTTTATCGTATTGATTAACTCGATGAAGTCGAAGACGTTCATCAACCTTGAGACATTTAAGCTGCCTACAGAGGAAAGCTATGTTGGACTTGAAAACTATAAGACAGCAATTACGCAATATGATTTCCTGAAAGCTGTAGGCTGGACATTATTTATTACAGTATTTTCAGTTGCGGTTATTCTGATTTGCTGTTCCATGACAGCCTGGTTTATAACCCGGGTTAAGAATGTTTTTACAAAAATGATTTACCTCTTATGTGTGTTTTCTATGGTTATACCATTCCAGATGGTCATGTTTACACTTTCCGGAACGGCAGACTCCCTCCATCTGAATACACCTTGGGGAATCGTGATTGTATATCTCGGTTTTGGTGCCGGACTTGCGGTATTCATGTTCACCGGATTTGTAAAATCAATTCCGGTAGAAGTGGAAGAAGCTGCAATGATTGATGGCTGCTCACCACTCCGGACATTCTTCTGTGTAGTAGTTCCTATGATGAAGCCTACATTCATTTCCGTAGGTATTCTTGAAGCAATGTGGATCTGGAATGACTTCCTTCTTCCATACCTTGTACTTGATATTAAGGAATTCAAGACAATTTCCATTGTCATCCAGTACATGAAGGGAAGCTACGGCCGTGTTGATATGGGCGCGATTATGGCATGCCTGATCATGGCAATCATTCCGGTTGTTGTATTCTACTTATGCGCTCAGAAATATATTGTCAAAGGGGTTGCGGCTGGCGCTGTTAAGGGTTAATATATAATCACATTTTTACAGGAGCGATTATATGACAATCAAAGATATAGCAAAATTATCTGGATACGGTATTGGTACCGTATCCAGAGTAATAAACAAACAACCGGGTGTAAGTGAGAAAGCGCGCGAAAAGATATTGAAAATTATCGAAGAGAGCAATTTTGAACCAAACGGAAATGCCAGAAAGCTGAAACGATGTGGCGGAAATACAGTTACAATTATCATGAAAGGCCGACACAATAGTTTCTTCATGGAGATTCTTGACCGGATTACACTTCTGCTGTCAGAACTGGAAGAGGTTGTATCCTGTCAGATTATCGATGAAGATGGGGACGAGGTTGCAGAGGCATTAAAATTCGTTCGTGACAAAACCTCGAAAGCGATTATTTTTCTCGGCGCGAATTTAGCTCTTTTTGATGAACGTATGAATGAACTTGACATACCCTGCGTTGTTGCAACTACAAGTGCAAAGGAGTTAGCGTTTGACAATGTATCTTCTGTATGTGTCGATGATGAGACTGCAACTATGGAACTCGTGCAGTATTTAACAGGCTACGGACACAAAGATATTGTCGTAATGGGTGGCGAGATTTCAGATAAACAGATCAGTTTCTCGCGTTATCTTGGGTGTAAAAAAGGCTTTGAAAAAAGTGGTCTGGAATTTGATCCGGATAAGAATTATATGGCTTGCCGGTACTCATATGAGGCAGGTTATGAGACAACAAAAAGACTACTTGAAAAAAACATACATGTGACAGCGATTGTCGGGCTGTCAGATACGATTGCGGTTGGCGCAATTCGGGCAATCGAAGATGCCGGGAAAAAAGTACCGGATGATATATCGGTGGTAGGCTTCGATGGTACAGTCATATCGAGATTTTACACACCGAGAATTACAACAATGGGTCAGGACATAAACAGCATTGCGAAGCGGAGTGTGGAGCTTTTGATGAAGCACATACATTATACACTGGGGTGTGAACATGATTATGCCCCACACAATCTGATCGAGGGCGAAAGCGTACGCAGAGTATAATTGTTTTGCCTTGACGTATATGGAGGACATATATGGATAAAACAGCAGGAATATTGTTCGCGATTTCCAGTCTGCCATCAAAGTATGGAATTGGCTGCTTTTCCAAAGAAGCATATAAATTTGTGGATTGGTTAGTGGAAGCCGGTCAGACGTTCTGGCAGATTTTACCTTTGGGACCTACCGGATATGGAGATTCTCCATACCAGTCGTTTTCCACATTTGCCGGGAATCCGTACTTCATAGATCTGGAAACTTTAATTCGCGAAGGTTTATTGACAAGAGAAGAATGTGATAGTGTTGACTTTGGAACAGACGAACAGTCTGTTGATTATGAAAAACAATATAATGGACGGTATGTATTGCTCCGCAAGGCTTGCGAGAGAAGCAGGCATAAGAACAGTACAGAGTATAAAGCGTTCTTGGAGAAGAATGAAGCGTGGGTGTATGACTATTGCTTATATATGGCAGTAAAAAATCATTTTGGCGGAATGAACTGGACTGAGTGGCCGGAGGCAATTCATAGTCGTACAGAAGAAGGTTTACGTGAATATAAAGAGAAGCTGGCAGATGAGATTGATTTTCAGTTATTTATGCAATTCCAGTTTTTCAACCAGTGGTATAAGCTCAGGGCTTACGCCAATAAAAAAGGAATTAAAATTATCGGAGATATTCCGATTTATGTATCATTGGATAGTGCAGATGCATGGTCGCATCCGGAATTGTTCCAGTTAGATGAACAATGCACACCAAAGGCTGTTGCGGGATGTCCGCCGGACGGATTTTCGGCGGATGGGCAGCTGTGGGGAAATCCTCTTTATGATTGGGATTACCACAAAAAGACATCGTACGCATGGTGGATCGAACGGCTTTCATTCTGCTTTGAGTTATATGATGTTGTACGTATTGATCATTTCCGTGGTTTCGATGAATATTATTCCATCCCATATGGGGATAAGACCGCGGTAAATGGCAGTTGGAAGAAAGGTCCGGGCATGGATTTGTTCCATACAATCGAAAAGAAGATTGGCAGAAAATCCGTGATTGCGGAGGATCTTGGCTATATAACGGATACCGTCCGTAAGCTTGTTGCGGATAGCGGGTTCATGGGGACGAAAGTGTTGGAATTCGCATTTGACACAAGAGATACGGGTTCGGCGAGGGAGTATTTACCTCATAATTATATTGAGAATTGTGTAGCGTATACAGGCACGCATGACAATGAGACACTGGTCGGCTGGTGGCAGGAGGTCGATGACCAAGGCAGGAAAAAAGCAAGAGATTATCTGTGTGATTACTATACACCGGCAGATAAAATGTATATTCCGCTCATTGGCGTAATCATGCGAAGCAATGCGAAAATCTGTATTGTTCCGATTCAGGATTACCTTGGCTTAGACAACAGGTCGAGAATGAATACGCCTTCTTCGGTTGGCAGCAATTGGAGATGGCGGGTAGATAGCAAAGAGTTAAATAAGACTTTAGCCAAGGAGATAAAAGCGATTACGGTTCGTTATGAACGCTGTAACTAATTTATAACTGACGATTTTATGAAGGCGCCCCGGGTTTTTATGTTACCAGGGGCGTTTTTCATAATTTGACAGATAAAATAATTAAACGTGTGAGTGAACGTTTTGACGCTGAGGAAATTGAGGTAAGTATAGGCACCTGTATCATGGCTGCAGATACGCCGGACAAGCAGAAAAGCCTGCAGGATTATCTTAATATGGCGGATCAGTCTATGTATGAGAATAAGAGAAAAAAGAGGACAACATAAGACAGAGGGACGATTATGAGGAGGAGATCGGTTATGATAAATGTTACAGAGATTATGAAGCGTGGAGCGGAGAACAGAAAACTTCCGCCATGGGTGAACATGCGCCATGCGTGGATGGTGAATGATGGATTGCGCGACAAAGATCTGGAATATCCGGAAAATGTTGTACAGATTAAGAATTTAGATTATAAGAAAAGATTGGATGCAGAGCAGTTTGCTGCGATTTTGGATAGCTGGAAGATGGATAAGAAAAGGGAGATGATGTATGCATCATCCGGGGATGCGTCGGACATTGATTCAGACAGTTATGTATCGAACAGTCTGTTTGATCTTTGTGTGCCGGCATCTTATATGGGAGACTCGGATAAAGCATATCCGGTGATTGTCAGTGTGCATGGTGGTGGCTGGTTTTATGGAGATAAGAAACTGTATAGCCATTATTGCTGTCATTTGGCACAAAGCGGATTCGTAGTTGTGAATTTTAATTATCGTCTGGCACCGCAGAATAAATATCCGTCTGCCATAGAGGATGTAGCACATCTCGTAAAATATATTGATGATCATGCGCGGGTGTTTGGTCTGGATATGAATCGGTTTTTCATGTTGGGAGATTCGGCGGGGGCACAGCTCACTGCGCAGTATTGCATTGCTGCGACAAATCAGGAATATCGGGAGAAACTGGATTATTTTACCTATGATAAAAGACCAGCCAAAATCTGCTTGAATTGTGGTGCATACGATATGGGAAAGCGGGATGACACGATTTTAGACTGGTATCTTAGAAAAGAGAATTCACTTGTTGTGTCCAAAGAACAGTACCAGTTGTTTATGGAGCAGTTAGCTTATATGAATGTAGATTTCCCGGAAACATATCTGATGTACAGTGAGAATGATGATCTGCGGTTTCACACGATAGAACTGGATAAGAAGATGAATGATATAGGCGTGGCGCATGTAACGCGGGCATTTGGTGCGGGGCATCCGGAAAGTGGTCATGTATTTCATCTGAATCTTCGAAATTCGGATGGTGTACAGTGCAATGAGGAAGAGTGTTCTTTTTTCAAAAACAAATAAAACAACAAGTTAAATGATTAGTAGAAAAATACGCAGGTACAAAGTGCTTGCGTGTTTTTTTATAAATACAAATTGACAAATTATAGAATTATTATTATACTGAAATAGTAATAATTACTATTATTCGAAAATTAAACCAAGGGGGAACCAATTATGGAAAATAATAAAGTAAATGCAAAAAAAGCGGTTATGATCGGCTGTGGATTTGTGGGATCGGCATCCGTCTTTGCTTTGATGCAGAGTGGATTATTCACAGAGATTGCATTGATTGATGCGGACAGGAACAAAGCGGAGGGAGAGGCAATGGATATCAGCCATGGAATCCCATTTGCTTCACCGATGCGGATTTATGCAGGAGATTATGACGATGTTGCGGATGCGGGAATCGTGATTATCTCCGCGGGAGCCGGACAGAAACCGGGGGAGACAAGACTGGATCTGGTGAACAAGAATGTTGCAATTTTTAAGTCTATTATCCCGGAGATTGCAAAGCGGAATTTTAGTGGAATCCTGCTTGTGGTAGCGAATCCGGTCGATATTCTGACACAGGTGGCAATCAAATTGTCCGGACTTCCGGAGCAGCGGGTGATTGGTTCCGGCACAGTGTTAGACAGTGCCAGACTGAAATACAAGCTGGGTGAACATTTGTCTGTGGATAGCCGGAGTGTGCATGCGTTTATCGTGGGCGAACATGGCGACAGCGAAGTCGTTGCATGGTCATCTGCAAATGTCTCCGGTGTGGAATTAAGTGAGATGTGCGAGATGCGTGGACATTATCAGCATAAGGAAAATACGCGGGAGATTGCAGATGCAGTCAAGAACAGTGCATATGAGATTATTAACCGGAAGCATGCGACGTATTATGGAATCGCAATGTCTGTAAGGAGAATCTGTGAGGTGATCATGCGGGATGAGAAATCGATCCTGCCGGTCTCACACATGATACATGGTGCGTATGGCATCGAGGATGTGGTGCTGAGTATGCCTGCGATTGTTGGTGCAGATGGTGTGGAGACAGATATTCCGATCAAGTTAAGCGGCGAAGAGGCACTGAAATTGAAGGAATCGGCAGATGCATTGAAAGAGATTCTTGCATCGCTGGAGTTATAGAAGGAGGAATCGTCATGGATTTACGGGTTGGAGTGTCCGCGGTTGCTATGAACTGGCTGATTATGTTATATTTCATTATTTTATTTGCGGAACGTGTACAGAGCATCGTGCGTTCCATAAGGGATAAAGATGTGAAACTGTTCGGAAGCGGCTTTGATAGTTATGTGTATCTGGCTGTGTTCTTATCGCTCGCTGCATTTCTTGTTTTATTGGCAGTGGGGAATGCAGCGTTCCTGCAATCATTATTTACGATGGATATGAACGTGTATCGTTCCATTGATTACCGGATGCTTTCCATAACTGTGGGAGTCATTCTTGTGTCTGGCATGGTACATACGGAATATACGATTCCGGGAATCCAGTTTGCATCTTACGGAATGCTGATTGCGGCTTTGGTTATCAAGACGGCATGCGTAAACGCACAAGCGGAAGACCGTGTATTGTTATGGATGTCTTTAATCTACCTAATATTATTTTCCATGGCAATTCCGGTCATGTATCATTCGGAAATTGAGAAAGCCATCCTCTTTCATGTGATAGAGGCGGTTGTTTCACTTGCACTTGTTGCAGCGTTCGCAGTCTTGATGTACAAAGTGCTGATAGGAAATGCTGTCAATCTGTTCTATGTAATTCCGATTGCTATTGCAGTAATCGGAGATACTATTATTGTGGCAATGCGCTGGAAAGAAAAGGTAAATGGCTTTGTTCTGATATTCCTGATCGCAGCATCTGTCATGTGGATTGCCGGAAGGATCGCGGCAGCGGTGCGCCTGCATGGATAGGATATAAAAGTTATTGATAAAGATAGAATGAAACTGTTGTCAATGTTAAGTTATGCAAGCATTGGCAGCAGTTTTTTGTGTGTACAGCTTTGTCGAAGTATGATAGAATCAGACATAAGTATGTAATCATTTTCTAAGAGAAAACAGGGAGGAACGAATGAAAGAATTATTACAGTTTTTATTGGGAATCGTACTTACGATCATCGGGGTGATCATCTTCTTGCAAAACGTTGTCGTGAGCAGCTTCACGCTATTTTACCGGATGGGACGCGTGAATGTCGGAGGTATTCTGATTGTGCTCATCGTTGTGGCATTTATCGCATTTATTGTGAAGCCGAACATGCTGACCGGACTTTCACTGATCGGATTGTGCATTGCGTTTTTCGTGTGTCTTGTGATTTCACTGAACGTATCCATGCGTTATATGTCCGGTCTGGAGCTGGCACTGATCCTCGGCACGATCGGCGTTGGTGTCGGATTCATCATCAAGGGCTTGCTTGGCGTAAACAAGGCAGACAAGCAAAACAAGAAAAATAAATAATTTGGCTGGACTTTTACATCTGGCAACAAGGTAAAAAGAATGGTTCAATAAAAAAATAGAGGAGAAACTTGCAAAACGTATTGTGAATTGTATATATATGGAAGTGCCACATTCTGATAATATAAATATGTTTGAAACGTAGAAGTACTTGATGTTCTGTAAGTAAAATAGCAATGTTTGAACACGATGTTCAAACAAACCGCCACTGAGCCATGGATGGCGAATTGGCGGCGGTTGCGGTG
>ERZ779969.303-NODE-303-length-15153-cov-2.37972_pt1 | contig 15153 bp, 19 predicted proteins | sample MGYA00511538_ERZ779969 | MGnify/ENA primary metagenome ERZ779969 (study PRJEB29588, sample SAMEA2151391) | human gut metagenome | biome: human gut; feature: human-associated habitat; material: faeces | place: Denmark | collected 2008/2010 ... | reverse complement strand
ATAGAAATATTATGAAAGTTGATTTATGTCTTGACAACGGTCATTTCATAACAGTTTTTTTATTTAACTGCACTATGGTTGTAGCTTTATTTTTATTTTCAATAAACAAATATCCATTAAAAGCAAATGAAAATCCCAATAAAAGTATAATGATTAGATTCTTCGTTTTAGTTTTCATATATACTTTCTCCTGTTTTATAAATCTTTATTTGCATTTATTATAATAATATTGCATGTATTACATTTGTATGCATCAATTTTGTCACCTTTGTAGTAGCTAAAATCTCCTAACTTGATATCATCCTCCCCAATATGCCATTTATTCGTCATAAATGGTAGTTTTTCAGGATTTGGTGACCATGTAAGAGCCTCACCCCTTGTTTTCATATAACCATGAATTAACTTACCCGAACAATAAGGACATCTATTGATTATCATTTTGTTTCCTCCTATTCATATTTAGTCTCAATATAAGGTTATGTTTGAATTTCACTTTTTAACACCATTCTTGTAATTCAAAACCGTTTGCACTACTCCATTATTTAAACTCATTATTATATTTATTTATAGGTAATTTCTTTTCTGATTATATTTGCTGTCGAAGTAATTTCTATAATTAAATTTTACATTAATATCTATAAAATTTCAATTTTACATGATTTAAATACATTTTTTTTGAATAAAATACACTGCTAAATATCAGGCTCCATTGGCTAATTCATAATTCTAAAAAGAAGTAAAGTGAACTTTTCAAAAAACATTGAATATTTCACTATATTTTTAATAAATATGACTTTCTTCAATCTTTTATTTACCAAAAATGTGACTTTCTTCAATCTTTTTTTAACCTAAAATGGTACTTTCTTCAAACTTTCAGTAATTATATTATATATATTTATATGTAAAAAAGGGGATAGCATCGCTATCTCCTCATGACTATTCTTCATCAAATAAAACTAAATCATCAAATGTCTGTCTTCTTACTACGACTCTTGATTCACCTTCATAAGTGAATACTACAGCTGGTTTAGGTAACTGGTTGTAATTAGAAGACATAGAGTAGTTATATGCACCTGTAGAGAATACTGCAAAAATATCTCCTGGCATAATATTAGCTGTAACCGGTAGATCCTTAGTAATCATATCAGCACTTTCACAGATCTTACCTACAACTGTTACAGTCTTAGTCTTTGTTTCTCCTGCTTTATTTGCAACAATACCATCATATTTTGCATCATATAAAGGTGTACGGATATTATCAGACATACCACCATCAATAGAAACATAAGTACGTACATCAGGGATTTCTTTAATACATCCTACTGTATAAAGAGTAATACCTGCATTACCTACAACATAACGTCCTGGTTCAATCATAACAGCTGGACGTTCCCATCCATGACTATCATATTCATTATAAATAACTTTCATGATTTCTGATGTAATAGATTCAAAATCAAGTGGTTCATCCTGTTTAGTATAAGCAATACCATAACCACCACCGGCATTGATCTTACTTGTTACAACACCAAATGTATTATAGATTTCATTCACAAACTTCATGAACTGAAGCATTGCATTCACATAAGCGAATAAATCAAATACCTGAGAACCGATATGACAATGAATTCCTTCATATTCGATATTATCAGACTCTAAGATTTTCTGAATAGCTTTTAAATAGATACCATAATGAGAACTAAAGCCAAACTTAGTATCCTTATGACCAGTCATAATATAGTTATGACCACCAGCTTTAATACCAGGGACAATTCTTAAAGTTGCCTTTACTTTCTTACCTAGTTTACCTGCAATCTTTTCACAGTTTTCAATTTCATAGAAATTATCTACTACGAAATGAGTCACATCATGACTTAATGCATATTCAATTTCTGAAGGAAGCTTATTGTTCCCATGGAAGTAGATCTTATCTGGATCAAATCCAGCACGTAATGCGATACTGATTTCTCCTGCAGATACGCAGTCAATTCCAATACCATATTCATTTGCAAGCTTATAGATTGCAAGACAGCTAAAAGACTTAGAGGCAAATAATGGAAGCGCCTTTTCATACTTATCCATGAACTTTGTCTTTAATTCATTCATCTGATGTCTAATATGACCTTCACTCATAACATAAAGTGGTGTGCCATACTGCTTTGCGAGATCAGATGCTTTAATACCATCTATATATAAATCATTACCTTTTATATCAGCAAACTGTGTCTGTAATACCATACCATTCCCCTTAATATAATGTTTTTAAATCAAACAAACCTTTGTCTTTATTCATTAATGCCTTTAATGCAGCAACAGCACCATTCGCAAATACTTCTTTAGAAAGAGCTGTATGCTTTACTTCTACGATTTCATCCTGTCCTGCAAACATTACTGTATGTTCACCAAAGATTGTCCCACCTCTTATAGATGAAATACCTACTTCATTTCTTTCTCTCTTACGATGAATAGAATGACGATCATAAGTAGGTTCTAATGAATCATCTAAAGCATTATTAATACCATCATATAACATCACTGCAGTACCTGATGGTGAATCAATTTTCTGATTATGATGTTTTTCCATAATTTCAATATCAAAATGATGTTCAAAGAATTCTTTCGCAAATTCACTTACCATCTTATTCATCATAGCCACACCATAAGAAGTGTTATAAGACTGGAAGAGGGCAATCTCATGAGAGGCTTCTTCAATCTTCTTTAAGTCTTCGGCACTAAAGCCAGTAGTAGCAAATACAACTTTACACTTATTCTTTAATGCATAAGATAGAATACTATCTAGATTGGCAGGATGTGAGAAATCAATAATGGCATCAATATCATCCTGTACTTCATCTAATGACTTATATGCAGGTACTTCTGGCTGTACATCAAACACAGGAGATACAACACCAGCTAATTCTAAATCTGCATCATTCATTACTGCATGGGCTACTTTCTTACCCATTAAACCATAACCATATACTAATACTTTCATCTTAATAACCCTTGCTTTCGAATTCTTTCATTGCATCAAATAATAACTTCTTATTTTCTTCTGTAGTTGGAATAAGAGGCTGACGAAGCATATCACTTTCAATAACACCCATATGCTTTAAAGCAGCCTTAGGCATGATTGGGTTAACATCAATGAATAAGTATTTAGAAACATCATTTAAATCATAAGCCATCTTTCTAGCAAGTTCTAAATCACCCTTTAATGCAGCCTGGGCAAACATTTCTGTTTCTCTTGGATAAAGGTTAGATAATACTGAAATAACACCTTTACCTCCTGCTGCGATAAATGGAAGAATATTATCGTCACATCCAGAATATAAATCAAAGTCCATATCCTTAGTACGTGTTAATACTTCCATTGCATACGCAATATCATCCGTTGCATCTTTCATAGCAACAATATTAGGAACCTTTGCAAGTTCTACTACTGTATCTACACTGATTTTCATACCAGTTCTACCTGGTACATTATACATAATAAGTGGTAAATCACTTGCAGCAGCAACAGCCTTATAATGTTCAATTAAACCTCTCTGAGAAGTCTTATTGTAGTAAGGTGTTACAACTAAGTTTGCATCAGCACCTGCTTCAGCATTAAACTTAGCCTTTCTAATAGCCTGTGCAGTATAGTTAGAACCTGCACCTACAATAACCTTTACACCTGTACCCTTAGCCATTTCTACTGTAATCTTAGTAAGTTCAAATTCATCTTCAATATCAATAGTTGCAGGTTCACCAGTAGTTCCGTTGACAAGTAATGCTTTTACACCACCATCAATCATTCTTTGTACCTGTCTCTTATAACCTTCGTAATCAATACTTCCATCTTCAAACATTGGTAATACCAATGCAACACCTGTACCTTCAAAAATTGGTTCCATTTTATGCTAATTCCTCCTGAATTTTTTCTAACGCTTTCTTTAAATATTTCTTTTCTATAACATATGAAATAGATACTTCACTTGTTGTCACTTGAGCAAATGGGATTTGGTTATCACCTAGAACTTTGAATAACTTACTTGCAAAACCGACTTCATTTTCCATATGACCTTCTACAACAAGCTTACCTACATTCTTAGATGCAAATACACCAATACGGGGGTGATTCTTCTTAACTTCTTCAATAGCCTTGTTTAAAGCACTCTGTGCTTTTGCATCACATGTGAAATCAATACGCATTTCATCTTCTAGCATGACTGATGAGATCATATCGATGTTCACACCTTCACGACTAATTGTTTCAAACACATCAGCCACAAAGAGAGGATTCTTTTCAACATTCATTAACTTCACTTGAATAATGTCTTCTTCAATCTCTAATCTTGTAATCACACTGTTCATCTTCATCATCTCCATTTTTCTATAAAAAAATATTGCAATGGGGCCATTGCAATATAATTAGTAGTCTTCATTATATTCAATAGCGCACCACAAATATTTTGTGACAGTGAATAAGATCTTCTCTTATCCCCCAGATAACAGTTCATATACAGTTCCCTGTCTCTTCGGCATTTGCTCCCCCTTCATTATCTGGCTGTATCCATTAATAACGAATTCTTAACGCATGCACCTCTATTTGCCAACATAATAACATATTATCAATCATAAAAAAAGTGATTTTCTTCTAAATAGTGCATATATTCTTTGATCCAGGGACTATCTACCGCATATCGCTGAAGCATTAATATAACTTCCTGTCCTTGGTACATGAAGCGCATCTCTGATTCAGCTCCTTTCTTTTTCACTTTAAAATCTGTCACAAAACGATAATCAAAGAAGTAAACACCATCTAGAAACTTCAGATTATCATATTGCATGAAGGTGATCCCCTCACGTTCAAAGCTTAATACATAGAATTCTGTTTTCTTGCTTACTATATGGCCTAACCACATAGTAACTGCTGTTTTCTTCCAGTTCACCTGATACTTCGTATGTGCAAAGGCTACATTATTATGAAATGATATACCTGACAAACGCACATAGTTCTCTAACAGCTTTTCTCTATTATTCATGAATTTCTAAAGGCAAGTGATCAGGATCTTTAAAAAATGTCATTTTCTTGCCTGTAAATGTGTCAAAACGGATTGGTTCTGTTTCAATACCTAATGCATTTAATTCTTTGACTGTTTCTTCTACATCTTCTACCTTAAAAGCCAGATGTCTTAGTCCTGCTGTTTCAGGGAAAGGATGTAGTGGGGCATCTGGTTTAATAAATATTTCTAACTCCATATCTCCAAGTTGAAGATCTAACTTGATATCCTGTTTATCCTCTCTCTTATTTTCTCTAATAATATTAAAGCCTAATTTATTGACATAAAAGTCAATTGTTTGATCATAATCTTTTGTAATGATTGCAATATGATGTACTGTGTTTAATCTCATACGAACACCTCCTGTTACTATTATATCATTGACATCAAGAATGATATATAGTTATTATAATATAAACCGATTAAGGAGGTAGGTAATACATGAATAAGAAAACGATTATTTATTCAATAAAATCTGCACTCCCTGTTATGACTGGTTACATTGTACTAAGTATTGGTTTTGGCTTATTACTTCAAGATAAAGGTTATGGTTGTGGATTGGCTGTTTTAATGAGTACAGGTATATATGCTGGTTCTATGCAGTTTGTGACAATTAATTTACTATCAACAGGTGCATCCATCATCACAACTGCTATTATGACTCTTATGGTCAATATAAGACATCTCTTTTATGGTATTACCATGTTAGAGGAATATAGTGAAGCAGGGTGGAGAAAACCTTATTTAATCTTCTCATTAACAGATGAAACCTATTCCTTAATCTGCTCTCCTGATCTTCCCGATGATATTAATCGTAAAGACTATTTCTTTATCGTTTCTCTTGTCAATCAGTTATCCTGGATAGCAGGGAGTATTATAGGTTCAGTACTCGGGAATATTATTCCTTTTGATACAACAGGCATAGATTTTGCGATGACTGCATTATTTGTCATCATCCTATTAGAACAACTAGAGAAATCAAAACAGCATCTTCCAGCCATAACTGGATTTATTATTTCGATATTCTGTTTATTACTCTTTGGACCAAATCAGTTCCTGATTCCTTCTATGATTCTTATTACAATCGCATTATTCATAGAAAAAAAGAGCTTAGAAAGGAGCGATTTCTAATGCATGCCATACTTATTATTCTTACTGCCGCAATAGTCACACTTCTTATCCGTGCTCTTCCATTTATTGTATTTAGTAAACATACACCGGATAGTATTCTCTATTTAGGTAAAGTACTACCTTATGCAATCATACCAATGTTAGTGGTGTATTGTTTAAAGAGTGTATCGGTTCTAAAAGCCCCTTATGGTATTCCAGAACTCATAGCACTTATAGTGGTAGTATGTATCCACAAATGGAAACATAGTACGTTACTTTCTATTCTTCTAGGTACAATGACTTATATGTTTCTAATCCAGACTGTGTTTTAATCACAGTCTTTTCATTACTTCCAATGGGAGATTATTCACGAGTACTGTGTTACCATCATAATAGTTGATGTAATCTGGTCCTAATGTAAATATACGTTCAAAAGGAATCGTACCCAATGATCTTTCTTCTGTTGTAGAATAAAGAGCTATTTCATAATAATCACATTCTAGCTTCTCACCTGTTTCAGGATTCTGATACCCTACAGGTACCCATGGTTTATTAGGGAGTAAAGTAGGGCAGTCTTCAGTTAATGCATAGATGCCTTTAATACCCTGATCTGTCTTAAAGAATTGTGGTTTTGCATAATAATAGTCATGACTTTGAAGTTCATGCATCCATGAAGAGAATAGATGTGGATTAAGAATAAACTGTTCTGCTTCATCCTTACCAATCACTAATGGCCACATTGTACTCATTAACGTAAGAGAATCTGTTTCACCATTCACAATCTTTTCTGATACTTCTTTAATAACGCGATGATTGAAGGCAATAAGATCATCTTCCTGTGATAAGTAGTCATCTATATCTTCTTCTATACCATCAATAGTAACACTGCATTTCCAGTAACTAGTAATTCTTCTTAAACAGTTAAAGAAAGAACGCATTTCACCTGTAGTAGTAGGATTGAGTAAACGTAAGTTTAATTCATTCTTTTCATCTTCATCCCATGAAATATGAAAACCTCTACCAATAGAATTTGGATTATAGAAGATCATATTACCTTCCTGGTCATCACCCACCATTCTCATACCATCATTGATTCCAAAAGCTAATTCATTACCGACTATTACATCTAATGGAATAGTCTTTTTAAATAAACCCTTCTGTTTAATACATACATCAATAGACATCTTATCCTCCTATGCATCTCATAAAGTCTTCTTCTGAGATAATCAGTATCTTTTCATCCTTCTCTCTTAAGTCTAAACCTTTTCTAATCTTAGTACCATACTGACCATACTTCCATGTTTTACTTTTTTCTCCACCGACAATTAAATAATCAGTAGCACGTATAGGGGCACTTAATACAGTACCTCCATGACTATAGATATAGTGAACTACATCACTTCTTCTCATAGAAGTAAATAAACCAGTGACCACAAACTTACCTGTCAAATCTATATCAAATATTTCATCAAAAGCGAAAGGGTAATTATTCATGACTATTCCTCTAAAAAAGATATACAATATATATAGGAGGGTTATCACAATGGTTAAAATCCTAAACATCGCATTATATATCATATTCATTCTTATACCGGCATTGTATTTTATATGGCTATTAAAACATGAACACCTGATTTTTTAAAACATTTGTGGTTGTCATGGCTATTCTTTCTACAATCGGTATATTACTTAAATTTAACTTTAAACCATATAATCATATCTTTACCATGTTCATACTAGTGTGTCAATTTCTCACTATGTATATTTATATTCTTTTTATATGTGTTTATCTGTATCGTTTCTCCTTTAAATTTGTGAAACGAAGACCATATCGTTTTGGGAACATCGTAGCAACTATGATTGCGATTACTCTTACAATTTCTGGTTTCTATTCTCATTATAATAAGAAAGAAGTCATCTATCATGTCACTGTTCCTAAGACATCTTCAGTATCTAAGTTAAAGATTTGTTTAGTGAGTGATCTCCATTTGAGTTCTGGTACTTATATGAGACAGGTAAGAAAACTTGTAAAAACTGTGAATGATAAACATTATGATCTTGTATGTTTTGCAGGAGATGTATTTGATGAAAATACACCAGATGCATTAATGAATCGTTCTTTAAAAGAATTCAAAAATATGAAGAGTACTTATGGAACATACTGGATATCTGGTAATCATGAATATTATGGTAAACATACAGACTTTACTGTCTTTGAAAAATACAACATACACTTTCTAAAGAACACCTATGAAACTGTAGACAATACTTTTAATATTGTTGGCTTTACAGATAAGACATCTCATGATCACTATGAAATCAATAAAGTAATAGAAGGAATGGATACTTCTTTACCTACTATTACACTAGACCATAATCCTGAAAGATTTGATCAACATACATATTTCACTGATCTTCAATTATCTGGTCATACACATAATGGACAGATTTTCCCAGGAAATATTATCCTTCATTATTACTATCAGAATTCATATGGTTTATCCCATTATAAAAACCATTATCTTCTTGTATCTGCTGGATATGGTTCATGGGGATTCCCATTTAGACTTGGTACACAATGCGAATATGATACTATTTATCTCACTATGAGAAAATAGTTTTACAAGAAATACACCTTTTTGTACAAAACATGTAAACGGATTCATAAATTCGCGAAAATTAACCTCTTTTGGTGTACAAATCTAAAAATAAGCATAGACAAACCGCTTTCTTTCCTATATGATAAGGGCACAAAGAGGTAGTGGAAAAAAATGGTCATAGAATTAGAAGAAAAATTTAAATTACGCAAAGCAGAAATCTTTGCGACAATCAAGAAGTATGTGACAGAAGCAAACATGGATATCTCAGATACAGTAATAGACAACTTATCTATTCATCTTGCTTTATCAATTACAAGAGAATTATCTGGATCTTATATCGAAATGAGTTCATCTCAGATTGAACAATTAAAACAAGCCAACACTTATCAGATTTCACAGTTAATCATTTATGATTTATCTAAGAAATATGATGTAAAAATTTCTGAAGACGATATTTGTTATTGTGCGATGTATTTATCAAACATGACATTATTAGATTTAGACTTCTTTAGTGAATGCGATATTATTGATCAGGAAACTGAAAGCATTACTTTAGAAGCCGTACAGGAAATCAATAACCGTTTAGGATTAAATCTAAAGAAGAATGATGATTTCTATCAGGGATTATCAATGCATTTCTATCCTGCAATTCAGCGTTTAAAGAATGATGAACAGCTCCATGATAATGTATTAACTGACAAAATCAAAACTGAAAATGAAACAGAATATAAATGTGCAATGATTTTAAATGATGTTGTAAAAGAACATTATCATAAATCATTTAATGAAGATGAATTGGCTTATATAGCATTACATTTCGGTACAGCATTAAGATAACATCAAAGGGAACCTGAGGTTCCCTTTTTCATTTGTACTTATCATAGATCTGTGATGCAATTGCATTATATCTATTCCATTCATCCGTTTTAATAAAAATAGCTGATGATGTTTTAAAATCTTTATAATACAATTCTCCATCTTCAATTTTAGATGCATTGACTAATAGTGGTTTTTCTTGTCTACAATATTTACTCAATCTAGTAGAGACAGGTACATAAGTTATCTTTTCGTTATCCTTATACTTATATCCATCTGCTTTATCGAGATGCTTCAAAAATAGAATATATTCCTGATTAGAATTCATCAAGACATATCCCTTTTCGGAATTCATACTTTCCATCCCCTTAAGATAAGAGATAGAAAACGGTTCTTGAATATAGATAGTATCTCCTTTTTTCAAGGAATCCTTATCCCTGTATATATCAATGATTTTTACTTGTCTTTCTATACTGTTATAAAATAATTTACCATCGTCTGGTTTTACTTTCACAATCAGATCACTGCTTTTTTCTAGTTCATCCAGTGTACTTATAGATTCATTGAAATACTCACTGTCCTTAATATTAGAATACACAAAATCATCAAGATTATACTGCTTCTTAATTTTATTGAGATAGTAATCACCTGTGAAAGAATACTTAGTCACAAATGCATATCCTATAGTCACACTTATCAAAACCAATAGAATCATGAAATATAGTTTTGTGTTCTTAGTCATTTTTTCAACTCTTTCTACTCTGCCAGAATTTAAATATATCTTTTCATCAAACAATTCATCTATATCCTGATGATTATGAGTCGCAATGATAATACAGGCATTGCGTCTTTTTTCTTCTGTCATCATTTTCTTAAATTGAATAACAGCATCTGGATCTAATGCATTTGTAGGTTCATCAAGCAATATAAATTGAGGCTTTTCCATAACAGCCTGCGCAATGGCTAATCTTTGTTTCATCCCTAGTGAATACTTTGCGACTGTTCTTCTGTCATTAGGATCTAATCCAACTCTTTTAAGTGCTTCTATTATATCATTTTGTGAAATCTGATTTCTTATTTCAGCAAGATACTGAAGGTTTTCCATACCTGTATAATATTTAAAGAAAGTAGGTGTCTCAATAATCAATCCCATTTCAGGTGGATAATCAATATCCTTATGAAGTATTTTCTCATCAATCATGATTTCTCCATGATCTATCTGAATCAATCCCGCAATAGCACGTAACAACATTGTTTTTCCTGAACCATTGTGTCCACATAAACCATATATTTTTCCACTTTCAAATTTCAAATTTATGTTATCCAAGATTATATTTGATTTCATTTCTCTTGAAACATCTTTTACACTAATTTTCATAATGACCTCCTATTAATTCTTTTCTATCAATAGCACACATAAGTCCTGCAGCACTGATTACTAACTCAATAACCTGACTCACAATAGATAAAAGGTATTTGTAGTAAGGCAATGGTAAATAAGTGATAGATATGCCTTGTTGCATATATGTAGATGCATGATAGTAATTATAATTACCATGATTTAAAGGAATATACTTACAGAGTTCTAAATTAGATGAAAATTGATCTAGTATAACACCTGAAATAATAGCTGGACTCACAACAAGCATCAAAGAAAGAACAATACCTATCTCAAATTTAAAACAATATAAGAAGAATTCACTCATAAACGATATAATCAACAACTGGATGGTAGAAGTCAAAAATAATTTGATGAACTCAGTTCCTATCACATGAAGAGGATTAAACTGGAAGGTCTTCAACATAATGATGAGTACATAAACCAATTGATAAAATAATGAATAAAACAAATTCTTAATCGCAATAAGCATTAAGATTTTACTGTTCTTCCCATATCTATATTTTATATAGATCTCGTTTTCTTTTATTTCCTTAATTATTTCATAAGGAACGTAGTATATGAATAACACAGCATTGATCAACAGAAGCATAATCTGTGGTATTGATTTACTTTCTTCTAGAAAGATACCTCCCATATACATCTGGTACGCACCTAATAAATCATGAGGCATATAACTGTTATGAGTTGCATACTTAAGAAAAAATGAGAAAGCAATCAAGAATAATATCCTAAGCAATATCTGCTTATTCCTTATGATGAACTTATAATACATTTTTAGACTCTCCTAATAATTGAAATTGAGTGACTACTCTATATAGAATTGCAGATAGTAAAACAATAAGCACAATCGTCACAATAAGAAGAGTTGCAGGCTTTTCATACTCCAAAAGCATAATTGATGATATGCCTGGAATACTATATTGTCTAAGTAAACTGCCTAGTAAAGTGGTGATATTGCATAAGAAGTAAGAAATAATGATGGATATATTTTTATTTCTCATCTTTAAATAGACGATGATATATATTAGACAGACAGAGATCAAAGTCATAAAGAAACTGAAATAATATCTCATGATCATTAAAAAACTCATATGATATATTACAGTTCCCACAACATGAACAGGAACTAATAATAGACATGTCATTTTAAAAGAATCCATTAAGATTCTTTCAATAATGAAACCAAATAGTTTTTTCTTAGATTGAAATCTAGGTATGATCATATAGCTAAATATTCGCAATATATCCGTAGAAAAATAGGACAACACAACTGGAATGACAAATATCATAATAGTGATGACTGAAAATGTATTTATCATCACATGACTCGTATGTATTGAACTTCTAAACATGAATAGAACAACCAGTTCAACAATTACAAAGAAAATAGAGTTGTTTATCTGGTCCTTATGAATGAATCGTTTCATATTTCTTCATCCCTTTAAATAAAATCAATACTTCAGCTATATTCAATACTATTATCGATAGACATACACTTGAGAAAGAGATTCTAGCATCTACATACATATACGATATGTAATTAATGAAACTAATATGAAAAATAACTCCTATAACACTAGCAACAGCAATCGCAATAAACGTCATAATGCATATTTGTATGAATTCCATTTCCTTGAAATGCTTGATAAAACTTAAACAGTAAGGAATATTTGAAATCGTTGCAAGAAACGTACTGACTATAATATTTTTGACAAGAATATAAACAAGAGGATTTTGAATTCTTAATAGATCCAATAAAGCTCTATTATCATATCTTTGAATAAGATCATAGACTGGTATTCCCCATCGGTTATCAAATCCTACAGTAGGGTAGACAATATATGAAATAAGTAGATTAATTAATCCCGAAAATAGAACCACGCCAAATACGATAATAAAATTCGCTATGAACTTTGATAGATAATATTCTTTCTTATTTAGACGAGTGATGACCATTGACTGCATTCCATTTTTTTCTTCTTTCCACTTACTAGATGAATAAATCATCATTACAATAAGTGGTGATAAATATTCAAAAACACTCATAATAGGTCTTGCCTTAATGCTGATATACATGGAATTATCAATATAAGACCTGATAAATAAAATATTACGACCATAATCCTGGAAACAATTTAAAAAAATACTTATTAGACTTATTAAAAGTATTGCTGCAAACAAAACTTTGAACTCAATCTGATTCACTGCGTTCTTTATTTCAATTCTGACTTGTTTAATCATAACTATTATGTCTCCCTTTTATATTTCATTCTCATAATAGTTATAACGTAAAATTATAAAAAGAAACGGCTCAAATTACTTACAAAAATATTAAGAATTACTTACTAATTATTTGTATGAAAAAGTTCTAGTTATTCTTATGACAGAGTTCAATGTATTACTTCTAAACCTAAATAAAAACTCTTGAAAAATCAACATATTATTCTATAATCCCGTTTTTGACAGTTGGGTATATAAAAAAGGGAGAAAAGTGCCTGTTTAAGGGCGTTTTTCTCCCTTTTAAAATTGTTGTATGGGAAGCTTCTTATGAAATATTTTTGATTATTTTTTAGCTCCTTGGGCTGATAGTATTGTTTGTCGAGATCCAACCTGAATGTCTCATTTAATGCATCACATATCGAGTTGCTTAATAGTAAAGATCCTGGTTGTTCACCACGTTCATATTCTTCATGTTCTCTATTATCTCATCGGTGGTGAAGTATCTGCCGCTTCTATTGAGCTTGATCTCAATTATCCTTTGGATAAGAAGTGCAGTGTAGCATGTCATGAAGTGAGCGATTTTTCTGTCGTCTCTTCTATGATTTACTGGTCTTGCCTTGAAATTTGTATTAAGGACTCTGAATCAGTCTTCTATTCTATATCTCTGGGAATTAATCCTAATGATTTCTTTAGCGTTATCTTCTGCATCAAGATTGGTAGCTACTGCATAGAATCCATCAAACTTCTCCTCATCAATAAGGAGGTGATGTTAGTTGCTTTCCAATTTAGTAGTATCTGTCATGGCAGGTGTTTTAGTTTATTACATATGCAAATGGTTGGACAAAAGATTTAAACGATAAGTAGCGTAGTGATAAGTACACTCCAAAGAACTAGAAAAGGTAAGGAGCACCATTCCTTACCTTTTCGTTTGATGTTAATTGCATCCCAATCTGCAATCAAATTATAGCATCTAGTATTTTAATATGCAAGTTGATTTAAAAATTCAATTTAGCTTAACATTACATCTCTATCTTCACTAAAATAAAGCATAACCTACATGCTTGTAAGCTAAGAAATTAGCTAAGAAATCTGATGTTAAGCTTAATTTGATGATCTAGTAGCAACATTTTTCTTAAACTTTGCGTTTATCTTTAGTTTATTTAAAGAAAATTCTTAATATCTTGAGTATATATTAGTGAATAGAAAATTAAGGAAGGTACTTTGAATGAGAATAAATGATCTAGTAGGTGAAACAACAGAATATGACAAGAAATTAAAGGTTGAGTTGAGAAAACCAAAAAGCTGGTGTAAGAGTATTAGTGCTTTTGCGAACACATTAGGTGGCGCATTAATCTTTGGAGTATCTGATGAAAATGAAATCATTGGATTAGATAATCCAGTTAAAGATGCAGAAAAAATTAGTGAAATAATCAAAACTAAGTTAAATCCAATTCCAGAATTTAAAATGTCTTTTCGTAAAGTAGAAGATAATATTCTAATTATTTTAGAGGTATTTAAAGGTGATGAAACGCCTTATTACTATTATAATGATGGATCTTTAGAAGCTTATATACGAATTGGAAATGAGAGTGTTAAAGCCTCTCCTACGGAACTTCAAAGATTAGTATTACGAGGCCGTAATAAATCATATGATTCACAAAAATCTATGTATAAAATCAGAGATTATTCTTTTTCAAAACTAAGGGAAAGATATAAGAAGTGGACAGGTTATAGTTTTGACGAAAAGAATTTAATATCATTTGGATTGGCTGATGAGGAAGGTTATCTTACTATAGCTGGTTCTTTAATTGTAGATGATAGCCCTGTACATCATTCAAGATTATTTTGTACAAGATGGAATGGTTTAAATAAAAGTAGTGGTGTTTTAGATGCACTAGATGAAGCAGAATATGAAGGTAGTGTTATAAATTTGTGGCGAAAAACCCACACGCTTGCGTGT
>ERZ779969.293-NODE-293-length-15476-cov-3.72369_pt1 | contig 15476 bp, 9 predicted proteins | sample MGYA00511538_ERZ779969 | MGnify/ENA primary metagenome ERZ779969 (study PRJEB29588, sample SAMEA2151391) | human gut metagenome | biome: human gut; feature: human-associated habitat; material: faeces | place: Denmark | collected 2008/2010 ... | reverse complement strand
GATGAAAATAAGCAAAATCAAGTTTATGCTTTATTAACGAGAAGTTTTCTATAGGGGTGCTGAGTAGTTACCAAAGAGTGGAGAGAGGTGAAAAATCTATAAAGGATGAGCGTGAGCGTATCGAAGAATACAAGGTAAAGCAAAAGGAAGCTTATCGACTTATGGAAGAAGCCAAGAAGAAACTTGACTCTTTAGAAAAGCCAAAGCGCAACCTTTACTCTGTTGATATTCCTGATGATACTGGTCGCAACTACATCGGTTGGGATGAGCCTTTAGGTGCTGCCAAGATTATGCGTCTGCCAAAGGTATTCAAGGCTGATGGTTGGGAGTACAAGAAGGTTGGTATGTATGATACTTACAAGATTGATGGTAACGAACATGAGGTTTGGCTTGAACCGTCTTTGACTACTGGTAAGGAGTTGTATCGTGACTTAACGAATGCACTAGGTAGCGACAAGGCTGCAAGCGAATTTCTCTCCAAGGCTGGCTTTGTCGGTGTTAAGGTTGTCGCTCAGCGTAATGCTGGTGGCAACAAAGAAGGCAAGATGAACTATGTTATCTTTGATGAGAACAATGCCCAGATTACTAGTCATACCAAGTTCTCTCTTCGCTTGAAATCTGCCATTGATGAGACTGAAACCAATCCATCTGATGCACAGAAGGAGAGTGGCAACTACAAGAAGGGACACATCAAGTTCGGTGGCTACGATTACACTATAGAAAATCCAAAGGGTTCAACTCGCTCAGGCAAGGATGCCGATGGTAAAGAATGGAAAGTTACCATGCACGATACCTATGGTTATATCCGTGGCAAGTTTGGCAAGGATGGTGACCATTTGGATATGTTCATCAATGACAAAGCAGACCTTGATAATTGGAATGGTGATGTGTTTGTCGTTGACCAAGTGAATCCTGATGGCTCGTTTGACGAGCATAAGGTAATGTATGGCTATGACTCCATGGATGATGCCAAAAAGGCTTATCTCGCCAATTATAGCGATGGTTGGCAAGGTCTTGGAAATATTACTGGAGTAAGTAAGGATGAGTTCGACAAGTGGCTTGATACGAGCAATCGTAAGCTAAAGCCATTTGCAGACTATGCTAAAGTAAAGTTCTCGTTGAAGGATATAAAGCCAGTAGGTGTTGGTGCTTTCGGAAACATATACAATCAGTTCCGTGGCAATGCCAAGGCTGCAATCGAGTTCTTGAAGAAGGTTCGTGGTGGAGAAGCTGTCGGTGCTCTTCATCACAAGGATATTGGTGATATTGATTTGGTTTGGGGCAAAGAAGGAACTGGACATAGTGATGGCTATGGTCTTTCTAAACTTGTGAAGTATCATCCTGAGGTTCTTGATAATTTGCAGGAGATTCTGAATGATATGCGTGTAGTTTCAAGCAGTAAGAATCGTGTAAACTTGGAAAGTGAAACCCATAAGGCTGGTGTTCGTCTTACTTGGGATGGAGAAAGAAAATCTTGGTTGTTGACTGCATTTAAAAAGGAAACTTCGGCAAGCGACAAGAGGACAGACACTGCCGCTACTTCGTTGGAAGGTGACACCGCTCTCTCCCAAACCGAAGGTTCTGCTGCAAAGATAGACAATTCTTCTGAAACTGCCAAGAAAAATGGCGAAAAAGTTGATGTTGAGGCTCCAAAAACTTTCGATGAGTTCCTGAATCATCCTTCTTTGAAGTTCTCAATCAAGAATGAGCAGCAGAGAAAAGCGGCTGAGGATGCTTATGAATATGCTTCCAAACTTCGTCCAAACAAGTCTTCTCAGTATGCTCTGGTGGATATGAACAATCCTTCAAGTTCTCCTGAGTATTACGAGAAGAAAGTATTGGCTGACCGATGGAGACGATTCTATAACAAGGCGGTTCATAATGAATTGGATGATGTGTATAAGGATGCTTGGGGTAACTACAAACTCTTTGACCTCGACCGACCTTTTGCTGACCAAGTGAATGAAGTGAAGGGTGATGTTCCTAACGAGTTCAATGCTCCTAATGTGGTGGCAAACAAAAATGCCGACAACGAAAGTGGTGCTGAGTATCACGAATACAAGCAAGACGAACCATCGTCTATTACTTATAAGGATAGATATAAGGCTTTCAAGCAACGTGAGGCTAACAGAGAGAAGACTGCTGGATTGAGAAAGGAACGGAAGGAAGTAGAGGATTCCTACAACTCGAAGAGCGAACAGCGTGTTGCATACAACAAGCAACTGATGAAGGAGTATATGGATAAGCATAGCTTGTCTTCTGAAAACGATATTCCTGATGATGTTTGGGAAGATTTGAGAAGTAAATCTTTCGAGAAGTATCAGGATGAGTTGGATAGTCTGTTTAATAGGTATAAGGACTTAGATAAACAGATTAAGGCAGTAGCGGAACCTCGTTTCTCTTTGAAGGAAGAGAAAACTCTTGCAGGAGTGCATAACATTACTGAGGAGAAGCTGAGAAAGGCTTTGAAACTGGGTGGCTTTGCCAATCCTTCTTTGGCTGTGATTGATACCAACAAGAGTGGTCATAACAACTTTGGAGAGATTTCCTTCATCGCTCCTTCTGCCCTTTTGGATAAGCGTACTGGCAAGACTGGTGGTACTTGGATAACTGATGCCTACACGCAGCGTTATCCTTCCGTAGAGCGTCAAATGAGCGAAAAGGGAAGTCAGAAGTTTGAAGACTGGGTTGACAGCCTTGAATACCCTAGTGCTGCTAAGGCAGAGATTAAGAGACAGACCAAGGATGTATTGGAAGACAATGGTGTTCCTGCTTGGGAGTTGATGTATCTTAAAGAAAAGGGCATTGATATTAAAGCGTATGATTCTAATGTTGATTATCGCTGGAAAGAGATTATCAATGACCATCCTACTGCTGAGGATATTCTGAATAGTATGAAGACTGACCCTGAACTGAATGAAAAGGTTACAAGTTTGGCTAAGCATGCCATCATCCATCCTACTTGGGAAAAGGTTTCTTTGGAGGTAAGAAGAAAGATGTATGAGGAGACTGGCGTTAAGGCTAGCCCTATCAATCCACAAGTAAGAAAACAGACTAAGGAAATCTTTGAGCGTGACTATGCGCCAAGTCTTCTTAACAAGAATGGTACACCAAAGAAATCCGATGTAAAGAAGGTTGTTGAGGATATTGTGAAGGAGCATAACGATACCAAGAAGTATGACTTCTATCTATCTAAGGTGAAGGCTAGTAATTACGTCAACAAGAATGGTCTTTATGATGATTACATCAGATGGCAGGAGAACAAACTGGATGAGTTCGGAACGAAGAACCGTATCTTCCGTGGCTATACTAGGGATGGTTCCCGAAAGTATGTGCCTGAGACTCTTGAAAATGTTTCAAAGGCTATGAGGGAAGAAGCAGATGGGCAGACCAATGGAAGCGAATATACCTCGTTTGGTAGCTTTATCGCAAAGTTGGCTAGTCGTGTTGATTCTACAGACGAAATGCGTGCCAACAAGGATAAGTTGTCTTCTAATAAGGATAAGGAAGAATTTTACGAGAAATGGAGTGAGGTTTATTATGACCTTGCCAAGTTCTTGTATAATGATGTGTTCTATGGTGAGCAGAGACTTCATGATATTGTATTGCAGTCTGACCCTAAGAAGTATGCCAAGAAAGAATATGGCATTACCCTTACTCCTACCTTCATGAAGAAACTGGATGCCTTGAAGAATGCAGTACAGACAGAGTTGAAGAGTGCGTACTTTGAGACTAAGTACAACAGACCTCTCCGTCTAAACGAGTTTGCTGCTGCCGTGGTTCCTGATAACTTGGGCGAAGATGTACGCAAGGGCATAGAGAATGCTGGCTTACCAATGTATGACTACGACCCGAATAAGGAAGGTGACCGCAGTCGTGCCTTCAATGAAGCTATCAATAGTAGCGACAATATCCGATTCTCTCTGAAATCTATGATGGAGAAACCTGAGGGATGGAAACAAGCCAACAAGAAGGCTATTCATATTGCAGAAGCTATTGAGCGTGACCCTAAGTTTTCTTTGAAGAACCTTGATGGCACTCTCATTAAGGCTGGAACCTACTTTAGCGGTGGCGGTCTTGTTGAGGAAGGCTTGAAGGGTATCATCGACCCAGTGGTGGCAGTTGAGTATGACGAGAAGATAAGCGGTGTATATCGCAATAACTTCGGACAGCACATTGTTACTGCTGATGTTCGTGATGTTGACCCTAAGGAGTTGGTGAAGCAGATAGATGGCGAGGTAGAGTACTTCCATGCCAGCCCAGTCTGCAAGAACTATTCTCAGGCAAAGAGTAACCATGCTGAGGTGGAACTTGACAAGGAGACTGCTGCTAGTACTGCCGAGTTTATCAATGCCGTAAAGCCAAAGGTGGTGACCATTGAGAATGTGAAGGGATATAAGGATTCGGAAGCGATGAAGATTATCACGGATGCTCTGGATGCCAACGGCTATACTTGGGATGCAGATGTGTATAACGCTGCTGACTATGGCGGCTACACCAACCGAGAGAGATTGATTGTCCGTGCGGTTCGTGATGGCAAACTCCCTGAAAAGCCAAAGAAGATGGCACGCAAGAGCGGATGGTATGAAGCTGTGGCTGATATTATCCCGACCCTGACCGAGAAGAAGAATGGTGTTGCTCCTTGGATGGATATTCGCTTGAAGGCTGATGGCATTGACTGGAGAAACATTGACAAGCCATTGTATGTGATGGGAAGTGCCTATGCTGACGGAAAGGTTCCTCATGCCTTTGCTGATGAACTCCTGCCAACACTCAGAACGAAGAGTGGTGATGTGATTGTGATGCCTGATGGTAAGGTATATCGTGCCTTGGGCAGAGTGCTCGCAAGAGTATCAGGAGTGAGCGATGATTACAAGATGCCATTCTCCGAGAACCTAAGCCATACCATCATCGGCAACGGAATACCTACCCAGTTGACGGAACATGTTATTGCTCCTCTGCTTACTGGTTCTGACCCTAAGTTTAGCATCCGTACCTATCACGGCACTGGGGCTAGCTTTGACAAGTTCGATTTTAGCCACATGGGTGAAGGCGAAGGTTCACAAGCATTTGGCTGGGGTGGTTATGTTACCAACTCTAAGGATATTGCTGAGGACTACACAAGACGTGCCAAGATAAGGAAAGATAATGGCGGTTTTGAATTTGTGACAGATATGTCTGCCAATAACAAAGATATGGTAAGACAATATATCTATAAACATAAAGATGTAAACAAGGGATTGGATGCTATGAGAAAAGACCTTTCTTCTGCTCTAGAAATGTTCCCTGATGATGATGATTTAAAGGAACTTAGCAATATTCTTGCAAAGAAGAATGAGGAAATAGCTGTTCCTGATAATATTGCTTATCTTTATGATGTGGATATTCCTGATGATAATGGAGATTATCTTGATTGGGATGCTCCTTTGACAGATAAACAGAAGAATACAATCATTAAAGAATTAAGGCGATTAAAAATAGATTTTGCCGACTTTAAAAAGCGTGGTTTTTCTTTTGATGGTTCATTTGGCGGTAATGCCTATGGTTTTCTAATGTATGCTTTAAGAAAAACAAAGAAGTGGAAAGATGTAAATGCTAGTCGTGCAGTTAGTAAGTTCCTGTCTTCTATTGGCTTCACTGGTATCAAGTATAAGGCTGGTACTATCTTTGGCGGTGCAAAGGAAGGTGATTACAACTATGTAATCTTTGACGAGAACAATGCCAATATCGTGGGGAATACCCGATTCTCCTTGCGCTATGACAAGTTTGAGCACGACCTGAACCAGTGGAAGAAGGATAATAATCTGCCTAAGGATGCTCAGAGGCCAACCATCCCACAACGAAACGCTGGCGAGAGTGCCGTTGACTTCCTGAGAAGAGTGGACGAGTACCGCAAACAGATGGCTCTGTGGAAGACTGCTCCAACCTACGAGCAGCATCTTCTGAGTGATGATACTGCCCTTGGAGAGTTCAACCGAGAGTTGCAGCGTGGTTCTGTACTCAAACGTATCGCCTTCCAAGATAGTATGCTGGCTATCCGCAAGGCTCAGGAAGCTATCATGAAGGAAGTGGGTGTTGACCGCCTGAACATGGCAGAGGATGCCTATACTGCCGAGAACCGTAGTCATGGCAAGGGAAAGAACGAGTTTGAGGAGTACAATAATGAGTTCTTGCAGCCGTTGAGAAAGGCTTATCATCAGATGAAGAAGATACTGGGTGATAGCTATGATAATGTCCGTATCTACATGATGGCTAAGCATGGCTTGGAGCGTGATGCTCAGATGGCATTCAAGAAGTCTCTGGAAGCTGACTATGAGGACGTTGCTCAGAGAAGTGCGGCATACAAGGCTTACAAGGGCGATATGAACCGTATCATTAATGATAGCGACCTAGAGTTTGGTAGAGTGGATTTCAATACTTGGAGACAGAGAGATAATGCGCTCAGAACGAAATATTCTCCTTCCTATATGGACTATCGTTATGATGAGAATGGTATCGCCTACGATTACTCAGGTTTGTCTGCTCTCTTTGACGGCTCAGACTTTGAGGAAGCTGCCTACAAACTGGTAAAGGATATTGAGGATAAGTATGTAACCGAGACTCACAACCTCTGGGATGCAACGAATGCGGCTACCAAGAAGATTCTCCGTGATGGCTATAAGGCTGGAATGATGAGCAAAGATACTTATCAGTATGTGCGTGATATGTATAGCCATTATATTCCTCTCCGTGGTTGGGATGGCACTACTGCCGACCAAGTATGGGACTATATCGGTGGTGGTAAGGGTGCGTTCAATCAGACCTTGAAAACGGCACATGGACGAACCTCTATCGCTGATGACCCTATCGCATACATCGAGAATATGTCAGAGAGTGGAATCCTGCTGAACAACAAGAACTGGGTGAAACAACACCTGATGCTCTTGGCTCAGAATCATCCTACCTCTCTTCTTACCCTGAGCAAGGCTTGGTACGTGAAGAGTACGGATGCCAACGGCAACGAAGAGTGGATTCCTGCTACACCTCAGATTACTTCTCAGATGGATAGCAATCAGGTGAAGGTTGCTATTGATGCTTTCGAGAAGAAGATGGAGCAGATGGCTCAGGCTGGTGATGCTACTAAGAAGAGAGACGGATTGAACATAGCCTATCCTCAGACTCATAGCGAGGAGAGAGAACATGAGGTAAGAGTGATGAAGGATGGCGAGGAGTACGTTATCTATGTGAATGGTGACCCTCAGTTGGCTCAGGCTATGAACAATACCAGAGCACACCGAGTGAGAGAGATTCAGAGCGGCAAACTTGATAGGGCTGCTGCTTGGTTGGGTAGAAAGATGGCTGCTGCCTATACCAGTCTTTCACCTCTCTTCATCCCTTCCAACTACTTCCGAGACCTGACCATGACGCTGGCATCTACAGCTATCCGTGAGGATGCAAAGTACAACTATCTGCTCAGAAAGAATCTTGCTACCTCTTGGAATCTCGGATTCATGCTGAGAGATTTTCAGAACGGAAAGTTGAGAGATAAGGTAAACAACGGAAACGCTACACCAAAGGAACAGATGTTCTATGACTTCATGATGAATGGTGGTGAAACTGGCTTTGTCTCTTCGCTTGACGTGGAAGACTTGAAGAAGAAATTCAAGAACGACTTGAAGGATTTGGATAGATGGAAGGCGAACCCAGTAAAGGTAGGACATACCATTATGGATAGCATTGAGTTCCTGAACAGAGCAATTGAGGATAGCAACCGATTTGCGGTTTACATGACCTCCATTCAATATGGGCGTTCTATTGATGAGGCTGTGAATGATGCCAAGAATGTAACATTGAACTTCAATCGCAAGGGTACTGGCGAACATAGTTGGCAGACGATTAGAAATCTCTATCTCTTCATCAACCCAGCAGTACAGAGTTTGCAGACCTTGGGTGCGCTTGCTAAGCATCATCCTTTTAAGTTCACGGCTGTTACTGCATCGTGGATAGCGAGCGGTGTGCTGGTTCCTATCGTTAATGCAGCCTTGATGCAGATGGCTGCTGCCTTTTTGGGTGGCGATGGTGATGATGATAAGGATTGGTACAAAGATATATCTAAGAAGTACTGGCAGTTCTCTAAGTGGGATAGACGAAACAACTTTATTATGTGGGTTCCTACTACCCATGAGTTCGTGAAGATTCCTCTTGCTCAGGAGTTCCGTGCTTTCTACGGTTTGGGTGATATGATTGCATCCAAGATGATGGGTGGAGAATTGGCTGAGGAGAGTTGGGAAGACTATGGTTGGGATTTGGTTGGTCAGGTTGTTGATATGCTTCCGCTTGACCCTACTGGCTATGATGGCAATATTGCTGTCAGTCTGATGCCGAATGCTATTCGCCCAGTCTTTGAGTTGGCTTTCAATGTAGACTTTACTGGTAAGCCATTATTCAAGGAGACAGAGTATAACAAGTATGACCCTAACTTTACCAAGGCGTACGTTGGAACTCCTGATTGGTTGGTTCGTGCATCAAGGATGATGAACTCAATCGGAAACGACTATCCTGATGTGCAGCAGAACAAATGGGATGCTTTGGGTAACCCAAGATACAATCTGAATAACCCTGCTGTGGTTGACCATGTTTTGTCTTCTTACCTCGGTGGTGCTTACACCATGGGCAGTCAGGTGCTCGGTTTGCTTACCAAGTCGCTCAATGACCCGAAGGAAATTAAGGTGGCTGATATTCCATTATTCAGTAAGTTCGTCAGCAATCCTGATGATAGACCGGTTACTAAGAAACAAGGTGATGAGTTCTGGAATATGAAGGAGAACCACGACCGTGCAGCCAATACCCTGAGCAAGTTGAAGAAACAAGCTAAGGTGGATGGCGATTTCTCAATGCTGGAGCGGTTCTACGGCTCAGAGGAGTATAAGAAGTACAAGCAGGATGATGTGAAGGTGAAGAAGTATGAGGAAGACAAGAAGAAGGAACGTGCTGAGGAGAGTGGGGAGGAGTATAGACCTCACAAGTTGAATGCCGAGGATATATACAAGGCTCATGCTACTCCGAAGGATGATTTCGAGGACTTGAAGCTGAAACAACTCTACACCAAACTGAACGGATTCAAGACTTCCTATGACCTCTTGGTTGATACGGCTCCTAGTCAGAGCGATGGCTACTACAACAACAACAAGGCTGCCATTGATGCCATTGACGAGATTTCCCTTGACAAGCAGGAGATTTCCGAGTTGAAGAAAGGTTTCTTGGATGATGGCAAGGATGCCTACAACGCTGAGGACATGAAGCAGATTCGTGACCTGAGAAAGAAGATTCTTTCCGTGCTGGAGAAGGCTAACAAGGTAGTTGTGGCTAACCAGAAGGCAAAGGCTAAGAAGTAATACATATATGACTATCCCCTGAAAGTGCTATGCTTTCGGGGGATAATTGCTTTCAATCTGAAACTTTTTACCTCTTTTTCTTGTGTGAATCTATCAATCTGTAAGTATTTACAAAGTTTAACTTTTAAAGTTGTGTATAAATGTAGCTATTTCCTAATTTATTATTATATTTGCCACCTCTAAGATTTTTTATTAAATAAGTAAAAGAACCTCAATCATATAAACTTTTAGAAAACAATGGCTTATGAGAAAAGAAGAAGACGAAGACCAACGGGTCAGGAATTTGTTTAGAGAGATAACTAAGTTACTCCCTGAACGCAGCAAGATTAAGACGGACTTGCTTTATTTCAAGTATGCGCCTATATTGGTCATGCTTTTCAGATGGTATAGTGTATCTCAGTTCTACGACAACAAGATGGAGATAACGCTGTGGTATGAAGAGAACGAGGAACCTATCTGGTTCTTCTACTTCATCACTTACATTCTTTACCCGATTTCTCTTTGGAAAGGTCAGGTACTGCACAGATTGTGCGTGGAGTGGAGAATACCGCTCTTATATGCAGCAGGAGTCAACGTAATACACATCATGTTCGGCTCTATCGTTATCACAAACAATATGTACTATTGTGATATGTTCCTGATTACAATCATTTTAATTTTATATGCTTATGTCGCAATTAGTAAATTACAGCATCATCGAAGCTGGACTTCGTGCTCTCGCAGATAAGGCACATGAATCAGCAGTTGCCCAAGCAGAGGGCAAGCCTATCCATTGCGGTCTGTCTGAAGGAGATATGGAACTTGTGGCACTTCTTACTGCCATGATGAATGATACACAAGCCAACAAGGGATGGTGTGCTCACGAAATGGGCAAATCTATCTCTTCCTTCGAGAAGTATGTTCACGATGGCAAGATACCCGAAGGCATCCATGACCAGTTCGGGCATGAGAAGAAGTGGAATAAGTCGCTTATCCGATACTTTGCCAACAAGAAGGCATTCTTCCGCAAGCTATCACGAAAGTACGGCATCCACCTTTAGTAATCGCTACACATTATATATATAGGAGAGACACAATCGCCCCTCCTGTATATTTACGACCTTATCCGTAACCATAAATCTTTGCTCGTCAAGTACTTATATAATCTTTTACGAGTTTATCTATCTCTATCCATATTATTCGTATCTTTGTGCTCGTAACGTTACGTAGTATTAATCAATTAATGTTTAACAAAAGATTCAGGATAATATGGAAAGTAAAACGTATGTATTCGGAAATGAAGGCTCCACATCTAACAATGGGATGCTCGGTCTTCTTGCACCTCTGCTCCAGAAGCAGGGTGTTGACCCTAATGTCCTCCTTGCCATGAAGGGAAACAATGGTTTCGGTGGCGAAGGTGGATGGTTTATCTGGGTAATCTTCCTTTTCTTCCTCATGGGCTGGGGAGGTAACGGCTGGGGAGGTTTCGGAAATAATGGTCGTGGTGGTCTCGCAAACGAGATTAGCAATGACTATGGTCGTGGTCTCCTGATGGATGCCATCGGTGGCAACCGCAATGCACTCAGCAATTTGGCTACCCAGTTGAACTGCACCGAAGGTCAGATTCAGAGTGCCATTTCTGCCTTGACCTCTCAGGTTCAGAGTGTAGGTAATCAGGTGGGTATGAGCGGTATGCAGACTATCAATGCCTTGCAGCAGGGTAATATGCAGATTGCTCAACAGATTGCCAACTGCTGCTGCGAGAACCGCATGGCTATCTGCCAGCAGACTGGAACCTTGCAGAATGCCATCAACAATGTAGCTAATGGTCAGGAGCGTGGCTTCGCCAATGTAGCTTACGAGACTCAGAGACAAACTTGTGACTTGCACAACGCTATCAAGGATAGCACTCAGACCATCGTTGACGGACAAAAGCAAGCTGAAATGAGAGAGTTACAGAACAAGATTGATGCTCTTCGTGAAGAGAACAGCACCTTCAAGTCTTCTGCTATGACCTCTCAGATTGTGGGTCAGGCTGTGGCTCCTATCAATCAGGTATTGGCTGGCTTGCAGAACGAGGTGGCTGGTATCAAGTGTAAGTTGCCTGAGACCATTACTACTCCTTATAGCCCATTTACTGCGGTTCCTAACTGCGTGGCTTATCAGGCTGGCTTGTATGGTTTGAATGCTGCTAACAACGGATTCTGGGGTTAAAGAAAGGAGGCTGCTATGTTTTGGTTAAGACCATATACAAGGGTGAATCGTAATGGTTCGGCAGCTATCGCTTCTACGGGCGTGGTTGTGAACACCAACAATGTTGTTTTCTCGTTCAAAAACCACGCCTTCCTGAATGCCAGCTACAGAGGAACGATTTTCGTAAACCTGATGCAGGCTATTCCGACTGGAACGACTGGTACGCTGCCTATCCTTTTCGAGACCAACGGAAGTACTCAGGCTGTGACCAAGTATAATGGCGCACCATTGACGGTTGCAGACGTGCAGGGAACTGGTGTTTATCAGTTCTGGTTTGAGAGAGATACTAACACCCTACAGATGATGTCGGGTATTGTTTAACAAGAATAGATAATAGGAGATTACATTATGTTTCAAGGTTTAAGAACTAACTCTTTGTTCTATGTCCTAGACAAGGGCGAGAACCCGAACTTGCGAATCGGTCAGGTGGTTTCAGTAAGCAATCCTCAGACGAAATATCCTACCTTTAACAACGGCTTTACTCCTCAGCCTATGGAGACCGTAGTGGACGGGGAGGGGGAGTGAAGGTGAAGCTGGGTGACGAGGAAGTGGATTTCAAGCAACTGCCAGCAAACGGACAGATAGCGAACGACAAGAACCTTGTGGTTAGCGACAATAAGGATGCCATGAGTACTGAGGTGGATGCCATGCTGAGGCAATCCAAGGCGATACTGGAGAGCGTAGATTACAACAAGAGGGTAGTAGAATCTTGTGAGGGAATGCTACAGAAACTCAACCCCCAGATAGCCAAGGAGAAGGAACAGACCGAGAAAATCAATAAACTGGAAGGTAAAGTTTCAGGAATTGAGGGCAAGATTGACAAGATGATGGGATGGCTTCAACAGACCATGAGCAAGTAATCTCCTATCTATTCACTTAAAATCATAAGATTATGGTAATGATTGAGATTACAGAAGATAAGTTCGATGATTTGTATGACAACATCGAGTCTATGCTTGGTTTTGGCAGCAAGGCTATGTCTTGTCTGAAAAAGATGAAGCAGGAGCGCATGGGTGAGCGTATGCCTGATTATCGTGACGATTGGAGAAGAGAGCGTGAGGAACGTGAAGAGCGTGAGAACAGACGTAGATTCAACAACGTCAACGATGATTGGAACTACCCGAACCGCTATGGTGAAAGAGGTGGTGGCGGCTACAATGGTGGCGGTCGCTAATGTTTAACTTGGGAGTTTTGGTAGTGACATTTATGTCGGAACCAGACTCCCTTTAATATTCAGCAATATGGGAAAATGCAGAATGCCATTGGATATGTATGACCTCAAACCTGAGGGAATGGTTTCTTATCTCAGATACAATGGCTATCATTTCAGCAAAAAGATGTGCGAGTGGGCGGTGAGCCTGATGTACAAGTATGACCCTTCCTCCAAGCGTGATGTAAATGTCTCGTTTTGGGATAAGGAGAAGGTGGATTCCCTTCTGCTCGGTCAGGGAATTGAGGTAAAGAATAAGATAGGCTACGACCATGTATATGTGGCGAATATGGCGAGGGCAGACTTCTACAAGTCTTCCATCAAGGATGAGGAGCAGCTAGCCCAGTTTATCAAGGATATGGTGGATGATGTCGACCAGAAGGATGGTTTCATCTTTAACAGATTTTATGCCGACTGCTGCCATAATGGTGTACCTATTCCTTGGGAAGATGTGTTATGATGAGAAGAGTGATACAGCTTCCGAAGTACGATTGGAGCATCGTATGTTTCATAGGTTATCAGCCGCCTGATGCCAATGAGATATGCCATGCTCTTTCGGATATTGGCTGCAACGAAAATCCTTTAACGGAAGCCTACGAACATCTAACCAAGGTGAGTGCAGACAGAGGTCTTACTTATTCCAACCTTTCCGAAAGAAAAAGTGTGCTTGCCATTGGGGAGTGTGAATCTGATGGCAGCATCATCAATACAATAGGTCATGAGCTTCTTCATGTGGTAGCGCATATTTGTGAGCAGGATGGAATAAATATGCTGAGCGAGGAACCATGCTATATGATGGGGAGTTTGTGCGAGGGGTTCTTTAAAATGTATTGTTAATATGTATGGAGTACAGGCTTGCTGTATAGAAAAAGGGTGAACCTTTCGACTCACCCTTCTTCTATATTTATGAAGTCAGCGACTTAGAGTTCAAAATCTATCAATTACATTTTTGTTTACATACTTGAATATTGCTTTGCTCTCATCAGAAGTTTCCACTAAATGAGCATTATTGTCAACTGTTAATAATATGCCAATGCTTTTTGATGTTGCAGGTATATAACAATTTTTGATTAGACATACTCTACCAAAATTCATTGGGTTTATCCTTTCCTCTGCAAATCCTTCAACATATTTGGCGGTTTCTGAATTAGCCTTTTTCCAATTATCACCATTCCTTACGAGCATATCCATAGGCATAATAGCTTCATTGGTATTATTGTACATCGTACTCTCCTCATCCTCAAAGTACTTATAATCATACCAAAAGTTAGAGGCAAAAGCTATTCCATAATCATTTATTGTGGCATTAACGTCATTAATTATGCCGTTAAAATCATATTTCGGAGTTGTGTGTATGTCATAGCTACTGCCATCTTCTGTCATATAATTTTTATCAAACATAATTACATGCTGTTCTCCATCAATCTCCACAATTAAAGTTTTTTGTGTTTCCTTGCAGTTACCTAATCTATATGCTAATGAATATACATTAGTGGCATCTGCTCCCCACCAAGACTGCATATCTGCCATTAAACGTATTCCTATCGCTAATCCTGGAGCGTTAATTGTACCATTGTATGTTTTGTAGTCTTCTCCATAAATACTATCATACGCAGTTCCGCCAACAACTTTTACATTGTGATTGTTTTGCAAAGTCTGTAGACATAGAGAATAGATTCTACGACGGTTCACCAACATTTTCCCGTTAGAGCTTCCATGGAGCATTACACCACCAAGCCTAATATCATCGTTTACTCTTTCTTTCTCTGTGCCCCTGTTAACCTTAAACGAGTAAGCTGTAAATGCAGGAAAATTGCATCCCTCGATGGTTACGTTGGCAAGTTTCCCAGAGCCTAAATCCCCAAAATATACATTTCTGTCTATATTCCCAGTATTGTAGGCTGTTCCCATGGCACAATTCTTGAATTTCATGTTACAACTATTTTTATAGTTGTAATTTTCATGAGTATAGAAAGGCTCTTGCGTATAAGAATACCATTTACAATTTTCAAAAATCATAGTCTGACCATCCGATATTCCATTAGCTTGCGCATAACATGATGACCACTTATTACCATTTGTATAATCGTTGTTACCATAATGTATTGCTGTAATATCTCTATATTTAGTAATACAATTAGCATCTATACTATTTGAACCATTGGCACTCTCATCTTGATGTATCGCATATCTTCCACCTTTAATAGTAACTTCAAGGTTGGCTATAATAACATTACCCCTCACGAACAATGTCTGTATATATTGAAAAGCATCTCCATCCATATTTTGACTAGGCGAAACTACAGACAACTTAACCGTTCTTCCCATACCTCTAAGATGTACCCAAGATTTAGTCCAAACTAAGGCACACAGAGCGGTTGGGATAATATTTGTGTTTCTGCTACCATCTTTCAAATATAGCTGAGTTAAATCATTTACGATGAAATCGTCATAGATTTGTATGTCGTACTGATTTGTTTGGCTTGCATCCTTTACTGAATTGATTGCGTCTTGAATGTTCGTAAAATCTCCACTTCCATTCTTTTTGACGGTGATATGTTTCATAAGATTATAATTTCCATGATTATAATCTATAGAATTATTCATCTTTCCATTCACATCTTGAATATCCTTTTTTCCTCTCCTATCAACATCATTAA
>ERZ779969.279-NODE-279-length-16357-cov-2.70298_pt1 | contig 16357 bp, 7 predicted proteins | sample MGYA00511538_ERZ779969 | MGnify/ENA primary metagenome ERZ779969 (study PRJEB29588, sample SAMEA2151391) | human gut metagenome | biome: human gut; feature: human-associated habitat; material: faeces | place: Denmark | collected 2008/2010 ... | reverse complement strand
CTCTTTCTGTAACGCAACAATTACGATTGTACCGCCGACGTCGATGTCATTATACTGGAGAAATAGTGAATCGTCGGATAGTTATTATCATCTAAGTGTACCAACTGAAAATTCAGTAGGTTCAAATATTTTGTGTTATGTAAAAGATGTGAATGGAGATAGCGATTATCGAGATGTTATGTTTGAAAGCTCAGATGACAGTATTGTACAGGCTCCCAAAAAGAGTATTGTACAACCGAACGATGCTGTTTTGAAAGTGAAAAAAGCAGGAATTGTTACGATTTCTGTATACCCAAAATACAACCCGGCTATAAAAAAATCTTACACAATTCGCACCGGAGCAGATGGATCAGTAGATATCAGTAATGCGGTAGTGACACTGGCGAAGACGTCTATATCATGTGGAACAAGTACATCTGCGGTTGCTCCAACAGTAACTTATAATGGCATTAAGCTGACAAGCGGAACAGATTATACCGTGAGTCATTCGACGAGTGGAACGACAGGTACATGCAAGATTACGGGTAAAGGTATCTTTTCAAAATCAGTTGAGAAAACATACACCATTACACATACATATGTGAATGATCCGACAGTAACAGGAGCATTAAAAAGCAATGCAACGTGTACGAAGAAAGCAACATATTACAAGAGCTGTTCCAACTGTAAAAAGCTAAGTACAGAGACTTTTGAATCTGGCAGTCTGGCAGCACATTCTTATACGGTACAGCATGTAGATACAGCGCATCTCGCGAGTGCAGCAACCTGTGAAAAGCCGGCAGCGTATTATTATAGCTGTGCGGGATGTGGACAGAAGGGAACAACAACATTTTATGATGGAGACAAACTAAACCATCAGTATACACAAAAAATTCAGACGGAAGCTGCGTTAAAGGAACCGGCAAATTGCGTATCGCCGGCAATTTATTATTATAGTTGTGCGAGATGCGGAGCAGTAGATAAGTCTGCGAATGCAAAAACGTATACATATGGTACGGCAGGGGATCATTCTTATACTAAAAAGATAATATCCGATACATATCTTGCAAGTGCAGCGAATTGTTCATCATCAGCCAGATATTACTATGCATGTAGTGGATGTAATGAGAAGGGAGATGTGCAATATTCGTATGGAACAGCATTGGGGCATGCGTATTCTGTAAAGCATATATCTGATGCTAACATGGCAAGTGCAGCAACATGCACGTCACCGGCAACATATTATTACGAGTGCAGTCGGTGCGGAAAAACAGGTACAGATGTGTTTACGTATGGTGATAAATTGCCGCATCAATTTACGGCGAAGATAGTAAGCAATACAACGAAAAAGTCGGATGCAACCTATGATTCGCCAGCTGTGTACTATTATAGCTGTTCACAGTGTGGCGCGGTAAGTGGAAGCAGTACATTTACATATGGAACTACAGTACCAAGACCAACGGTAATTCCACAAGTAGATGTCAGCTACAAGACGCACATCCAGACATATGGTGATTCCCAACCGGCAATGTCAAATGGCTGGATGGCAGGTACAAGTGGTGAAGCAAAACGATTGGAAAATATATGGGTGCGTGTATCCGGAAATGCGAATCTTGGTGTACAGTACACTACACATTGCCAGACGTATGGATGGCTGCCGTGGTCTGCAAATGGCGAGAAAAACGGAACGAGCGGTGAGGCAAAACGTTTAGAAGCAATTAAAATCCGTCTGACCGGAGCAGATAAAGATAACTATGATATTTATTATCGTGTACATGCACAGTCATTCGGCTGGCTTGCATGGGCAAAAAATGGGGAACCATCCGGAACAGCAGGGTATGGAAAGCGGTTGGAAGGAATTCAGATTGTTGTAGTGAAGAAAGGAGAATCGGCGCCAGGACAATCGTATGCGAATGTGAATCCGTCATCTGTGAATACCCGTGCTTATGTTGCTTTGCAGAATGGTTCGATTCAGATTCCGGGGGATGCGTATAACGCCAATATAATGTATAAGACCCATGTACAATCCTTTGGCTGGCAGACATGGAAAACCAACGGACAGATGTCCGGAACCAGCGGCAAGGCAAAGCGGTTGGAAGGAATCAATATCAAGTTGTCGAACGCATCATATTCAGGTGGTGTAAGGTACACAACGCATGTACAATCTTATGGATGGCAGGGAAATGAAAATGATCCGAATACATGGAAAAAAGATGGAGAAATGTCCGGTACAAGCGGACAGGCAAAACGATTAGAAGCAATCCGGATTTCGCTCTATGGAGAGATGGCAGAACACTATGATATTTATTACCGCGTACATGCACAGTCGTTTGGCTGGCTGTCGTGGGCAAAAAACGGAGAAGCATCCGGAACTGCCGGACTGGCAAAAAGACTGGAAGGTATACAAATCATATTGGTTCCAAAGGGATCTCCGGAACCCGGAAGAACATACGATAACATAACAGCAACAAATACTGTTTCCTTTATCAGGAGATAGTGATACAATACAATATATTTAACATCAAGGAGGCAGAACAAATGAGAGTAGCAGTGATTATGGGATCCACAAGTGATCTTCCAAAGGTAGAGCCAGCAATTAAGATTCTGAAGGACTATGGCGTACAGGTTGATGTGCGTTGCCTGTCAGCACACCGTGCACATGCAGGACTTTCCGCATTTATCGAGGAAGCAAACGGAAACGGCACAGAAGTGTTTATTACAGCCGCAGGTATGGCAGCCGCACTTCCGGGCGTTGTTGCAAGCCAGACGGTTCTTCCGGTTATCGGTGTTCCAATCTCAGGTTCCGTACTCGATGGACAGGACGCACTTTACTCTATCGTGCAGATGCCATCCGGAATTCCGGTTGCAACCGTAGCAATCAATGGTGCAAAGAATGCCGCATATCTCGCATTGCAGATCATCGGTGTACAGCATAAGGAAGTGCAGGAAAAGCTCCTTGCAGAGAGAAAGCAGATGGAAGAAAGCGCCATGAAGGCAAACGAAGAAGTGATTGCAAAATACAACTAAGACAAGTTGCAGAGACAACACCAATTTTTAACAAAATTCCATTTTACTTTACTATCTTTATCAAGTATAATAAAAGCAACGTGGATTTCACGGTATGAAGATGAGAATTATAGGAGGGTTTTATTACAATGGGAATTTTACAGAGATTTAAAGACATTATGGCTTCAAATATCAATGCACTTCTCGATAAGGCAGAAGATCCGGAGAAGATGATTGATCAGACACTTCGTAACCTGACAAAGGATCTGGCAGAAGTGAAGAAGGAAACAGCTGCCGTTATGGCAGATGAGCAGAGATGCAAGCGCGAGCTGGATGAAGTGAATTCTGAGATTACGAAGATGCAGGCATACGCAGAGAAGGCACTTCTTGCCGGAAACGAAGCAGATGCCATGAAGTTCTTAGAGCAGAAGAACCAGCTTACAGCGAAGCAGGCAAGCTTGCAGCAGACCTATGATGTTGCAGCTGCAAATGCGATGAAGATGCGTCAGATGCATGACAAGCTTGTGACAGATATCAACCAGCTTGACTCCCGCCGTGATGCAATCAAGGCGAAGATGAAGGTTGCTAAGACTCAGGATCGTCTGAACAAGATGACGAACAATCTGTCAGATTCAGCAAGCAGCATGGCTGCCTTTGATCGTATGGAAGCAAAGGCGAACGCAATGCTTGATCAGGCAAATGCCATGACCGAATTAAATCAGACAACACAGGAGAGTGGCATCGACAGTTTAGCAGCCAAGTATGATGCAGCTCCAAATGCAGCTGTACAGGATGAGCTGGCAGCGATGAAGGCAAAGTTAGGTTTACAGTAAACCGATGCCGGGATTAAATGACAAACAGTTAGAGGCCTGTTGTACAACCGACGGGCCTTTACTTATTTTAGCAGGTGCGGGTTCTGGAAAGACCAGAGTGATCACGCACCGGATCGCATATCTGATCGATGAGATGTCAGTCAATCCATACAATATACTGGCAATCACATTTACGAACAAGGCTGCGGCAGAGATGCGGGAACGAGTAGATAATCTGGTAGGATTTGGTGCTGAGAGTGTGTGGGTATCAACCTTCCATTCCATGTGTGTGCGGATTCTGCGTAAACATATTGACAAGATTGGTGGAACAAGCAGTTTCACAATCTATGATGCAAGTGAACAGAAGACAGTTGTAAAAGAAGTGCTGAAATATCTGCAATTAGACCCGAAGCTCTATCCGGAGCGGGCGATGCTTTCGGCGATATCGAAGGCAAAGGAAGGGTACATGACACCGGACGATTATGAGAAAGCACATGCGGCAAGCTTCCGGGATCAGAAGATTGCGGAGGTTTACCGGGAGTATCAGAAGCGTCTGCAGAGCAACAATGCGCTTGATTTTGATGATTTGATTTTCAAGACGATCTTTCTTTTTGAGACGAATCCAGATGTGCTTGCCGAGTACCAGACACGGTTTAAGTACATTATGGTGGACGAGTATCAGGATACGAACCATACACAGTTTATATTGGTGAAGATGCTGGCGGCGAAATACCGGAACTTATGCGTTGTAGGTGATGACGACCAGAGTATCTATAAGTTCCGTGGCGCGAACATCTATAATATCCTGAATTTTGAGGAAGAATATCCGGATGCCAAGGTAGTAAAACTGGAGCAGAACTACCGTTCCAAGGCGAATATCTTAAATTCTGCAAATGCGGTGATCGCGAATAACGAGGGAAGAAAGGATAAACGTCTTTGGACAGAGCAGGAGGATGGTGAGAAGGTAACATTTACCCGGTACGGCACGGAGTACGAGGAGGCGAACGGCGTTGCATCTCGGATCAAGACCTTGAAGAATCAAGGGGTATCACTCGATGATATCGCAATCTTGTATCGTACCAATGCGCAGTCCCGTGTGCTTGAGGAAAAACTTTTGTATGAGAATCTCCCATATAAAATCTATGGTGGACAGAACTTCTATGGAAGAAAAGAAATCATGGATCTCGTAAGCTATCTGAAGGTGCTTGCAAACCCGATCGATGATCAGGCAATCAAGCGTATCATTAATGTACCGAAGCGTGGAATCGGTGCGACGACCGTGGATAAGCTTGATATGTATGCACAGTCCAATGGATATAATCTGTATGATGCACTGTTAGATATCGAAGAAGTACCTGGCATGACACGGAATGTGGAGAAAATCCGGAAATTTACAGATATGATGGAAGGATTTAAAGCACGACTGGTACATGGAGAATTCATCAGTGAAGTGTTCGATGCAATCATGGATGAAAGCGGATATCGCGAAGCATTGGAGGCGGAAGCTACGGATGAAGCGCGTACCCGGTTGGATAACTTAGAGGAATTAAAGAATAAGATCGTTACCTATGAAGAGAGTGCAGAAATGCCAACACTGACCGGACTTCTCGAAGATATCGCGCTGGTGGCAGATACCGAGGAGGAAGACGAGGATGGTGTGCCAACTGCAAAGGTGACGCTGATGACTTTACATAGTGCGAAAGGACTGGAGTTTCCGTATGTATTTATGACCGGTATGGAAGAACGTTTATTCCCAAGTGGGATGTCACTGGATTCTGACGATCCGGATGCGCTTGAAGAGGAGCGGAGACTCTGCTATGTTGGAATCACACGTGCGATGGAGAAGCTGTATATGACGGCTGCCGGACAACGCATGGTACATGGATCGACGAATTTTGAGGATGTATCGCGGTTTGTCAAGGAGATTCCGAAGCATTATCTGGAATATGAAGAAAAAGCATTTGGCTATGCACCGGCGAATATGGATCGGATTCCGTCGAAAAAGCCTGCAGAGCAGGTAATTCAGTTAAAGGCATACGGAAAGAACAACCCGTATACACGACCTGTTACGTCAAATGCAAACCCAAGTGCGAATCCAGGGTTTGGAAAGGCATTTCCGATGGGAAATACAGCTTCTGCACCGGCAAGCTATGAGGTAGGAGATAAGGTGCGCCATATCAAATTCGGAAATGGCGAGGTGATTGATGTGATTCCGTCGGGCGGTGACCAGGAAATCGTGGTGAATTTTGACCGTGTCGGAGAAAAACATTTATTTGCCTCGCTTGTAAAAATGAAAAAGTTGTAAATCACGGTAGAAATATCGGATAAGCTGTGGTAAAATTAGTTTATCAGTAGCGATGAAAGGAAGGTAGAAAACTATGAGAAAGTGTTGTGACGAAGTAAAAGTTGTAAAAGAAGACGAGTGCGTAACAGAAGCAAAGAACGCGTTTCTCTCTGTTGCATTGATCGTTGGTATTCTGACAATCATCGTAGGTATCTGCGTAGCAGTTTACAAGTACCTGACACCAGATTACTTAGATGATTTCGATGATTATGATGATGACTTTGATGATAGCTTCTTTGATGATGACGATGCAGAGGCATCCACAGAGGAGAAGAAGGACGAAGAATAAACGTACTTCGTAAGATGGTTACAAAAACCTGCCGCACCAGAATTGGAGTGGCAGGTTTTTGTGTTTTAATAGTCAAAAAAAGCACAAATTTATAGACGCAATATGTTGAAAACACAAGCACTTTCATGTAAAATATTATGCGATAGTGGGTTACTGTCGATATAAAAATTGAACAGTAATAATTCATAACCTAACTTTACTCTGCACAGAGGGATGTCAGAGTTTATCATAAATGGTTCCAATGCATAAATGCGAGGATGCATTAGGAAAAAAGAAAATGGAGGATGGAGTTTATGAACAAACAAAAAAACAAGAAAAAAGTGATCGCATTTCTGCTTTCTATGTTGATGTTAATTTCATTATTCCAGAACATCAGCTATACACCGATTGCAGAAGGTGGGGAGACAGAGAGTGTCGCGTCGGAGAGTGATGCAAATTTCGCAACAGGGCAGCAAAGTTTAGGAACACAAGAAAATCAAAATGGTGTTCCTTTAGAAGAAGAGAATCTGAATGAAACCTCACAAAATGTGGCAGATGATTCCGTAGATCTTTCACTTTGGAACAATGCATATACAGATACGTCAAATGGAATAACGATGAATTTCCCTGCCAGTGTTAAACATAATGGGCAGGAGACGGATTTGGATCAGGTAACAAAAGTATTCGAAGGTGATGAGTTTAACTTAAAATATAAATGGGAGTTAGATAACAGTGCCATTCCAAGAGATGGAAATCCTATTTATATCAAAGTAAATTTTAATGATTTGAATAACCTTGAATTGATATCCGGAAAACAGGATATTATGCTTGAAGGAAAAAAAGTAGGTTATATTTATATTAGTAATGGTTATGCATATATATGCCTTGATAATCAGACTTTCTTGACGGAAAACACAAGAAAGGGAGATGGAACAATATATGGAAATGTAAAGCTGACGGAAACCGATAAGGGATCCGGAGATAAAATAACGATTGGAACTGCAAAGAAAAAAGTTTCAGATGTGATTTACGATGATGGAACCGCAACAAGTACATTGACAGTACAGAAAGCAACCGATGGAAAAGCAACCTATGACAAGAGTACAAATACGTGGAAGCAGTCATATAAGTTGACATTAAAAACGACTGGCTCTGTGTCCGGGGTATCTTTGACAGATAGTTTAGGTGCAAACTTAAAGAATATCTCCAATATCAAGATTGCAAGCAGCAATGATTCAAATGTCACTGCGAATACCATATATGGAAGCTTTGGTGCTCTGGCAAATGCTTTGAACAAACTTGGTTCATCGGATGGCAGTACTACGACCGTGGAAGTTACTTATGATGTAGAGACAGATGAAGGTATTTTTGATCCGGATAATGCGAATAGTACTTCTTATACGAATACAGTAGATTATACATATAAGAATAATAAAAAAGAGACAAAAACGGGAACTACATCGGCAACTTACGATGTGACAAGACCGGAAGTAAAGAAAACAGGGTCACTGGATAAAACTTCTAAGGTTGTGACATGGACGATTACGATTGATCTGAAGGATTATGCAGGAGAGTATACTTCTTTGGATGCACTTCTTGGCTCTGGAACTATCGTAGATATGCCGGAGATTGGATCAGCATTATGTGATAAGGATGGCAATCTGCAGGGAGGTACAAGCCAGACGCTGCCTGCTTCTGCTTTTAAGGAAAACAATGGTGTATATACGGCGACTGTTTATACAAAGGTAACAGATAATTATATGGATTCTGCGACCAAACTGGATGTGAAAAATGATGTAACTCTTACAACAGATAAGGGCTATAAATATATGGGAACCGGAACTGTGCAGACACCAGGAAAAGATTGGACTATCGAAAAGCATGCGGTGAAAATGCAGGATGGATATATTTACTGGACGGTTTCTGTGAAGGACATTCCGGAAGACCTGACAAATGTATATATCAAGGATAATATGCAAAAATATTGGAATAATCCGGGAAGCATGTCAGGTATATATAACACAAAGATTACATTTACAAGAAAAGACAATTCGACGTTTGCTGTAGATGCGACAGATTCCAATGATGCCAATATTGAGAATGAATATGTGATATATACACCGGATACTGCAGGTAATAACGGAGGATATGATTATAAATTTGAATTTAAAGACAGTCTATTTACAGGAAGCAGTCCGGTAAAGGAAATAACGTTAGAATATAAAACTAAGGTTTTGGATACGGACCTGAACCAGGTGCAGAGGAATTTTAAAAATGTGGCGACTATTTATTATTCAGCAAATGGTAAGGAAGAGTCAAAGTCTGGTGAGGATATATATAAAAATCCATTGCCGCCTTTGAATAAGACGGTTACAGCGAAGGTAGACGAAACAGGTAAAATCAGCTACATGTTAGATGTGTCATTGAATTCCATGGCGCTTTCAGGTGGAGAATCTGTTACGATTGCGGATACATTACCAACGGATATGAAATTATCTTCCAGCATGATAACTGCATACTTCTATGTCAGGGATGTAGCGCATAATACAGCGGGTAAGTTATCGGATATGTCGTATTATGCAGGTGGAGCAACGATACCGAACATTGGTCTTCAGACAAGTGAAACGAATGGAATTGCAAGTTTTACGATTCCGGTTACTGCGGATTATATTGCTTTGATGAATGCCATTGACAACTATTCAGCGGGAACAGAGACACATATCCGGATTGAGTATACGACAGAAGTAACAAGTTTGGAGGATTTTGCAAAGAAGGGATCGGAAACCTTTACGAATTCTGCTCAGCTAAAGATAGGAAGTACGAATGTTGGAACACCAGTATCAACGACAACGACGTTGAAAGCACCTGCATTGGTATCGAAGGACGGAGTATTTTACGGTACCTATGATAACACGACAGGTGCAGATAACAGTAAATATAATACAGCGGAGTATACGATCGAAGTCAACAAGGGTGCTTATGATCTGGTACCGGGAGATGGAAAATTAACGGCTGTGGATAAACTTGGTACTGCATTCTCTTATAATATGCAGAGTATCAAGGTATACGAAGTAAATGGCGGTACAGAAACACCATTGACAAGTGGAACCGATTATACAGTCAGCTATGATGGATCTTCGAATTCACTTAGGTTTGAATTACCGGATAGCAAGTATTTGAAGATAACTTATACAACGAGGTGTAATCTGAAGTTTACACAAGGCAATAGTTCGATTACTTTGACGGATGAACAATCCTCTAATACATTTACGTTGAACGGATATCAGGCGGATCAGGGTGGATCGAAAACATTCCAGGGACAGGTGTTCACAAAAGGACAGCATGAGGCAGAATCCAATTATGGCTCGATTGAGTTATACAAATACTGGACAGATGCGGCTGGAACGACACATGCACTGAAAGATTCTACATTCCGTTTGTATGAAGCAACCTATGATTCTGCGACGGGAACCATGACGAGAGGTAACTTGGTACGGGATACGGATGTGCTGAAAGTAACCGATGAGGTTGCTGGTAAGTTGACAATTGATCGATTGAATTATGATCAGATTTATGAGTTGGTCGAAGTATCTGCTGCAGAGGGATTTGATGTTCGGGCGGATTCGTTCTACTTCGTGCTTCAAAAGTCATCCAGTATAACGATTCCGAGCGGATACGAAGGAAAGACATTCACGAATGATACGGGATATAATTTGCCATATGAGAATGAAAAGTCTAAGTACTATACAGGTTCTTTCAACTTCTCAGCTACAAAGCAGTTGGATGGCACAACCGCTTATGCAAGTGGCAACACCTATACCTTTAAGAATTTTGCAGTGGAAGAGGTATCAGCAGACGCTGCAAACGCTACCAAGGTAAAGGATATTACAACCGGAACAACTGCTGGAAATACAACAGGAGCGATTACATTTGCAGATAAGGTAAGTTATAGTTCTGCAACAGCAGGAGATGAAGGAAAACATTACTACAAGGTTTATGAGACAAGTTCTGGGTACACAGATGTAACAACGGATACGAACTATTATATTCTGACGGTAGATGTTGCATTGGATAATGCTACAAATCCGACAAAGCTGGTTGCAACATGCAGTAAGATTACGAAGTATAACAGTGCAGGAACCGGTACCACGGCTTCAGAGGTTGTATTTAATAATACGACCGTGACTACGACGATTCAGGGTACAAAATCATGGGTTGGTGATACCACAGCAGATCGTCCGGCTAGCATTCAGGTAAAGTTATATAAGTTGAAACAGGGTGGAAACGAGAATGACGATGCCGATTGGGAGCAGGTCGGAGCAGTCAGGACTGTAGATGCAGCAAGTGCATGGAAGTATTCATTTAGAACATTGCCAAAGTATTATCCGGGAATGGCTACTGAGATTCCATATAAGGTAGTAGAGACAGCGGTCGCTGGATATACGACAAGTTACCCTGCAGGTACTTATGATATCGTGAATACAATGATTCAGACATCTGGCAGCATTACATTTACTGCATTAAAGAAGCTGGATAATGCAACGAACTATTCAGCTAACTATACATTTGCGGGATTTGCAGTGGATGAGCTGAATGCAGATCTGTCAATAAAGACGGCAGGGGCTGCTACAGGAACAACAAATGGAAGTACAAATGGAACCGTAACATTCACACCACTAACATATGATTCTGCAGTGACAGGAAATGTCGGAGAGCACATTTACAAGATTTATGAAAAAGAATCTGGTTATGCAGGTGTTACAAAAGATGATACATATTATGTAGTCAAGGTAAATGTGACTAAGAATACTGCAAGCAACAAATTGGATGTCGCAGTTACTTCCGTACAGAAATATGTGAATGGAGCTGCGAGCGGCAGTGCAGGCACAAGCTTAGGTGCAGTCATCTTCGAGAATAAAACGGAAAAAACATCTGTATCGGGCACCAAGACATGGGTAGATACGGGATATGAAGCGTATCGTCCATCCAACATTGAGTTGAAACTGTATCGATTGAAGAAGGGTACGACAGCCGATTGGGAGTTGGTAAAAACACAGAGTCTGAGTACAACAGAAACGACGAAGAACTTTACCTTTGATAATTTGGATAAATACTATGCAGGTACAAATGTGGAAATCCAGTATAAGGTAGAAGAGACACCGGTTTCTGGGTATACGACGACATATGCAGCGAATGGCTATGATATCACGAATACCTTACAGACAACGAAGGTGTCAATCCGGAAGGATTGGGATGATAATAATGACGCAGATGGGAACAGACCACAGAATCTTAAGGTTTCCTTAATGGAAAATGGAGTTTCCCTGTCGAAGGATATTACATTGACGGCAGCGAATAACTGGACGGCAAGCTGGGGCAATCTGCCGGTTTATAAGAATGGTGTAGAGATTCAGTATTCGGTTGTTGAGGATACTGCAAGCATGCCTGCTTCATATTCACAGAAGTCTTCTGTAATCCAGAAGCAGAGCGATGGAACGTATCTGGCGGTTATCACAAACCAGTATTCGATGGATAAAGTCAGTCATACAGTGACAAAAGTATGGGAAGATGACAACAACCGCGATGGTTTGCGGACACCAATTACGGTACAGCTTATGGCAGATGGCGTGGCTGTAACAGATCCGGATGCAACGCAGGAATTGAATGAGACAAACCATTGGACATACACATGGAATGATCTGAATAAGCAGGATGCAAGAGGAAACAATATCGTGTATACGGTCGAAGAAGTTGGTACAGTCACAGGCTATACAAAAGCTACTGTATCAGCAGGATCAGCCACAACGATTACGAATACACATACAGTTCGTACAAGAGACATTACAGTCGATAAAGTATGGGCGGATAATAATTCTACATCCCGTCCAACGAGTGTAAATGTTCAGTTGTATGCAAATGGTTCTGCATTTGGAACTGCTGTAACACTGGAAGATGCAAATCACTGGACTTATACATGGAATGACCTTCCATATAATGAGGCTGGACAGGAGATTGCGTATACAGTCAAAGAGGTAGCTGTACCACAGGGCTATGGTGTATCTTACAGCCCGATGACAGTTGATACAACAACAGGAAATGGATCTATTACAGTTACAAACTCTTATCCGTCTACGACAAGAACGGTGACAAAGGTATGGGATGATCAGAATAATAATGATCGGAAACGACCAACCAGCATACAGGTACAGTTAATGTATGATGGAAATGTATATGACACGGTAACTTTGAGTGAAACAAATCATTGGACTTATACATGGACAGAGCTTCCGAAGTACAGTGATGTAGCAGCAAATACAGAATATGTATATACAGTCAAAGAAGTCGATGTACCAGCCGGATATATTGTAAGTTATGTGAAGAAGAATGCTTCTGGTACAACTGTGACAGCAGAAGATGCTGGTGAAAACGGTGTATTTGAGGTTCGAAATTCATATACAACACAAAAGGGTGATATCGAGGTTGAAAAGAAGTGGGTTGGCGACAACCTGGCAGCAGATGATCATAGTGCAATCACAGTCACGCTTTATAAGAATGGTGTTGCAACAGCAAAGACTTTGAAACTGGATAAGACAAATAACTGGAAGGGTACATTTACAGATCTCGACAAATACGAGAATGGCGTTGAGATATCGTATAGTGTGAGAGAGACAGAGGTTGCAAATTATGTAGCTTCTTATGCACCGGCAAGTGGAAGTATTGGAGATACGATTGTTGTAACAAATACATATGCTCCGGCGAAGCTTGTGTTGACAAAGACCGTAGCGGGTGGTGTGTCAAAGGCAGATGCAGAGAGGACGATCCGTTTTGAGATAGTTGAGGATGCAACAGGTACCAAGACAGTGTATAGTCTTTCGGATTTTGTGTATGATACAGCAAGCAAGACATGGTCAAAGGAAATCAGTTGCAATGCAGGCAGCTATACAGTCAATGAGATTGCTTCAGATGTAGATGGATATACGTTGAGCAAGATCACATATGTGGTAGACGCGCAGACTGCAGTGGAGGGCAAAACCGCTTCGGTTGTAATCGGAGATCATGCGACAGCAAATGTTGCATATACAAATAAGTATGACAAGATAACGACTGAGACAACAGAAACAACTGAGACGACCGAAACAACGGAAACGACTGAAACAACGGAAACCACAGAAACAACAGATACAACCACAGAGATTACGACGACGGAGACAAGTACTACGAGTACGACAACCACGACGACAACAACTACGACATCTTCCAACACAGTGAAGAAGACAGGTGATACAGCGCCGATTGCTCCAATCACCATTATAATGATAGTTGCGGCTGTTGGAATAATCATACTTGGTGTTTCCAAAAAGAAACGAAGCGATAAGTAAATAAGTTTTACGAAGAAGGGCTTTCTATAAGCCCTTCTTTTAAGTAAACAGAAGGATTTGAAAATAAATGAAACAAACATACAATAAGGAAGCGTTTCGATCGCTGATCACCTTATCCATCCCGACCGTATTAGAAGAGGTGCTGTCGACGCTGCTTCAATATGTTGATACGGCGATGGTGGGACATCTGGGTGAGAAAGCAACGGCAGCAGTCAGCACGACAACAACCATCGGCTGGCTGATCCACTCAATTCCAAGTGCGATTGCGGTTGCTGTGCTGGCGATTGCATCGAAGGCAAATGGAGCCGGGGACGAAGCCAAACTGAAGAAACTGGCTGGACAATCAATACTATATGCATTTACAATCGGAACGTTATTGGAAGTGATCGCGCTTGTGCTGTCCCCGTATATTCCGGTGTGGATGGGCGTTGAACCGGATATTGTAAGACCGGCAAGCGTGTATTTCACAATTACAAGCATTTCACTTGTGTTCCGGGCGTCTTCCCGCGTCTTTTCCGCGATGATTCGATCCATTAAGGATACGAAATCGCCGATGTTTATCAGCGTGGGTGAAAATGTGTTAAATATCCTATTGAATACGGTATTTATATATGGTCTGAATCTCGGCGTGGCAGGTGCGGCAATCGCATCCTGCATCAGTTTTGGAATCGGCGGTATTGCGATGTTTCTGCTGATGCTCAGCAAGACGAAGCTTCGACCAACGCGAGAGGACAGGAGACTCGACCGGGAGATTCTGTCAGAGACATTTACGATTGGACTTCCAGCGCTTGGCACGACTTTCGTAAGCTGCTTTGGATACATTGCGTTTGCGCGGATGGTATCTGGTATGGGAACGACGATATTTGCGGCGCATTCGATCGCCATTACAGCGGAGCAGATTGTCTATATTCCAGGATACGGACTGCGTGTGGCGACCAGTACATTGGTCGGAAATGCACTCGGAGAGAAGGATATCCGGAAATTAAAAGCAACGGAGCGGGTATCGATCCTGATCACATTATTGATTATGGTAGTAAATGGTATCGGACTCTACCTATTCGCATATCCATTTATGCGTCTGTTTACGAACTCAGTCAATGCGGCGCGGATCGGAAGTGAGATGCTGCGTCTGGTTTCGTTTTCAGAGCCGTTTTTTGGACTGATGATTGTCTTAGAGGGTATTTCCTATGGTATGGGTCGGACGAAGCATGTGTTCGCGTGTGAGGCGGTCAGCAGGTGGGGCATCCGGATATTTGGTACGTTCTTATGCGTGAATGTGTTTGGACTGGGTTTAAAGGCAGTCTGGCTTTGCATGATCGCAGACAATATATGTAAAGCAATTTTGCTGTATATATTCCGCCCGAAACATGTGGAAGAAAATGCTGATGATAGAGGAGAGCTACGGTGAGTATTACAGAATCCGAGAAAATGCAATTTTATCTGGCACCGATGGAATCCGTGACAGGATACGTGTACCGGAATGCATATCATGCGATGTTTGGCGATATGGATAAGTACGTGACGCCGTTTATCGCACCGTCAAAGAAGAAATTATTGAAGACGCGGGAGCGAAAGGACGTGGCACCGGAGCACAATCAGGGAATGTATGTTGTTCCACAGATCCTGACGAACGATGCGGAACAGTTCCTTACGACGTGCAATATGCTGGCGGAGCTTGGCTATCAGGAAGTGAATCTGAATCTGGGCTGTCCGATGGCAACGGTCGTATCGAAGAAGAAAGGAAGTGGATTCATAGAGGACCCTGAACGATTAGACCGGTTCTTTGATGCGGTATTTGAGGGGATATCCAAACTGCCGGAGGAGCGGAGCTGTAAGGTCTCTGTGAAGACGCGGATCGGAGTGGAATTTCCCGAAGAGTTTGCGGATATCCTGCGAGTATATAATAGGTATCCCATCTCCGAAGTGATCATCCATCCACGTTTGCAGAAGGACTTCTACAACAATCATCCAAATCTTGGTGTATTTGCGGAAGCACTGAAGGAATGTGTGCACCCGGTCTGCTATAACGGAGATATCTTTATGGTGGAAGATTATCATGTGTTCCGGGAGAAGTTTCCACAGGTAGACCGCATTATGCTTGGAAGAGGTGTAATTGCGAATCCGGGACTGGTACGGGAGATCCGGACAGGGCAGTCGGTAACAACGGCAGAGCTAAAGGAGTACCATGACCGGTTGTATGCTGGGTACCGGGAAGAGATGGACTGTGAGCGGGATGCGCTCTTTAAGATGAAGGAAGTGTGGTTTTATCTGGGTAAGATGTTTCCAGAAGCAGAACGGGAGCTGAAGAAGGTAAAGAAAGCAGAGCGACCGGAGGAGTATCTGGCTGCGGTGAGAAGTGTATTTACTTTGCCAGTGCATGCGCTGCAATAACCTCCATTGCCTGCATATCCTCTGGTGTGTCGATGTCTGCTAGCTCATAGTGTTGTGTAACCGGTAGGAGCTTTACATGTTCCCTGTGGTTTTGAATCACAGTATTGCCGCCATGTTTTGGAGGTAGTGCAGAAAGATCATCAAAGTAAGCAGATGGAAAAACAACCGGGGAACCGGC
>ERZ779969.273-NODE-273-length-16496-cov-1.89021_pt1 | contig 16496 bp, 20 predicted proteins | sample MGYA00511538_ERZ779969 | MGnify/ENA primary metagenome ERZ779969 (study PRJEB29588, sample SAMEA2151391) | human gut metagenome | biome: human gut; feature: human-associated habitat; material: faeces | place: Denmark | collected 2008/2010 ... | reverse complement strand
AATTCGATCCGCCAGTTGGAGCGTGCCGGGTGTCCGGTTGTCGGCATTGCACTCAGCCGTGCCAAAGGCGCTGCAAATGGATATTATCACAAATATGGCAACTACTATGGCAAGAGTTATTATGGAAAAGGCTATGGCTACTATGGAAAACATGGATATTATGGCTATGGCACAGAGCAGAAATAGGTGATTCCCCGAAAGGGTTTTCACATAAATAATCAGGGAAGGAGGATTATATCCCAATGAACAAATTAATCAAGAAGGTGCTGGTAGGTATTACCGCTGCTACTATGATGTTTGGATCTGTTTGTACTGCTTATGCTGCAACAGATTCTGCAACAGTAGCTCCAGCTCCGGAAAAACAGACAAACGTCAAGGCTGATAATGGCGCAAAGGTAAGTACCGCAGCAAACGGTACAGCAACCGTAAAGGCTTTACCAAAGACAACAAAGAAGAGTGTTACAGTAGCTTCTAAGGTTGTTGTAGATGGAGTCTCTTACAAGGTTACAGCAATTGGAGCAAAGACTTTTGCAAATGCTACAAAAGCTACAACTGTTACACTTCCAGCCAGCATCAAGACCATTGGCGCTCAGGCATTTACAGGTGCAAAGTCTGTAAAGACAATCGTCATCAAGTCTGCTTCCGTAAAGGTTGACAAGACTGCATTTAAGGGTGTAGACACCAAAAAGATGACAATCAAGGTTTCCGGTATGTCTGCAAAGCAGCTGAAAGCATTCAAGGCTCAGCTGAAGAAAGCCGGATTCAAAGGAACCGTAAAGAAAGTTTCTAAATAATCTCGGGTTCTTGAAAAGGGCGCACAGAGTTGATTCTGCTGTGCCCTTTCCCATAGAAAAAATTGGGAATGAACAAAAGTAATAAGAATCATAAAAATGAAAGAAAGGAGACATCATGTATCAGAAAGCAAAAAACAGCTGGATCAAACACATTGATTTTGTGATACTGGATATTCTGTGTCTGCAGGTTTCTTTTTTCCTGGCATATCTCGTCAGACACCGGAATCTGAATTTATATTCCAATTCCGTGTATGGAAACCTTGCCATCGTGTTGATCCTGATTGATGTATGCATGATGTTCTTTTTAAATACATGTAAGAACGTTCTGAAACGTGGACTGCTCATAGAACTGGCGGCAACCATGCGTCAGGTCAGCCTGGTGATACTGTTTGCCGTGTTTTATCTGTTCTTTGTGAAAGATGCGGGTGATTTTTCTCGTATTACACTGTTTCTGACCGCTATCTTTTATGCTATAATCAGTTATGGGACAAGAATTCTCTGGAAACGGCATGTATTGCGGAATCTGCGGCTTGGAAGAAAGAATTCTATCGTGATATTGACCGACTGGGCCAATCTTCCACAGGTGCGGGAAGATATCCAACATCACAGCTATGAACTGTTTCAGATTCGAGGAATCGCTGTGATCGATGTCAATGAAAAGAAAACACTTCCCGAAAAACTGGGGGACATCCCATTTGTGGCAGAGGGAGAATCTGTTATGGATTACTTGTGCCATGCATGGGTGGATGAAGTATTTATCGATCTGCAGCCAAATGATCCGCGGGTAGACAGATGGATCGACCAGCTGACGGAAATGGGAGTAACGGTACATCTGAAACTTGCCAACCGGATGGAGCTGGCGGCGAACAAACAGTTTGTGGAAAAACTGGGACGATACACGGTGCTGACTACAAGCATCCGCACCGTGAGTACCTGGGAACTGTTTCTCAACCGGCTGATAGATATTCTTGGAGGCATCGTCGGCTGCATCCTCACTGGAATTCTGTTTCTGATCCTTGCACCGATGATCTATCATGAATCGCCCGGCCCGATCTTCTTCGGACAGACCAGGATTGGAAAGAACGGCAAGAAGTTTACGTGCTATAAATTCCGCAGTATGTATCTGGATGCGGAGGAACGCAAAGCGGCACTTGCTGCAGAAAACCGTGTATCGGACGGAATGATGTTTAAACTGGATTTTGACCCGCGCATCATCGGCAGGAGGCGGCTGCCGGACGGAACGATAAAAAAGGGGCTTGGAAATAAGATCCGCGACTGGTCTATCGATGAGTTTCCACAGTTCTGGAACGTGCTCAAAGGGGATATGTCTCTGGTAGGTACACGTCCACCAACGGAAGATGAGTGGGTGAAATATGAGCTGCACCACAGAAGCCGCCTGGCAATCAAACCGGGGATCACCGGGATGTGGCAGGTAAGCGGGCGCAGTGAGATTACGGATTTTGAACAGGTGGTAGCACTTGATCGCAGTTATATTGCGAACTGGAGCCTGGAACTTGATGTGAAAATATTGTGCAAAACAGTGGGAGTCGTGCTGAGACATGAAGGTGCGATGTGAGCGGGAGTTATCTAAGATGAAGCATGTGACAGACAAAAAAAATTTTAAAATTTGCTTAGTGGGTTCTTCAGGAGGGCATTTGACGCACTTGTATATGCTTAAACCGTTTTGGAAGGATAAGAATCGTTTCTGGGTAACGTTTGATAAAGAAGATGCGAGGAGCCTTCTTAAGGATGAGAAGATGTATCCATGTTATTTTCCAACAAATCGTAATATCAAAAATTTGATTCGCAATACGTTTCTTGCAATCAGAGTTTTGAAAAAAGAAAAACCGGATTTGATTATTTCTTCCGGTGCTGCTGTAGCTGTGCCGTTCTTCTATCTGGGTAAGATGATGGGGGCAAAGTTGATTTACATTGAAGTGTTTGATCGTATAGATAAACCTACAATGACAGGAAAGATGGTTTATCCGATTGTTGACAAGTTTATTGTACAGTGGGAAGAAATGAAGAAAGTATATCCAAAGGCAGTCAATTTTGGTAGTATTTTTTAGAATGGAGAAATTATGATTTTCGTAACTGTGGGGACGCATGAGCAGCCTTTTAACCGTCTGGTGAAAAAAATTGATGAATTAAAAGGAAACGGAACAATACAGGATGATGTTTTTATCCAGACGGGATTTAGTACATATGAACCGAAAAATTGTCAGTGGAGTAAATTGATTCCATACCAACAGATGGTTAAGAATGTGGAAGATGCTCATATTGTGATTACGCATGGAGGACCGGCCAGCTTCATTATGCCGCTACAGATTGGAAAAACTCCGATTGTTGTTCCACGCCAGCATCAGTTCAATGAGCATGTAAATGACCATCAGGTTGAATTTGCGAGAAACGTGGCTCAGAGAATGGGAACGATTATCCCGGTAGAAGATATTGAAACATTGGGAGACATCATAACAAACTACGATCAGATTGTTGCAGGTATGGGACATGGCATGAGCAGTAACAATGCCAAGTTTAATGAAGAACTTGAGAAACTGGTAAAAGAACTGTATTGAGGATGAATGGATGAAAAAAGTCGGAATCATGTCGATGCAGCGTATTGCAAACTACGGATCTTTTTTGCAGGCATACGCACTAAAGCAGCTGATTGAAGAATTTGATTGCAAAGTTGAGTTTGTAGATTATCATGTAGGCGCACCCGTAATTACGGAAAATGCTGATAGCAAAAATAAGTTTGTCCGAAAGGTTGAAAAAGGTCTGGAAACTTTTCAATATCAGGCTCCGTTTGCACATAAGTTATCGTTCATTCGTTATAAGCAGTCTTTTTCCAAAAAGTATATGCCCCTTTTAGAAATTACGGATGAAATGAACTATAACCCGACATTGGATTGCCTTGTGATTGGCAGCGATGAGGTTTTCAACTGCATTCAGAAAAATTCCAATGTGGGTTATTCGCTGGAATTGTTTGGAAAAGATAATCATGCGAAGAGACTTCTTACTTATGCAGCGTCTTTCGGCAATACCACATTGGAAAAGCTGGAAAAGTATAAAAAGGCCGATGAAGTCGGAGCTTTGCTTAAGAAATTTGACGCGATTTCTGTACGAGATGCTAATTCAGGAACTATTGTAGAACAGCTCACTGGGAAAGAACCAGTGTACAATCTGGATCCGGTTCTGACCTATGATTACATGAACCGCTGCGACAAAATCCCACAGGTTCAGACTAATGAGAAGTATTTGATTCTGTACGCGTATGCAGGTCGTATTTCCAATGATGAGGCAGATTGGATTGCTGCTTATGCAAAGAAGAAGAATTTGAAGGTATATGCAATTGGTGGTATCCAAAAATGCGCAGACCGATTCGTGGTCTGCTCACCCTTTGAGGTTCTGGCCTATTTCAGAAATGCAGAAGAAGTTATTACCGATACCTTCCACGGTGGCATCTTCTCGGTGATCCCACGGCGGCCGTTTACAACATTGATTCGCAAGAGTGTAGGTAACAGCTATGGTAATGAAGAAAAGTTGAGTGATTTATTGAATCGTTTGGGTCTGACAGAGCGGATGACAACGAAAGTGGAAGAGACGGAACATATCAATCAGCAGCCAATTGACTATGAAAAAGTAGATGACGTTTTGCAGAAACAGAGGGAAATAGCAAAAGCATACTTATGCCAAAGTATAGGTGAATAAGGGGAGAATAGACATATAAAATGAATGCTAAAACTTTGAAGCACGCTGTTACAAGTTTTTTTACAGCGATAAAAACAAAAAACATCGTGCCCATCGAACATATAGTTGATGATGCTAAAGTGCTGGATAAAAAAGTGGCACTGATAACAGGTGGTTCAGGAGGAATTGGATATGCAATAGCAAAGTCATTTATCGAATCTGGATGCCATGTGATAATTACAGGAACAAACGCTGAAAAATTGAAATCTTGCGTGGAAAAGCTTGGAGACAGTTCAAAAGGAATTTTCGTTTCTCAAAAGATAGCCAAGTATTTTGTAGAAAATAAAATCAAAGGGCATATTTTAAATATCTCCTCGTCTACAGGGGGGAGCCGGGGTGGTCGGCATATCGTATATCTAAACAGGCAATTGAAAATCTGACACTAGGACTTGCGCAGAAGTTGAGTCCGTATGGAATTTTTGTAAATGGCATTGCGCCGGGATCTACGGCGACCAACCTGTTGAACTATAAAGATTCTATAGCAACAAGAGATAATGTGATAGGCCGTATGATGATGCCAGACGAGATCGCAACCTATGCTAAAATGCTGGTTAGTGATTTGGGGAATATGGTTGTAGGTGAAACGATTTATATTTCTGGTGGTAGAGGGAAATTTGATATTAGATAATAGAGAATAAGATGAATGGCTTGGATACAGTACAAATCTTGATTTTGTAGATTGATTACTGTTTGAAATTCTGGATTTGAGTGAGGTTCGATTAATCCGGAAAAAGGTAGTGATTGGAAAAAGGAGAATTAAAATGTTTAAAGATGCGGTTTCCCATTGGATTTCTCATTATAATCATGAACGATATTGGAAATGGAGAAAAGTTGTCATAGATTCTGACAATAAAATTCCGCGCCTGATAAAAATGATGATGCTCATATACTGCAAAAGAAGCGAAGCATTCCAAAATGCTTATTTAGGAACAACGTTGGGGGGAGGAGCGCGGTTTAAAACAGCTCCGAATCTTCCCCATGGATTAAATGGAATTGTAATTTCATGCTTTTCAAAGATTGGTGAAAATGTGACGATTCTTCAACAAGTGACAATCGGTCAACAAAGGCTGGGGGCTTCGTGTGCGCCTAAAATAGGAGATAACGTGTATATAGGAGCTGGAGCCAAAGTATTCGGCTCGATAACAATTGGAAACAATGTTTTTATTGGTGCTAATTCTGTTGTTGTAAATGATGTTCCGGATAACTGTACGGTGGTGGGAGCACCTGCAAAAATTGTGAAAATGAATGGTGTTAAGGTTAAATAGAATATAGTGTAATGGGAAAGAGAGTATGTCATATGAATAGACCGTTGATTTCAATGATAGTTGGGATGTATAAGGGTGAAAAGTATATAAGAGAATGTATCGATTCTGTAATAAGGCAGGATTATACCAATTTGGAGATTATTCTTGTTGACGATGGCTCTCCAGATAATTGTGGCAGCATCGCAGATACATACGCAGAGAGAGATAGCCGCATTGTCGTTGTTCATCAAAAGAACGCAGGCGTAAGCGCATCACGCAACCGTGCTTTGGACATGGCAAAAGGTGATTATATCTGCATTATAGATCAGGACGACGTCCTCTCAACTGACTATGTGTCGTATTTTTACAATCTGATTATAGGCAACAATGCGCAGATTGCATTGACTCCCACAGCAGAAAAGTTTTTTGGATCACCAACTTTTCAAACAGAGTTTAAGGATCATGTTGAGGTGTGGAGTGGAGAACAAACAGCGATTGAGATGCTGTACCACAAAATAATTATAGCACCTTGGAATAAAATGATAAGCCGCAAGCTGTTGGATAATAATCACGTTAGATTTAACCCGGACTTCTTCGGTGGAGAGGGCTTTGCATTTTCAGTACAGAGCTATCAATACGCAGAACGGATTGCGGTCGGGCACAAGCTTGTATACCATTATCGTGTCGGCGATCCTGAAAGCGGAGCATCAAAATTCCGTGAATCCACAATTCACAGCAGCATTAATGCACAGCAATACATAAAAGATACATTTGTACATGAAACACCTGAGTTGCTGAAAGCTTGGAAATTTAGTAACTGGCATACTTACTGTGATTGCTTGAATATTATGGTTGGCTGTGGAGTGGCAAAACAGTATAAGGATTTGTATAAAGAGTTGGAACAGGTGTGCAAAAGAGAAGCAACCTGTGCATTTTCTGCTCCAATTTCAGCACAGCAAAAATTGCGTGGAATTCTATTTAAAATCGACCCCTATATGGCGGCGAAAATCATAAACCATTTTAGAATTAGAAAGTTCGAAAAAGCTAATAGGGGGGAGTAACTAAGAACTGTTACATCCTCGATTGTGATGCGAATTTCCAGGAAAGATGCTACCAAATTGAAACGTGTGAGGAATTAGAAGAATTGTCTGAAAAAGTTTCTGTAATTGTTTCGATCCATAATGTGGCACCATTTGTGGCAAAGTGTATTGAATCTATCGGGAATCAAGAATATCAAAATCTTGAAATTATCTTGATAGATGATGGCTCGACGGATAATTCGGGCGAAATCTGTGATGTCTTTGCGAAAAAGGACAATCGCATTCGAGTGATTCACAAAAGAAATGCTGGTGTGAGCGCTGCGAGAAATACCGGAATCGAAGCGTGTACACGCGATGATATTTGCTTTGTGGACGGAGATGACTATGTAATACCAGATTATGTCCGCAAGTTATTCCTTTTACAATGAAGTTGAGAGAACGTCGATACAAGGTTGCAGTTGCACATAGATAAAATCTGTTGAACAAAGTGATTGTGACGGAAAGGTTTAAGTATGAATCAAAAGATAAAAATAGCAATGGTCACAAATCATTTTGGTATAACAGGGATTAGCACGGTTATTCTAAATTACTGCAAAGAATTAGATCGTCATAAATATGATTTGACTGTTATTGCAGGAAAACCAATTGCAGAAGAAAATAGAAAAGAATGTGCAGAAAACGGTATTTGCCTAATAGAATTGCCGTCACGTCATCAGGAATCTGTAAAGCATTACGTTAGCCTCTGGAAAGTACTCAAGCAAAACCATTACGATATTGTTCATGTACATGGAAGCAGTTCTATGATGGCGGTTGAACTAACAATTGCTAAAATGGCAGGTGTAAAAATCAGGATAGCACATAGTCATAATACAATGTGCCCAAATATGAAAATCCACAGGATTTTGAACCCGTATTTTCGCAAAATTTATACTCAAGCACTTGCGTGTGGCAAGATGGCGGGTGATTGGTTGTTTGGCGAAAACGAGTTTGAAATTATACCAAATGGTTTTCACACAGAGCTGTTTGAGTTTGATGAGGAAGAGCGTAAGCGAGTAAAAAAAGAACTTGATATTGAGGGTAAACTCGTTATTGGGCACATAGGTAGATTTAATGAAAAAATCAAGAGTACTTAATTAAAACTTTTGAGCAGGTGGCAAAAGTATGTGGTGATGCAGTGCTTCTGCTAGTTGGGACAGGACCTAATTTTAATAGAGTTAAAGGGATCATAGATAATAGTTTGTACAAAAATCAGATTATCCTTTATGGAGTTACAAAAGAAACGAGGGCAATGTACTCAGCGATGGATGTATTTGTGCTTCCATCGAGATATGAGGGTCTTCCTGTGGTGCTTTTAGAGGCACAGATGACGGGACTTCCTTGCATCGTTTCGGATAAGGTTACTAGAGAAGTCGATTTTGGTGAGATTCAGTGGCTCTCAATTGAAGATGCTCCCACAAATTGGGCAAAATCAATCTTACAAACAGCAGTGAAATCTAATGTGCAACGTAGAAATTATAGAAGCAAACATATAACCAGAATCCAGAGCTATGATATAAATCAAACGGTGAATCAGTTGGATAGAATATATGAGCGTCTAGTTCATCAGTAAGGAGGAAAGAGTATGCCTACATATGAAGGACTGAGGCTAAAAATATTAAAATACTGGAGAGTGGGTCTGGCAGATTGGAGAAGAAAACAACTGAAGTCTACAGACTTTACAATTATCTCCAATAACTGTTGGGGCGGTATGATTTATGAAAGCTATAACTTGCCAAAAGAATCTCCGACGGTTGGAATGTTCTTTATAGCAAAAGATTATATTGAGTTCTTGTCCGACTTAAAAGGCTATGTCAATGGAAAATTGACTTTTATCAAACCAGAGGAATCCCGATGGAAAGATATGCCGCAGGTCTCAGGTGACAAGAGGTTTGGCTCATATCCCGTTGGGGTTTTGTCTAATGGAGAGAATTCAATCGAAATTTTCTTCTTGCATTATCATAGTGAACAGGAAGTAAAAGAAAAGTGGGAACGCCGAGTGCAAAGAATTAATTGGAATAAGTTGTTGATTAAATTCAATGATCAAAATGGATGTACGGAAAAGGAGGTGAACAAGTTTATGAAGATGGCTTATAAAAACAAATTATTTTTTACTTGCAAGGTTTGGGAAAATACTCGGGGGGGGGTATACAGTTATTCATCAGTTCCCCAAGCACGAGTTTATAATGGCTTCGTATGAACCATTTGGGAAAAATAAATATATAGATATTACATCTGTCATAAACCAATTGTAAAAAATTTTCCTTTTCGTGCAGAACTGTTTGTGGCGGATTAGCACGGAGGATTATGAAAATATTTCACAAATGTTATATTGGCTTAGTGAGCGCATGGAAGATATTATGTGTCAAAATTTGTACCCGTGGAAAGGCTCGAGCGACATGGATTAATTCAATTAGAGGAGCACTTAAGATTGAAATTATAGGGGATGGGAGTATTACTATTGGACATCGTTTGATGTCCAGAGGACCACTTTATCTTAAGTCTGTGGATGGCGGGAAATTGCATATTGGTGAAAGCGTATTTTTTAATCATAATTGCTCTCTTACTTGTGCAGAAAGCATTGTGATTGGAAATCATTGCATGTTTGCCAATAACCTAGTTATCATTGATCATGATCATGAAATGGGAAAAGATGGTGTTACTGGAGCTCTTGTTTCAAAGCCTATAGTTATTGAAGACCGAGTTTGGTGCGGGGCTAATGTCACGATAACAAAGGGGGTCCATATTGGAACCGGGGCTGTGATAGCAGCTGGAGCAGTTGTGACATGCGATGTACAGGAAAAGACTGTAGTGGCAGGGGTACCGGCAAGAAAAATTCATTAAATCAAGGAGAATCAGAGTGGATTTGATTACAATAGTTGTACCAGTGTACAATGTTGAAAAATATATAAGTGACTGTTTGGACTCTTTGATCAGTCAGACATATAAAAATATAGAAATTATTTTGGTTGATGATGGATCAACAGATATGAGCGGGGCAATATGTGACCGTTATACGACATTAGATGCCAGAATAAAAGTGATTCATAAACAAAATGAGGGGCTTGGATTTGCTAGAAATACTGGATTAGAGGTTGCACAAGGAAAATTTGTGACCTTTATAGATTCAGATGATATGGCAGATGCTGATCTTGTTGAAAAATTGGTAAATGGACTTTATGAAGAGAACTGTGATACTTGTATAGGCGGATTCAAGAGAATTTCAGAAAATGGTACAGTTAGTTTTGAGGAAAAATACAATAAAATAGTATACGAGGGAAAAGATGTATATGATAAATTGTTCGCACGAATGTTGGGAAGTGCGCCAGATAGACATGATTCAGTAAGAATGTCTGTATGGAATGTTATGTATTCTATGGATGTTATTCGAAAACATAAAATTGAGTTTCCTTCAGAACGGATATTTATTTCGGAAGATATTATTTGGGATTCTGAATACTATAAATATGCTAAGAAAGCTAGTGTGATTAGCTCAACTGCATACAATTATAGAATTACACCTGGATCGTTGACACAGAAGTATAAGCCGGATATGTTAGAAAAAATATGTGTCTTGTACAAAGAACTGTATAATAGATTTTTGGATGATAAAATAAAAATTGCACGTCTTCAAAGACAATTCTTTGTGAATCTCAGAGCATGCATTAAACAGGAACGTTTTTCAGTGTCTAATAAAAGCAATATGGAAATACGAACAGCGATAAAAGAAATCGTTAATAATCACGTAGTTCATAATGTTTCAGAAGAATATTTACAAGTTATTCATCAAGGAAAACAAAAACTGTTTGTTTGGATAGTTAGGTATAAGTGTGTCGAATTATTATATTTTATTAATAAGATAGGAGGACTGTAAGATGGGATGGAAAGATAAAATAAAGATACTTATATTGGGATATCGAGCAACAAGTGCTTCGTATATAGATCATTTGAGAAAGATTGGAGTAAGGATCGGTAATGATGTTGTACTGTTCCGACCTATGAATACAACGATAGACACGCAAAATCCACATTTACTTAGAATCGGAAATCCGGCACGCAAAATTATGTCACTAGAGGACTATTATGAGAAGCGAAAGAAAAAGCAATTGGCAGAGGCGGTGAATTATGAGCAATGCTATAAAAAGTGTTTTGGTGAAAATCCGACGATGGATAAATTAGATGAGTATTTCTACTTATTCTTTGATTCGAAAAATGAGGAACAAAGGAAGATTTTTGATTTTAAGTTGAATTTGATGGGAAACTATGATGAGGCTCTTCAGGCAGCAATAGGAGGGGCAATTTTTAAATCATATGAGGAATTTATAGACTATTGCGAATTAATTAATAATGGATGGAAAAATAATGAGTGAGTTGAAAATACGTCGGTCAACGCTTGAAATAGTGATGTTATGTCTATCATTTTATGAATTTACATGTGTTCCACATTCGCTTTTCCTAATCATCAAGTATTCAATTATTGCATACTTGCTTCTTTCGCACATAAAAGAATGTGGAAAAATTAAGCAAGTGGTAGCCCCCATTTTGCTATATGGAGGCATTACATTTATAGCGACACTCGTACATCAAAATGTACTAAATCGACAAGGGGCGGCGTTTGTTTATATGCTACATATTTTGGCAATTTATGTTACCATTGTTGCATTTATGCGATGTCGCGGGGTGGAAACACTTGTAAAATTGCTTATAAAGACATTGTTGGTGTTTGCACTTGTGACAGATATTCCTATGGTGTTTATTAATTACGATTTCTCGAGTCCATCAGAGAGCTATTTAATAGGGAATAAGTTTGCTGTTTCGTATTTACATTGTTTTATTGTTGCGTTACTCTTTTGCATAAATAACGAAAATAAATTAAAAAAATCATATTTTAAAATTTGTCGAATAGTGTTTCTTATATTTTCAATCATGATTTGCAGACTAGTTACATGTACAACAGGTATGCTAATATGTTTGATTTTGGGCGCAATGATTTGCTTTCCTATTTCGATAAAAATAAGACGCATTCTTTCGTCACCAAAAGTTGTGATTCTGATAACGGTCGTGATAAATTTTTTGATGTTGGGAAGTGTTAGTTTACTTACCAATCCGTATGTAGTAAGTTTTATTTATGATGTATTAGGTAAAAGTTATACGTGGGTTGGTCGATTACATATTTACGCTATGATTCCTGACGTTATAAAAGTACATCCATGGATTGGTTATGGATATTTTTCCAATATTGTGGAAGAAATTCTGGGATTTGGAAATGCACAGAATGGTGTGTTAAAAATAATAGTGGATTCTGGAATCGTGGGATTAATAGGATATGCATTGCTCGTATATAGAAGTATGAAAAGCAATGAAAATTCATCAAAAGAAGGATGGGCGTTGACGGCTTTTGTATATTGTATGATAATTGCATCGATCGTAGAAATAAATTTGACGGACTACTTATTTTTCCTAACAATTGCAATTATATTTTCTGCGAAGGAAATGAATTTGGATATCAGAAATTATATAGAAGAGAGGCGGAATACAGTTGAAGAACTCAATGGGGAAAAACGCATTTTTAAACGGATTTAAAAATGTATTAAATTTATTGTTTCCGCTACTTACATTCCCATATGTTTCAAAGATTTTGAATGTCGAGGGAATCGGACGATATAATTTTGCACAATCGGCAGTAAGTTATTTTTCTTTGATTGCTGGTCTGGGCATATCTTCTTATGCAATTCGTGAGGGCGCAAAATATAGAGAAAACAAAAAAGAATTTAATATCTTCGCTTCTGAGGTGCTTTTGTGTAATGTGCTCTCAACAATTATTGCGTACCTTTTATTAGCTCAGTGCATGATTCTTGTGGACAAGCTGAAAGCGTATGCAGCACTAATTTGGATCTTTAGCATTCAAATTGCATTTACAACGATTGGAATAGAATGGCTGTATTCTATTTATGAGGAATATGAATACATAACGATAAGAAGCATTGTTTTTAAGATTATTTCTATTGTAATGATATTTGTTTTTGTTAGAGATAGTAGTGATACCATAAGGTATGCAGCGATAACGGTATTTGCCTTCGTTGGATCAAATGTGCTGAATTTGATTCATTCTAGGCAATATTTTCGGATTGTAAAAGTACATATTAGAGATTGTGTAAAGCATTTGAAACCGATATTGGTTATATTCGCTTCTAACATTGCAATTATGATTTATGTGTATTCAGATACCACAATGCTTGGATTTATGCAGACAGATTATGAGGTTGGAATATATTCTGTTTCTGTCAAAATATATACCATTGTAAAAAATCTCTTAGCCTCAGTATTGATTGTGTCGATTCCACGTCTTTCAATGTATTATGGAATCGGAAAAATAAAAAATTTTAAAAATACGGCGCAAAAAGTATATGATGCAATTACTGCGTTGGTTATGCCCGCTGTAATTGGATTACTATGTGTTAGTGAACCAGTTGTGTTGGTTATATCTGGTGATGCATACAAATCTGCACAATCGTCACTACGCATTTTGTGTATTGCATTATTATTTTGTATCTATGGTTGGTTTTTCAGCCAATGTATACTGATGCCGGCGAAAAAGGAGAAAATGATTCTAATTGCCACATGTATAAGTGCAGCTGTAAATGTAGGCTTGAATTTTTGTTTGATACCGATATGGAAAGAAAATGCCACAGCATTTACAACTGTTGTAGCTGAATTTATTATGTTCCTTGCTTGCGTAATGTGCGGATTGAAAATCACAAAAATTAAATTGTTGAATAAGAATACTCTTGGTGTCTTGGTAGGGTGTGCGGAAATTGTCTGCGTATGCAGAATAGTTGTGTCATGCAATTATAGTCCGGTCATACAACTGATAGGCACTGTAGCGATATCTGGAATTGTATATGTATTGACACTTGTTTTATTTCACAATGATACCATATGTACTATTTTAAGAAAGGTATGTCGAACACATGAAGAGTAAAGTGACATTTTTAATACCATATTTTAGAAAATTACCAAATTATTTCGATCTTTTCCTAAAATCTTGTGAATACAATATGGGGGGTATAAATGGATTGTGTTTACAGATGACCAAACAATTCGGAATTGGCCGGATAATGTATTACGTGTTTTCATGACATTTGATGAACTAAAAGAATTAATTCAGTCAAAATTTGATTTTGAAATAAAAATAATAGAACCACATAAATTGTGTGATTATAAACCAGCGTATGGCTATATATTCGAAGAATATTTAGAAGAAGCTGACTACTGGGGACATTGCGATATTGATACGATACTTGGAAATCTCGATTTCTTTTTACATGATTTGTTGAAGTGTAACTATGCTAAACTATTTTGTCTCGGGCATATGGAATTATATAAAAATACATATGAAAACAACCGTATTTTTATGCGGCCAATAGGAGAACGATATTTATATAAAGAATCTTTTTCATCGAGTAGGACAACTGTTTTTGATGAATGCGGAAGTGGCGCGGAGAATATAAATGATATTTTTAAATATTACAATAAGCCTGTTTATGAAAAAGATTACTCCATGAATTGTAGCATTGTTCCGACACGTTTGGTAAAGGTTACATATTTGGCTGAAAACGATTCTTTCTATACAGAAAAACCTAAAGATGCTTTGTATGTATTTGATAGGGGAAACCTTTTCAGATTGTACAAGGATACGAAAAATAATAAGATAGTCCGAGAAGATTTTTTGTATATTCATCTTCAACTTAGAAAAATGAAGTTTGATAGCGATATATTAAGCAAAGAATGTTTTAAAATTTTGGAGAACCAATTTGCACAGATCAACAATTCGAGCATTTTAAATAAAACGGTAGATAATTTGTCAATTAGAGAATTCAACATGGTCAAGAGACATGCATTGTCACTTCGTTTTTTTAAATTGCAAGTGAAGTGGAAAATTAATAAACTGAAAAGAGTTGTGAGAAAAATTAATGGATAGAGAATTGGTAAGCGTAATTATTCCTGCGTATAATGTTGATAAATTTTTGGGAGAGTGTGTACGTTCGTTACTTTGTCAGACATATACGAATTATGAGATTATTATTATAGATGATGGATCGACTGATAACACATATGTTATTGGAGAAAGCCTTACCTTTGAAAGTACAAAAGTGAAAGTGCTCCGTCAAGAAAATCAAGGTGTTAGTGTAGCAAGAAATGTGGGTATGCAAAAAGCAAAGGGAGAGTTTTATGTTTTTGTCGATGCGGATGACATAGTTGCACCCCGATATATTGAGACACTTGTTTTTTGTGCCAAAAAATCTGACATGGGGATTATTGGGTTTACTTCCGAAAGAAAAGAACTTGCAACAGAAGTACATCTGAATAATGTATATGTTAATGCGTCTGGTGTGATAGAAAATATATTGAGTGGCTCCAATTATGATGGTTATTTATGGAACAAGATATTTCAAAAAAGAATTATAGAAAATAATAATTTGAAATTTCTGAAAAATATAGTGGTCTGGGAAGATTTGTTGTTTGTATTACAGTACTTGAAAAATTGTAGTACAATTGCAGTTTCAAATGAAAAACTGTATTATTATCGGAATAGAGAGGGTAGTGCTGTTAATAATAATCGACTAGATAAATATCTATCGAAATATAAAGTGATGGAGGAAATAAAAAAGCAGGACTTTACTTGTACAGAACAAAGTAAAAAGAAAACATCATTTTTATATTTTGAAACAATGTTTAGCTACTTGAATCAGATCCTTATTCGAGAAAATAAAACCAATGAGCTGGCTGAAATATTGCCCAATGTAGATATCGTAGAACTTTTAAAGTTAAAGAACATAAAACTTTTTTTGAAATTCTTGTATCTTAAGATAAAAGGGAAGCTATATAAAATATGAATGAACAGAATTTGTTTGAGACTTTACAAAGGAAGTCAACTGGGGAAAACTTATGGGATGCAGTATGTTTTTTTCAAGGAAACATTTTTAAAACTTATTCAGGGTTAGAGTTTACATATGAATTGAGAAGAGGACGAAACGGAGAATATACAAAGGAGTTGTGGAAATAGTAAGAATTTGATATGAGTTCGGTAATGTTGACTTTTTCCTATATAGGAGAGATTGGTAGAATGACCGAAAGCCTTGGGTGATATTCGTGGCGTGACTCATATCTATACAATTTTTTATAGTTTTGGTCTTATTGATGTGCCCAATATGGTAAAAGAAAAAATGGATGTTGAAAACCATGCATGATGGGTGAAATTGGTACTAGTAACAGAAGGAAATAAAAATGTACGACTATTTAATTGTTGGAGCCGGTTTATTCGGTTCGGTATTTGCCAGACAGGCAACGGATGCCGGCAAGAAGGTGCTTGTAATCGATAAGCGCCCGAACATTGCAGGTAACGTTTATACGGAGAATATTGAGAATATCCATGTGCACAAATACGGTGCGCACATTTTCCATACAAATAATAAAGAAGTGTGGAATTATGTTACGCGCTTTGCGGAGTTCAATCGTTTTACGAACAGTCCGGTAGCGAATTATAAGGGAGAGTTGTATTCGCTGCCTTTTAACATGTATACGTTCAATAAGATGTGGGGCGTTGTGACACCGGAGGCGGCTGCAGCGGA